>QGCY01000015.1_pt1 | contig 72803 bp, 73 predicted proteins | sample 4708041 | NCBI WGS metagenome assembly QGCY01 (sample SAMN08941164, study PRJNA450518) | Sediment metagenome, whole genome shotgun sequencing project. | biome: grassland soil; feature: grassland; material: soil; isolation source: soil 14 days enrichment with methanethiol and mixed carbon source ... | reverse complement strand
CCATAGACATAAGGCCGGCCGTGGAAGAGATGATTATGCGCGCTGCAACCTTCGCAGACTGAGCCGATACGCCGCCCCGGAACATGTGCCTGCGTAGCATCACCTGATAGTCTTCCTGCGCGGCCTCAAACGCTTTGGCGATATCTGAATTGCCAGTGTTCAGATACCATGGGATCTGGCCCGCAGAGAGGCGTTGTTCCAGATAGAGACCGTCACGTGCCATGATGGCGCGCTTTAGCTGCTCCGACAGTGGACCGTCATATGCGAGCGCCGTTTCGACCTGTTCCTGCACACGCATATGAAACCGCGTCAGAGCTGCGGTGATGAGCGCACTTTTCGAGCCGAAATATTGATAAACAGCCGGGCGGGACAGCCCCACGGCTTCTGCCACATCGTCCATCGTGACCCGGCGCAGACCATAGCGCGTTAAAAGCGCCTCGGCCGCATCCAGTATTTGTGTTTCGCGCGTTTCCTGGATCATGTGTGCCCCCTCTGCCAATCCCACCCGAAGGAAGGATTTTGATAAATCAGGTCGAGCTATGCAAGCGCCACGCCAGAAAGGACAAGATTTACAAGGAAGTTGATTAACGCCCGAGCCGTTTTTGCAAACTTGTCTGCTACACTATGGTTGTCTGAATGCGGCTTTATTATTCCCCGTAAGTGAATTATCCTTAATTCAAATAAGACTAATAGGGGAAAGTCATGGAGGCTCAAATGGCCACTGGGAATAAACTACCTGATGTGAATGAAATCAGCTTTTCGGCACCGCTGGGCTGGCTTGCGGGTGGATTATCGGATTTCCAGAAAGTTATGGGCCCGGCACTGGTCTACGGGATTGGGCTCGCGGCGGTGAGTGCCATCTTCGCGCTCGGTATTCTGTTTTCCGGTCAGGCAAGTTGGCTGATGGTGTTTGCTGGCGGATTTATCTTTCTCGCGCCGATGATCGCCATGGGGCTCTATGAAGCCGGTCGTCAGCTGGAGCAGGGAAAGACCGCCACTTTGCATGAAATGCTTTTCGTCAAAACCGCTTCGGCGCGCAATCTGGCTTATCTGGGGCTTGCACTTCTGGTGGTGTACTTTTTCTGGACGCGGATGGCGCAGCTTATCTACGCGCTGTCCACCTTCACGCTACATGAGACTGTGCCAGAGTTCCTGACCTTTATGGTCGCGACACCTGAAGGGCACGCCATGGCGATGACGGGCACTGTCGTCGGCGCCTTGATTGGTGTGATCGCCTTCAGCCTGGTTGTGGTGTCGGCGCCGATGCTTCTGGATCAGAAGTCAGATGTTTTCATTGCCACGGTCACGAGTGTGCGGACTGTCGCGAAAAACCCTGCACCAATGCTTTTATGGGCCGCGATCATTGCCGCTCTGACAGCGCTTGGAATTGCGACTGCGTTTCTGGGCCTGATTATCGTCTTTCCGGTGATCGGACTTGCCAGCTGGCGTGCTTACAGAGAGTTGGTGGTCTCACCTTCTGAGTAAGCGGTTTCCGGTTCGGGCAATCTTAGTAGCCGGCGTGCAGCCCGTCTGTGCGCCGGTTTTACATTGCTGCCAACCACGCTGAACGCCGTCGCGATCACCGTCGCGTCATCGCCAAAGCCGATACCTGCAACGAAGTCGGGTATGAGATCGGCAGGAATGACGAAATAGGCGACGGCGGCGAACAGCACGGCTTTCACATGCATATCGGTTTGTGGATCGCGCGCGCAAAACCAGGCGGCGGCGATATCATTTGCGAATGGAATTTTGCCCGCGAACCTTAGAAGCTTCGGCACAAGCCGTGTTCGGGAGATGCGTTGGGTCTGTTCTACGGCCATAGGCAGGTTATCGGGCTTCTCGCCGCGAATAATTCCCAGAAGTGACCTTACGTCAGTGATTGGCATAGCGAACTCTTTCGTCCAGTCTCCGTTCAAAATCTTATATGGGAAGAGCGATCATGGAACTCAAATCAGGTATTTCAGCGGTTGTAACGGGCGGCGCGTCCGGCCTCGGTGAAGCGACAGCACGCGCACTGGCGGCTCAGGGCGTTAAAGTCGGTATTTTCGACCTTAACGAAGAACGCGGCGAAGCACTGGCCAAAGAGCTTGGCGGCTCGTTTGCGAAAGTGAATGTAACATCTGAAGAAGATGTCGATGCAGGCTTTGCCAAAGTGCGCAGCGAAATTGGTCAGGAGCGCATTCTCGTGAACTGCGCAGGCACCGGCAACGCGTTCAAAACGGCGTCCCGCGACAAGCAGACCGGCGAGATCAAGCACTTTCCACTGAAAGCCTTCGACCTCATCATCCAGATCAACCTTGTCGGCACATTCCGCTGCCTTGCAAAATCTGCAGCTGGCATGATGACGCTTGATCCGATTAATGGTGAGCGCGGCGCAATCGTGAACACGGCGTCGGTTGCGGCTGAGGACGGCCAGATGGGTCAGGCGGCGTATTCAGCCTCCAAGGGCGGCGTTGTCGGCATGACGCTTCCTATCGCGCGTGACCTCTCTCGCGAGCTGATCCGCGTGAACACCATTCTGCCAGGTATCTTTAACACACCGCTGATGAATGGTGCGCCGGAGAATGTGAAACAGGCTCTTGCTGCGTCTGTTCCGAACCCTGCACGTCTTGGTAATCCGGAAGAGTATGCATCGCTCGCGCTCGAGATGATCCGCAACGCTTACTTCAACGGCGAGGACGTACGCCTTGATGGTGCTATCCGCATGGGTATGCGCTAACGGTTTTTGTCATTATGTCAGACCATTGAAAAAGCCGGGGTTTTGCCCCGGCTTTTTTGTTTTTGAATGACCCTGCGGTTTAGAGTTCCGGATTTCGAACAATCTGGGGTGCGAGATTCATCAGAACGTCTTCTGCATTATAAGCATTCACGTCATTCGGCTTCGGGCCATTACCCATGACGATTTCTGAAATTGCCTGATAGCGGCTGACTTCGCGCATATCGAAATTGTTGAAATACGGGTCGTTGCGATAACGCCAGCCCCACATCGGGTGGTAATACTGCATCGCAAAACGCTGGTCGAAGCCAGTACCGCGATACGATGAGTCTTCATCCGTCTGACGGTTCACCATGATGAAATAATCATAGCCGTTCTGATTTGTGAGCTCAGCTGCACGGTAAAGCAGATAGCGCTCGACGGTCTCAAGGTCGGTCAGAGCATTGCCAGAAAACGTAACCTGAAAGCGATTGCTCTCAATTCGGGATTCAGAAAACCCGTACGGACTTTCGGATGCCGGCACATAACCGGTTTCTGTGGCACAGGCACCAAGCGCGAGCGCGCCCGCAATACCTGCAAGAGTGAGTTTCAGATTCACTGGGTCTCTCCTGCGTTCTCGTTCTTAATGTAAGCCATAGTCCTGATTATGAAACGCCCGAAAGCAGTAGGCTGCGTGAATTTTATGTGAGGCGTAAAAAAGGCCGCACCCAACGGGTACGGCCTGATCTTTGAAATCGCTTGAATAAACTTAGGCGCCAGCGCCCATCATAGACTTAAGCTCAAGGAATTCTTCAAACGCTACAGGGCCCCATTCGCGGCCGATACCAGACTGCTTATAGCCGCCAAATGGCGCCATAAGGTCAGGGCCCGCACCGTTGAGGTGAACCATACCAGTGCGAAGCTTCTTGGCGACTTCGGTGGCCTTCTCGACGCTACCTGCGCTCACATAGCCGGACAGTCCATAAACCGTGTCGTTTGCGATGCGAACGGCTTCATCTTCATCAGAGTAAGGAATGATTGTGAGAACGGGACCAAAAATCTCTTCCTGTGCGATGGTCATGTCATTGGAAACATTTGCAAACACGGTCGGGCGAACATAATAGCCGCGGTTGAGGCCTTCCGGACGACCAACGCCGCCAGCCACGAGTGTCGCGCCTTCGTCGATACCCTTCTGGATGAGATCCTGAACCTTGTTGTATTGGTTCGCGTTTGAAATCGGACCGAGAGATTTTTTCTCGCCTGTGCCGACTTGAATAGATTCAGCGACAACCTTCGCGATTTCCGCGGCCTGATCATGTTGGTCCTTGTGGACGAGCATACGGGATGGCGCGTTACAGGATTGTCCTGTGTTGTTCATCATGCCGATCACGCCGCCTTTGACAGCTGATTCCAGATCAGCGTCTGGCAGGATGATATTCGGAGACTTACCGCCAAGCTCAAGCGCAACACGTTTCACAGTTGGCGCAGCCGCCTGAGATACGAGAACGCCGGCGCGTGTTGAACCGGTGAAAGACATCATGTCGACGTCAGGGTGGGAGGACATAGCCTGACCAACGCCAGGACCGTCACCGTTTACAAGGTTAAACACGCCCGCAGGAACGCCTGCCTCATGCATAACCTCTGCGAGGATCATCGCGTCGATTGGCGCGATCTCGGATGGTTTGAGAACCATTGTACAGCCGGTCGCAATCGCTGGCGCGACTTTGCAGGCAATCTGGTTTGCAGGCCAGTTCCACGGCGTGATGAATCCGCAAACGCCGATAGGCTCTTTGCGAATCATCGTGGTGCCCTTCATTTCTTCAAACTCGTAAGAGCGAAGAACTTTAGCAGCCGTAGCGAAGTGACCGAGACCTGTAGGCGCCTGAACAGCCTGAGCCAGCCAGGTTGGCGCGCCCATTTCGTTTTCAATCGCCTGACCGATTTCAGCCATGCGGGCCTTGTAGCCAGCTGAAATCTTGTCGAGCAGGTCAGCGCGGTACTCGACCGATGTCTGGGAGAAGGTTTCAAATGCAGCTTTTGCAGCGGCAACAGCTTTATCTACATCGGCTTTAGAGCCGAGAGAGATGCGCGCAAAAGGCTCTTCGGTCGCCGGGTTTTCGACCTCAATCGCGCGCGGTTCAACAGGGTCGACCCACTCGCCGTTGATATAGAATTTCAGGTAATCCTGCATTTGGTTTCTCCCTCGAATATTTTAGAGCTTTCCATATAGGCGCTGGCGGCCGGTTTGTCGCGGGGTAACGTTGCGGGAAGTCTTCATAATGGCAATAGTCTACTTACACGAAGTATAGTGTGGCTCCTCGAAAGAGGCTGGTATTTCCGTATGGATGGCCGGAACGTTACGAACGCCCGAGTTGGTCGCGAGAAAAATTTTGCGCAATGTTCATTTACAGTACATGATTTTTCCATCATAAGGCGCATTCGTCTAACGCGGAGATTATCCCATGGCATATCGCCAGAAAAATTTCCTGAATGTGATCCCTCGAGCATGGCTCGGATGGGATGGCATGCCTCATGGAGGACGTTGGACGTAGTGCATATGCACGAATGACGGAGTAGTCCGTCAGGTCTCAACCCTCCGCGCAACGGAGGGTTTTTTTGTGGCTGGCGCCACCACAAAGCCACCTTTCGTTGTCCGGATTTGAAGAAACGAAAGGAAGGTCATTCAGACCTGTAGAAAAATGAGCACTTTTGAAGTGATCGAGACGTCTCGTGGCGGAACGATCAAAGCGTGGGTTAAAGGCGTACCTGTAGAGCCCAAAGCCCGCGAACAGCTTGAGAATGTAGCCGGGCTTCCGTTTATCCATTCTCACCTTGCAGTCATGCCGGACGTGCATTTCGGGCGCGGAGCGACAGTTGGATCTGTCATCCCGACGAAAGGCGCGATCATTCCTGCTGCTGTGGGTGTTGACATCGGATGCGGGATGATGGCCGTCCGCACGAGCCTTAAAGGCAAGAATCTGCCGGATAATCTCGCTCGGGTTCGCGACGAGATTGAACGCAAGGTTCCGGCCGGCAATGGCAGGCGCGGGGATCATCAGATCACACCTGCGGGCGTGGAAGGCAAACTGCGTAATTCCGGACTTGTTGAACGGCTTGAGGCCATTACCGACAAGCACGGCAAGATTACGCCGAGCAGTTTCTCCCGTCAGCTTGGGACACTGGGTGGCGGCAACCACTTTATCGAGCTTTGTCTCGATGAGGATGACCGCGTCTGGGTCATGCTGCATTCCGGGTCACGGGGCACGGGTAACCGTATCGGAACATACTTTATCCAAGAGGCCCGAGCCGCACTGGAAAAGCGTGTTCTCGGCTATCACGTGCCTGATCGCGATTTGGCATTCTTTGTCGAAGGGGAAGAGCTCTTCGATGATTACACGAATGCCGTCTCATGGGCGCAGGATTATGCACGGTTGAACCGCGAGGCGATGATGGAGCGCACTTTGCTGGCGCTACGCGAAACGCTGCGTGAGTTCTCGATCGATAAGCAGGCGGTGAACTGCCACCACAATTATGTGGAGCGGGAAAACCACTTTGGCGAAAATGTCTGGGTGACCCGTAAAGGGGCCGTTCGGGCAGGTGAGGGCGAGCTTGGCATTATTCCGGGCTCAATGGGGGCAAAGTCTTTCATTGTGCGCGGGAAAGGCAATCTCGACAGCTTCTGTTCCTGTTCTCACGGAGCAGGGCGGAAGATGAGCCGTACGGCAGCGAAACAAAAATTCACGCTGTCAGACCACATCGCCGCAACGGAAGGCGTTGAATGCCGGAAGGACAAAGGAGTGATCGATGAAACTCCGATGGCCTACAAGGATATCGACGCTGTTATCGCTGCGCAGACCGACCTCATTGAGGTTGTACACACGCTGAAACAGGTTGTGTGTGTGAAGGGCTGACCGGTGATCCGCTTTCGCGGACCGGACGTGCCAGTGGCACGTCCGGAACCGGTCAGTACGCAGCTTTGCGCACCGAATGCTTTAGCAGAGCGATGGCAGTCGATCGGTGTGCCGCTAGCCTTAAGCCCCAAACACCCAAAGAGATTGCGCATTCACGCCGGTCGGCTAACCTGACCTCTACATAAAATTGAGGGAGGACGACGATGCGCCTTAAGGCTCCGCGAATTTTGCCGCTGCGTGACGAGGAAATGGACGCGGAAACGCGCGAAACTCTGAAAGACCGATTTGAAACCGGTGCCGTCTTCAACATTTTCAGAACACTCGCGCGCGCGCCAAAAGGGTTCAAACGCTTCCGGCTCTGGGGCGGATACATCCTCTCTGAACATAATGATTTACCCCCGCGCGAGCGTGAGCTGGTCATCCTGCGAACCGGATATAACTGGAAAGCCGGCTATGAATGGGCTCAGCATGAACGTATCGGCCTGACTTGCGGCCTTACGACTGACGAGGTTGAACGCATCAAAGTCGGGCCGGATGCGCCGGGCTGGGGCGCACTCGATGCAGCACTCCTGAAAGCTACAGACGAGCTGACATCAGATTCCTTCATTACTGAAGAGACATGGGCAAAGCTCGATGTTCTGACTGAAACGCAGAAGATGAATCTGGTTTTCACCGTCGGCCAGTACACGCAGGTCTGCATGATGCTGAATACGTTCGGCGTACAGCTGGATGATGATCTCACCCTGGATGAGGATCTGACCAAATGATCAGCCCTGACCATGGAAGTGCGCCGGTCACAGACCGCCTGAAAGGTAAGGTCGCCATTGTGTGCGGGTCAGGCCAGACCCCCGGCTCTACGATTGGTAATGGCAAAGCCATGGCGCTTCTGTTTGGTATGGCTGGAGCGAAAATTCTGTGCGTCGACCGTGATGAAGACCGGGCACGGGACACGGTGAATACCGTGTTGAACGAAGGTCAGCGTGCAATCGCCTGTCAGGCCGACATCACGAATCCCGAAGACGTCGCCCGCCTGGTGGCGACTGCGAATGACGCCTGGGGCCAGATAGACATTCTGGTAAATAATGTTGGGGTAGGCGGCCGTGATGCGCCAGTTGAGCATTTAGACCCTGATGCTTTCGATAAGATCATGAATGTGAATCTACGCGGTGCATTTCTGACAACGAAAGCCGTGATCCCGCACATGAAAGAGCGCCAGACCGGCTCTATCATCAATATATCATCGCTTGCCTCGCTCGCAGGCCATCAAATGCTGTCTTATGAAGTGTCCAAGGCAGCCATGAACCGTATGACGACGGCGACGGCCTTATCTGTCGCGAAGCATAATGTGCGCTGTAATGCCATTCTGCCGGGTCTGATGGATACCCCTATGGCGATTTCGGGTATTTCAAAGCGAACCGGCACACCTGAGGATGAGTTACGCGCTCAGCGGGCCGCGCGCGTACCTATGGGCCATATGGGCAATGGCTGGGACACAGCCTATGCCGCACTATTCCTCGCATCTGATGAAAGCCGGTTTATCAATGGCGTTTGCCTGTCGGTTGATGGCGGGCAGGGCGCGCGCATTGGCTGATAAGACAAAAGCCGCCCAATCACGGGCGGCTTCTTTATTAAGATGACTGATTAGCCGTTAGTCGGTCCAGCATTCGCCTCTTCGACTTCAATATCCTGAAGCTCAAGACGACGCGTCTGAAGTGTCACGCGGCCAATATCTTCAGAGTCTACTTCGATGCGGACCGGGATCATCATGCCCTCAATCGCTTCGGCGAAGAAAATCTTCATCGGGCCATCAATGCCGGACAGGTTAGAGCCCGTCTCACCTTCATTATATCCCGCAACGCGGTTCAGCGTGACATGACATTCAATGCCGCGGCCACGCCATGCGTGTGTGCGGATATTTGTCTCGCGGACATATTCCAGATTTAGCTCGGTCAGCTGACGGCCATCAAACGTAGTGATCGGTCCACCACAAGGTTCTTCCGGGTCACGCGGCTGGAAGGAGACGTTGATCAGAGCCGTAATCGGGTCGAGCGCCGCCAGAGCCTGTTCTGTGGTTGCTGGCGGGAAGCCCAGATCACCAAAGGCAGGTGTCGCGACCATGTCGAACGAGTCCGGATGGTAGGTCATCTCAACGCGGCGGTCTTTTTTACCGTCATAGTTCTGAGAGATGTAATTATAGGTGTAGAGACCATTGTCTCTGACATAGCCGCTTGCTGCCAGATGCATGTCATAGTCGACGAAGATATCTGCCACGCCCGTCGTGCGAACGCGGGATGTCATATTATACGTGTCGCCATTCAGCATCACATCGAAGCTTGCGCGCGCCGTGATCGGAATGAAGAGCAGATACGCGGATGCTTCGAGCTCGTAGATGAACCGGCGCGGATTGCCATCGCGCACATCCGTCAGGATCGGGTTTGTATCCGGGCCGAAGGAAACCAGTTGAGCATCTTCCTGACCCATCACCGGAGGAACAGCCAGCGCTGACGCTGCGAGCGCAAATCCCGCTAAAAGTTTTGCTTTCATGTTTGCATTTACCTTCGCAAAAAAACTCTACGCCCACCCCGAGCAAACCGATTTAACACAACCATTTCGTCTCGAATATGAACAGCCCTATCACAGAATCTCCATATTTTGGGGCGTATATCCCACCCCAACGCGTGAGATTCGCAGTTGGTTGCCGAATCGGTGTTGACCTTTCCAACTTAAATGCGTAAAGCCCCGCTTCCAGTTTTCTTACACGATGATCAAGAGGCGCTGCCATGTCGCGCGAATGTGAACTTTCAGGCAAATCCCCAATGGTTGGTAACCGGGTTAGCCACTCTCAAATCAAGACCAAGCGTCGGTTCCTGCCGAATCTGGTGCGCGTAACACTGCGCTCCGACATTCTCGGTCGCGATTTCAAAATGCGTATCGCTGCGTCTACGCTGCGTACGGTCGATAAGCACGGCGGCCTCGACGGCTACCTGCAGAAGACAAAAAAATCAGCGCTGAACGAACCAGCTCTGAAAATTCTGTCTGATATCGAAAAAAAGCAGGCTGAAGCTGCTGCATAACTGGTCTTTGACCCGTTAATTTGAAAAGAGCGCCTTGCGAGGCGCTTTTTTTGTGCGCAATCCTGTCCCTGAGCATCAGTAAAAGGGGTCTGATATGCGCCGCGCCATCCTTCTGTCTACCAGCCTGGTCCTTCTGGCTGCCTGTAATCGCGAAGTGCCGATCCGCGCCGACGTGATCTATACCGGCGGCACAATCTATACCGGCGTGGAAGCGGGCGAGACTGTTGAGGCGGTCGCAGTAGGTGATGGCCTGATCGTTTACACCGGCCCTATGGACGGCGCGATCACCTCGGCATCTTCCGGCGCCAATATTGTTCGCCTGCCAGATGATGCGGTCATGTTCCCGGGCTTTACCGATTCCCACGTGCACCTTTCAGGTGTCGGCCAGCGCGAGCTGACGCTGAACCTTGATCAGGTGCGCTCCGTTGCGGCACTTCAGGCGGCGCTGACGGCCTATCGTGAAGCTAATCCGGATGTAGACCGCATTCGTGGCCGCGGCTGGATTGAGACCCACTGGCCTGAAGGTCGTTTTCCTATGGCATCTGATATTGATGAGGTGATCGCCGATATTCCTGTCGTGCTCACCCGTGCAGATGGTCATGCCGCTGTTGCCAATACAGCTGCGCTGAACGCTGCGGATATTACGCCGGCAACCGAAGCGCCTGCAGGCGGCGAAATCCTCTATACAGACGCTGGCGAGCCGTCCGGCATGCTGATCGATAATGCGATGGAGCTAGTCTCGGGCCTCTTCACCGCGCCGACCATCGAAGACATGTCGCGCTTTGTCTCGACCGGATATGACGTTTACGCCTCTCGCGGCTGGACCGGCCTGCACAATATGTCTGTCGGTGGACTGGAGCTGGAAGCCCTGACAGAACTGGCAATCGACGGCACGGTGCCGCTTCGCACATATAATGCCGTTGTGCCGGAACAGTTCGAGGCAGCTGCTAACCGCTCGCCAACTGGCGATCGCATGACCACGCGCGCGGTTAAAATCTATATGGATGGCGCGCTCGGCTCTCGCGGCGCGTTGCTATTCCAGCCTTATTCTGACGCACCGGACACGGTTGGCCTCGCCCTTCGTGAGGAAGAGGAAACCGTCGAGTTTTTCCAGCGCGCGGTTGATGCTGATGTGCAGCTCGCAATCCACGCGATTGGCGACCTTGCCAACCACCGCGCTCTCATCTGGATGGAAGATGTCTTCGGTGAAGAGGTGCCTGAGCATCGCTGGCGCGTAGAACACGCCCAGATCGTTCAGGATGAAGATCAGCTCCGCTTCGCTGAGCTTGGCACCGTCGCCAGCATGCAGCCGTCTCACGCCATTGGTGACCTCCACTTTGCGCCGTCACGTCTCGGCATGGCCCGCCTTGGCGATGCCTATGCCTGGCAGGATCTGATGGATAAGGGCGTTGTCATTGCTGGTGGCTCTGACGCGCCTGTTGAAGTGGGCGATCCGATCATCGAGTTTTACGCCGCAACGGTCCGCCGGGACCTTGAAGGCTTCGCGACAGATGGCTGGCACCGTGAGCAGGCGCTCTCACGTTTTGATGCGCTGCGTATCTTCACGCAAAACGCCGCCTATGCAGCCTTTCAGGAAGACGAGTTGGGCACGATTGAAGTCGGAAATCTGGCTGACTTCTCAGTCTTCAATCAGGATCTGATGACGATTGAAGACGAGGAGATTTTGGCGACCGAACCGGTCATGACGATTGTTGGCGGTGAGATTGTCTGGCGGGCGGCTGAATAGGCCGTCCCGGAATTATTCTGAATGGGTGTAATCGAGCACCATCAGAAGCGTCTTCTGGCGGGCCGAAAAATTATCATCTGAAACGATGACGATGCGGTCCGTCGTCGGCGATACCGGCTGAACCGCAATACTCTCAAAATTATCGACTGTGACGTCTGAGCCGATCATGGCGAGGCGTTCCATCTCACCAATGGCGCCGTCCTCGGTGACCGCGCTTACGCCAATCGCGATACGGTTGCCGCGGATCGGATCGTAAGACCGGAAGAGTGAATAAAGCCGGTCTGTTTCTCCGCTGATATAGTCCGCGCCGACAAGAAGCGTGAGTTCCGGTGCAGCGAGGCGCTGGGATACGCTACCATCATTCCCGTTGAAGATACCAATCGGCGCGCCATCGAGTTGACGGGCTTCAACACCAATAACGAGTTCACCCGTTTCGCGGATGGCCAGAGCTTCCATGCCCTGATTTTCGTCGACCGTGCCGATCTCGCCAAAATCGCCGGACCAGAAATCGGTGACGAGCGCGCCGCGCGCATTCGTGCCGCAGCCTTCTATATCATAGCCAAGCACGCGGTGGCCGCGCTCGAAGCTGATGAACAGGGTTTCGCCATTCCAGGCGACACCTTCAGAATCCGCATAGGTTTTACCATCCAGCGGCTGACCGTCCGCGCCGCGAAGGCTCGTCATATAGGCGTGGTCAGCTGGCTGGAGCATATCGCCTGTCACATCAATCCAGATGAGAGACCCGTCATCGCTGACAATGATCAGCGTGTCATCATCCAGAAAATCCATGCCGGAGAGGCCGCCAAAGCGTGGATCATCGCTATTCAGTTCATAAAGGGCGACAGGCGCGAGCGGCGCATAATAGCTCGATACATCTTCGGACGGATCTTCTGTCCAGCTATGCGTCGTCGCTGTCAGTCCGATCCGTTCCGGTAAGACAAACGGCACATTATCAGGGCAGGAAACTGCGCTGACATTGCTCATGAGCGTGAGTGGACCAAGCGCGTCCGGTTGCTGCGGCGGTTCGCTGGACACACAGCCAGCGGCGAGTAGCGCTGCGCCGGAGACGAGAAACCGGTTAGCCGCGCGCACTTCGGGCAACCTCACGCAGATCTGCTGAACGAAGGCCGGTTCCAGGCTTGTTCTTGGGAGTCTTTGGAGCCTGATCCTGATTAGCGCGGCCTCCATCTTCATCAAAGAGAGAGGCAAGCTGCTCGGTCATAGCGCCGCCAAGCTGTTCGGCGTCTACAATGGTCACAGCGCGCTTATAATAGCGGGTCACATCGTGGCCGATACCGATGGCGATCAGCTCAACGTCGGACTTGTTCTCGATATGGTCGATCACTTCGCGCAGATGGCGTTCCAGATAATTGCCGACATTCACTGACAGCGTGGAATCATCAACCGGCGCGCCGTCAGAGATCACCATCATGATACGGCGTTGCTCCGGGCGACCGAGCAGGCGCTCATGTGCCCAGATCAGCGCTTCGCCGTCGATATTCTCTTTCAGCAGGCCTTCGCGCATCATCAGGCCAAGATTGCGTCGCGCACGGCGAAGCGGCACGTCAGCAGCCTTGTAGACGATGTGGCGCAGATCATTAAGGCGACCCGGGCCCGGCGGTTTTCCAGCATTCACCCAGTCCTCGCGAGAGAGGCCGCCCTTCCAGGCGCGTGTCGTGAAGCCGAGAATTTCGACTTTCACGCCGCAGCGTTCCAGTGTGCGGGCAAGGATATCGGCGCAAAGCGCGGCAACCATGATCGGGCGACCACGCATGGAGCCTGAATTATCCATCAGTAGCGTCACGACCGTATCGCGGAAATTGGAATCGTCTTCCTGTTTGAATGACAAAGGCGAGGTCGGGTCGGTGATCACGCGTGTCAGCCGGGCTGTATCCAGAACGCCTTCTTCCAGATCGAACGTCCAGCTGCGGTTCTGCTGCGCCATCAGGCGACGCTGAAGCTTGTTTGCCAGACGCGATACCGCGCCCTGAAGACCGGAAAGCTGCTGATCGAGATAAGCCCGCAGGCGGGTCAGTTCTTCCGGATCGCACAGCGTGTCGGCGTGAACCGTCTCGTCATGCTCGGTTGTGAAGACCTTATAGCGTGCCTCATCGCGGCCGTCTGATTGCTGGAAGTTCGGACGCATTGGCTGGGTGCCATCGTCTACGTCTTCCGGCTCGTCACCGGATTCGGCATCAACTTCGGTTTCCAGAGTGACATTGGCGTCCTCTTCAGAATCCATATCCGCTTCTGTGGAATCGACAGACTCCATAGACGTGCCCATGCTCTCTTCAGACTGGTCGCCGTCATCTTCACCCTGCTGGGTGGTGGAATCTTCCTCTTCGGTGCTCTCTTCGTCTTCAGAGTCGAACTCTTCGCCGTCTGTCATGTCTGCGGCGGTCAGATCGCGGATCATTTGTTTGACGATTTTCGCAAACGCATCCTGATCGCTGAGGGCATCCGTCAGTGCTTCGAAATTGTTTCCGGCGGCAGATTCGACGTCCGCGCGGTAAAGATCAGCAATGGCTTTGGCACTGGGCGGAAGCTCACGGCCTGTCAGCTTCTCACGGAGCAGAAACTCAACAGCATCCGATATTGGCGCCATTTCACGGCTGGTAAGGCGTGTATAGCCAGCGCGTTCGCAGCGATCGACCAGCTTGGCATCAAGATTTCGCGCAACACCGGCCATATGGGCCGCGCCGATGGATTCCACACGAGCACGTTCTGCGGCTTCGAAAAGAGAGCGCGCTTCAGTGGTTTTCGGCGCATTGCGCATATGCGCGTCTTCATCATGGTGAGCGAGGCGTAGTGCTTCGGCGTCTGCTTCACCGCGAATACGCGCGGCGACTTCCGGATCAATCGATCGCGGAGGCGTCTTGATCAGGATTTTCTTACCGTTCGTAGACGTGCCATCAGGCGTGAAGTTCACCTCGACTTCATCAGTCGCGCTCATCGCCTTAGTGGTGATGCCCAGCGCTTCTTTGAAGAGCTCGTCCGGTTTGATTTTATCGCGTGCCATAGGGGAGATATAGACCCCTTGGTCCGGCTTGCGAAGCTTTGATTGAACACCGTGCTGGCCAGATTCCATGTTTTATAGTGAATTGAAGCCGAAGGCAGGAATCAGCCGCGGCTTTTTTGGGGGAACACAGTGCGTCAGACCAATCGATATGACCTTTTAAGGTTTGTTTTTGCTGCGATTGTTTTCGGCTGCCATGTGATTGTTCTGCCCGGCTTCGGCATCTCGCCAGAGATGGAGTATTTCTTCCTTGAGACGCTTGGCCGCGTCGCGATTCAAGGCTTTTTCGTGATTTCCGGCGCGCTGGTTCTGGGGTCGTTAGAGCGTAGCTCGTCTGTCGCCAGCTATGCTGCCAAACGCACGCGGCGCCTCTATCCGGCGTATTTCGTAATTGTGATGACCTGCGCGATTGCCGCGCTCATTCTGGTGCCGGCAGCCCGCGAAGACCTTGCGACGACGGCGAAATATATCGGTTACAATCTCATCTTCCTGAATTTCCTTCAGCCGGACCTGCCGGGTGTGTTTGAAGGTCAGCGTTTCACCGCAGTGAATGGCGCGCTCTGGACGGTGAAGATCGAGGTCATGTTCTACATGGTATTGCCGGTCCTCGTCTGGATGTTGAGCCGTCTTGGCAAATTCCGATTTGTTCTGCTCGGCCTGATCTACATCGCCTCTGAAGTCTGGCGTATCGGGCTGGAGCATTATGGCATGACGAATGGATCTGGCATTATTGTCCAGTTGAGCCGTCAGCTTCCGGGGCAGATGAGCTTTTTCGTTGCCGGGATGCTGCTCTGGGAATTCAGAGATATTGCGCGCAAACGCTGGGCAATCGTTGCGCTCATTGGCGTTGTTGGCCTCGCTGCATCCTATCTGCCCGCGCTTGAGCCGATCCGCGCGCTGACGCTGGCATGCCTGATTGCGGCGATTGCCTTGTCACCGGGGCCTGAGCTTAATGCAGCCCGTTTCGGTGACTTTTCTTACGGCATGTATGGCGCGCATTTCCCGGTCACGCAGACGGTTATCGCGCTTGGTCTGTTTCAGACGTCTATGGCGCTTGGCTATGTCGTCTCAGCGATTGCGACGATGATAGCCGCCATCCTTCTCTGGAACTTTGTAGAGAAGCCATTCCTGCATAAAGGCAACTGGTATCTCAAAAAGTCTAAAGAGGATGAGCAGGCCGCCAGTTAGCGGCCTTTGAACTCCGGTTTGCGCTTTTCAAGGAAGGCGCGAATGCCTTCGACATAGTCTTCAGTCGCGGCGAGTTTTGGCTGGACTTCAGCTTCCATGTCGAGCTGGGCGTGAATGTCCTGCGTGGAAGCAGCGTCAAACAGGCGGCGCACTTCCGGATAAGCTTTGGTCGGGCCGTTTGCGAGACGGGTAGCCACGGCCGAGACTTCTGTATCGAGCGCATCATCGGCAACGCATTTCCAGATCAGGCCTTCTTTTTCCGCATCTTCCGCACTCATCTTGTCGCCGAAAAAGGCCGCAGCCATAGCTTTGGCCCGGCCCATAGCGCGTGGGGCATGCCAGCTTGCGCCGACATCCGGTACAAGACCCAGCTGGTTGGTGAAGACGAGAATGAATTTGGCGCTTTCGGCTGCAATGGTGAGATCTGCTGCCAGAGCGAGGCCATAGCCTGCACCGGCTGCGACACCATTCACGCGCGCAACGGTAGGGAAGGGCAGGTTCATCAGGCGTTTGGCCACCAGATTGAAGCCGTTATGCATGTTCTGGCGGGTAAACTCGCCGCGCTCTGCTGGCGTTTTAGGGGTGCGCGCACCCGGTTTAGGGGAAAGGTCAGCGCCAGAACAAAAACCCCTGCCGGCGCCGGTGAGGATCAGCACGCGAATATCCGGATTAAGCGCTGCGTCATTCAGATGCGCATTCAGCTCTTCCAGCATTTGCGGGCTGAGGGCGTTTAGAGTTTTCGGGTTGTTCAGCGTGAGCGTCGCAATGCCTGCATCATCGACTGAAAATAGCGTCTGCGGTTCTTTTCCTGCATCGCTCATGGCGTGCCTCCCTTGTATTTTCAGGAAGTGAAACACGCAAATTTTAGAGCGACAATCCGTGACGTAGCGTCGCCCGGCGAGGTTTTTTTGTTCGCCGGTGCGTTAGAAATGACTGTTCTGGAAAGGATCGAGCTTAAGCGACCTGAATCATAACTGCGCTCTCCGGCAGTTCCTGATCGAAGCAGCGCTGGTAAAATTCAGCGACAGTCGGGCGCTCAAGCTCGTCACACTTATTGAGGAAGCTCACGCGGAAAGCCTGACCGATATCACCGAAGATTTCAGCGTTTTCAGCCCATGTGATCACAGTACGCGGGCTCATAACGGTCGACAGATCGCCGTTCATGAAGGCGTTACGTGTGAGGTCCGCAAGGCGAACCATCTTATCGAGCTCTTCCTTGCTGAAGTTTGGCAGTTTGGAGCTGACAATCTCAACTTCAGCGTCGTGATCGAGATAGTTGAGCGTGGTCACGATCGACCAGCGGTCCATCTGACCCTGGTTGAGCTGTTGTGTGCCGTGATAAAGGCCAGTCGTGTCACCCAGACCGACAGTGTTCGTGGTGGCAAACAGGCGGAAGAACGGGTTCGGCGCGATGACGCGGTTCTGGTCGAGCAGGGTCAGGCGGCCTGAAGCCTCCAGAATACGCTGGATCACGAACATAACGTCCGGACGGCCTGCGTCATATTCGTCGAACACGATTGCGACAGGGCGTTGAAGCGCCCACGGCAGAATGCCTTCGCGGAATTCGGTCACCTGTTGACCGTCTTTCAGAACGATTGCGTCCTTGCCAACAAGGTCGATACGGGAGACGTGGCTGTCGAGGTTTACGCGGATAAGTGGCCAGTTCAGGCGCGCAGCGACTTGCTCGATGTGCGTAGATTTACCCGTACCGTGATAGCCCTGAACCATGACGCGGCGGTTATGCTGGAAACCAGCCAGAATCGCCATCGTGGTTTGCGGGTCGAACCGGTAATTCGGATCTTCTTCCGGCACATATTCCGTTCTGGTGGAGAAGGCGTCGACCACGAGGTCTGAATCAATGCCGAACACATCGCGCACGCTGACCTTCCGGTCAGGTGTGAGTGTTTCCAGTTCAGGCGCGTCAGTGATCACAGACATACAGCAGTTTCCTCAGATTTTCTGAAAGCAGTTCTAGCCCGCAAAGTCGGAAAGTCCATTCCCCAGCGAGGAAAATGGGCGCTATGTCTCACCGGATGAATGCGGGAAAGGGGGAAACCCTTAGTCGCTGCCAGTCAGGCCAGCAGCTTTCAGGGTTTTGAAGGCTTTGATCACGCGCGCAAGCTTATGCTCGGACGAGCGGTCACCGCCATTGGCATCCGGGTGGAATTTTTTGACATATTCGGAATAGCGCTCGCGAATTTCTGTCGGCCCTGCTGTTTCCGGCAGATCGAGATCTGCAAGAGCACGGACCTGGAGACGCGTACGGCCTGTCTGCTTACGCGATGCCTTCAGTGCATTTTCATCAATGCCCTGGCTGGCCGCCCACATGCGCGGATCACCGGAACGGAGCTTGGTTTGTGCGCCATTCGGACCGGTGCCGAATTTCCACGTTTTACGGTGACCGTAAGCGGCTTTCTCCGAGAAGGCTTTTGCCTGTGACTCGGTCATGCCGTCAAAGAAGTTCCACTTTTTATTATATTCTGCCGCGTGACGCTGACAGAAATTGTGGTGGCCACCGCCATGCTTGGGCGATTTGAAATCGCCGGTAGCATCGCAGCCCTTGTGTTCGCAGGTAACAGCTTCTGCTTCCGGCTCGGATTCAGCTGTACCAGACTTTCCTCGACGTTTCTTGGAAGCGCCGATAGAGATGTCTTTGAACTTTGGGCGGTATTCATACGCAGATGTCATAAAGCGATAATGCTCCGATACGCGAAAAGAGGCAAGAATTGACAAGCAGACAAAATCGAATAGAGGTGCGCCTTCGTGCCGATTTTAACCCTTCTGATCTGAAGGTGGTCGATGAATCCCATACGCATGCTGGTCATGCGGGCGCAGGGGATGAGGGCGAATCCCATTTCTATGTGGAAATTGTGTCTGAGGCCTTCGCTGGCAAGAGCCGCGTTGAAGCTCAGCGGATGATAAATGAAGCCCTGCGCGAGGAATTCGACACAGGGCTTCATGCATTGCGTATGAAAACGAAAGCCGCTTAGGCGTTATTCGGTTGTCGCTGCGGCCGCCAGTTCGGCCGCATGCGCTTCAGCGGCTTCCAGAACGCGAAGCGAGTTGCCGCCCATAATTTTGCCGATGTCTTCCCAGCTATAGCCTTCGTCCAGAAGGCGTTGTGTGATGGCCGGATAATCAGAAACATCTTCCAGGCCAATCACGCCGCCGCCGCCATCCCAGTCCGGGCCAATGCCGACATGTTCAGGCCCGATGACGCGAAGCGCGTGGAGCAGCTGTTCCATAAAGTCTTCAAAGTCCGCGCGCTCTGGCGGGAACTGGGCATCGACCTCGTTCCGGCGCGCGATGTAAACTTCATATTCCTCTTCCGTCATGTCTGCAGGAGAGGTTGTGAACTCGGCGCGCATGGCACGCATGGCTGCATCACGTTCCGGGTTTTCAGGGAATTGCTTCAGATAGCTGCCAAGCGCGTTGATTTGAATCACGCCGCCATGTTCTGCCAGCGTGCGAAGGCGCTCATCATCAATATTGCGCGGATGCATATAGATTGCGCTGGTTCCGGAGTGCGACAGGATAATTGGCGCGCCGGACAGCTCGATCAGGTCATCGAATACGTCATCAGCGGCGTGGGAGCCGTCGAGCACCATGCCAAGACGGTTGGCTTCGCGTACGAGTTCTTCACCCAGAGGAGAAAGACCGCCATAGGCCTGCTGGATGTCTGTACCTGAATCGGCGAACTGGTTGTTGCGGAAGTGGACCGGCCCAACCATGCGCACGCCGAGATTATAGAATGTCTCTAGCAGAGAAACATCTGTGCCCAGCGGATAGCTGTTCTCAATGCTCACCATCACGACTTTCTTGCCTTCATTTGCAATGCGTCGTGCATCTGCGGCTGTGTCAGCCATCTCGAATTCGTCAGGGTTTGCCGCAACCATTTCACGTACGGCGACGGCGCGCATGATCGCGACATCGCGTGTCAGCTGGTAAGAGCGCTCATCCAGCGGGCCTTGCGGCGTGTAGAGCACCCACCAGCCACCGTCGAGCCCGCCTTCTTCCATGCGCGGCCAGTCTACCTGAGAATAATCCAGCGCCGCATCATGGCGCTCCATGATATCAAAGCCCGGCTGGACGAGGTTAGCGGGCGTATCAAGGTGCGTATCAAGGATGATAAGTCCCTGATGCTGTTCCATGAAATCGGATTCTACGGCCGGTTCCTGGCTTGTCGCTGTCTGGCAAGCGGCGAGGGCGAGTACAGACACAAGGCCTGCTGTCGTGCTTTTGAAGGGTGTCATCATGTGGTCCATACCTCCGGAGTTTTCCGAATCTATTCTGATCTGTCGTGCTGCGTCCAGCAAATCAGGCGGCGGTGGCCACTGACTGCAGGCGCGCCTGTTTGATAGTCAGCACTGCTTGATTATTGAGACGGCTAAAATGGGGATCGATGAAATAATCGGCGGAAATCAGAGGTTTGGCGATAATTTGTACAAGTAATAGTGGAAATCACTTTTACGTGAAATGTTTTTGATACGCTTAATTTCTGTGAGAATGCATAGTCTTCGGTCAGTGTGTATAAATATATGGCTCGTGAATAAAGAATAAAAGTTATTCCATTGTGAATTTATAATATTCGCATCACCCTCCCTGAACATTTGTGACAGACAAAGGGGTGACATGGATGACACGAGCGAAACACTTCAAGAAATCACTTCGGGCAATAGCGCTGACGACTGTATTCGGCCTGACAGGGTTTGCAGGCTACGCGCAGGATGCTGGCGATGCAGAAAATCGAATGACCACGGTGACAGTCGAAGGGCGCCGGATTTCTCAAAACGATGAAGCAATTGGCCTTGGTGAGGCAACGAATACAGTTGCTGTAACCCGTGAAGAACTTTTGTCGGCGCCGTCCGGTATTTCCGGTCTGAAAATGCTGGAGTCTCTTCCGGGCTTTAACGTTCAGACGGATGGCGCGCTTGGGCTTTACGAGTTCGGCAACTCGGTCACTGTCCGTTCGTTTAACCTGCAGCAGATCGGCTTCGTTCTGGACGGTGTGCCGATGGGTCGTTCCGACGCCTTCGGTGGTAGTCCGATTTTCCGTTATGTGGACAATGAAAATCTCGGGTCTGTGGTGGCGTCTCCAGGCGCAGGTGATGTCTCACTTCCAAGTTATTCATCGCTGGGCCCGATCGTATCCTATAATACAACTGATCCGGCTGATGAACTCGGTGGAATGATTTCATACACGATCGGTGACGATGATCTGGAGCGTAGCTTTATTCGTCTCGACACGGGCGACATTAATGGCTTCTCGGCCTATTTCTCACGTTCGAAAACGGACTCCGGCCTCTGGCGCGGCGCAGGCTCCATTGACCGCGAACACCTTGAAGGCAAAGCGGTCTATGAGTGGGATGATACAACGTCCCTTACATTCGGATACGTCGCGAACGAGTTCTTTGATTATGACTCACCGTCAGGGCCGGCCAGCAGGTTCGAGAACGATTATTACTCGGGCTACTCCGCCACCATTCCTGAGGGTTGTGTTCAGCCTTACACTGATGCGAATGGCGACCTGATTTATCCGTTCGATTATAACGGCGATGGGGTTGCGGATGGCAATGACTTCTCACCAACCTTTATCGGTTCAACCTGTACCTCATACTTCGAGGACAGGATCAATATCCGTCAGGATTCTCTTTATCACCTGACCTTCGAAACTGATCTGACTGACAGCATCGATGTCTTCGCGACCTATTATCTTGAAGACAAAGATGGTTTTGGCGTTTCTCCGGATGGCTTCTCCAATACGTTGGGCCGCTACAACGATCAGAGCAATGTGGGCCTGAATGTCGTGTTCCCGCGCGGTGTCCAGTATGGACTTTCCACTGTCGGCGGCGAACGTGAAGGCTTCCTTGCGGGTGGTGAATGGCGCATAGCAAACCACACGATCTCTGCGGGGTTCTGGATTGAAGATGAAACCTATAACCGAACGCAGCTGCGCCTGAACAAAGTCGGCGGTAGTCAGAACGGCGCCGTGCTGTTTGACGAGGTCGCTTATTTCCGCCGGAACTACACAACCACGCGTGAAACGACACAGCTCTATATTTCGGACGTCATGACCTTCCTTGATGATCGACTGAATGTGGAAGTCGGCATTAAGAGCCTTTCGGTTGATTACACACTCAACGGTTATCGCGACTTCAATGACTATGCGATCCGCGATGCGACCGCGCCGGGTGGAAGCCTTCCGGGATACGGACCGCAATCGATTGCCGCTGAGTATGAAGAAAACTTCCTGCCTATGATTGGTGCTGTCTACGATCTGAACGCAACGGATCAGATCTTCGGTTCGTGGTCTCAGAACTTCGCTCTGCCACGGGGTGCAGACGATATCTTCGACAATGCAACGTCGACACCGCTTCCGGCCCCCGAGGGTGAAACAGCCGAGAACTTCGAAATCGGCATTCGTACCAATCGCTCGCAGTTCTTTGGTGCGGCGACGGCCTACTACACTTCGTTCGATAACCAGCTTCTTGCGGCAAGCGTGATCAACCCGGCCACCGGCCAGCCGGAAGCCTTCTACATCAATGGCGGTGAAGTGACGGCTTATGGTGTTGAATTATCAGGCGTTTACCAGCCGGACTATTTCAACGACATGCTCTATTTCAACGGTAACCTCACTTATAACAGCACTGAGGACGCCAATGGCCTTGAGCTTGCGGACAGTCCGAACTGGATCATCACTGGCGGCGTGACCTACGAGCCGACTGAATGGCTGGTTGCGAACCTATCCGGCAAGTTTACAGGTGAGCGGTTCTCGACATTCTCAGAAACTGCGCCGGTCGATTCATTCACCGTGTTTGACGGCTATGTTGATATTGGCGGCCCGAACGATTTCGGCATGCCGGATAATATCAGCCTGCGTCTCAACGTGAATAATATCTTCGATGAAGAAGTGCCGACGGCCTTCATCTTCGCAGGATCGGCCTTCTATCGTCCGCTCAATCCGAGGACCTTCCAGGCAACCCTGACAGCGCGCTTCTAATAGTTCCCAAGGGGAGGAAGCCCATAATAGAGAAAGCCCCGGTTGCTGCCGGGGCTTTTTTAATGTCGGGGGTTAAACGCTTTCGTCCTGTTTCACGCGCAGGGCCGTAATCTGGTTACGGGATTTGCGCAGGATATCAAACTGATAGCCATGGAATGAAAAACGCTGGCCAGGTTCCGGAATGGTCTGTGCTTCATGGATGACGAGACCCGCAATCGTGACGGCTTCTTCATCTGGCAGGTTCCAGCCAAGAGCCCGATTGATATCACGAATAGTGACCACGCCATCTACATTGACCGAGCCATCCGGTTGCTGGCGAACACCCTGAACCGGAATATCGTGCTCGTCACGGATATCGCCGACAATCTCTTCCAGAATGTCTTCCAGTGTGATCAGGCCTTCAAGCGCGCCATATTCGTCGACCACAAGGGCAAAGTGGTTACGCTTTTTCAGGAAGGCATCGAGCTGTTCCTGGACGGTGAGTGTTTCCGGTACGAACCAAGGCTCGCGCATAATGCCTGCAATATCGAGCCCTGAGAGGTCGCCATGCATAGGCGCAACAGCCCGAAGCAGGTCTTTTGCATGCAGAATGCCAACGACTTCATCCGGATTGCCGCGATAGAGCGGAATGCGCGTATGCTGGCTGGAAAGTGCCTCCATGACGATCTCACGCACCGGCGCATCGGCATCGATCATATTGATGCTTTTGCGGTGGATCATGAGGTCACCGACTGTCAGGTCTTTCAGGTCGAGTGCGCCAACAAGCATGTGGCGGTCGGACGTTTCCACGCCGCCTTCGGAGTGGTGAAGGTCAATCGCGCCGCGGATTTCTTCTTCCGCCGAGACCATGCCTTCATCGGTACGAATGCCGAAAATACGGAGCGTCACGCCGACAATCGCCTGAATGACGGCAACAATCCACCCCAGCGACTTCACAAGAAAGGTCACCGGGCCGGATACGCCCATCGCCATATTGTCAGAGTTCGAGATCGCGTAAGTTTTCGGCAGAACCTCTGCGAAAACGAGTACGAGTACGGTCATCACAGCGGTCGCAATCGGAACGCCTGCATCCCCGAACATCTCAAGGAAGAGTGCGGTGGCGATAGCGGACGCCAGAATGTTGACGAGGTTATTGCCCAGAAGAATGGCGCCAATCAGGCTTTCGCGATTGGCGAGCAGGCGGTTCACCCGCGCAGCGCGCTTGTCGCCATCTTTTTCAAGGCCATGCATGCGTGCACGCGACGCAGCGGTGAGTGCAGTCTCAGAGCCAGAGAAAAAGCCCGAAAGACACAGCAGGAAAATAACGGCAGCGAATGGCCACAGTGTGGTCATCAGAGTTTCGTCTCAGCCTCCAAGAACGCGCGGAGCGGCGCAATTTCTGCTCCTTTTTGCACAAAGGACTTACCAATCCCTTCCGCAAGGATCAAAGTCAGTGATCCGGATTCTACTTTTTTATCCTGGAACATGTGTTCCAGAAGCTCTTCGGCCTCGAAGCTGCCCGTATTGAGGGCGCTGAGGGTGGGCGCGAGGCCGGATGTTTCAATGAGGCGTTCGGCGCGCACAACATCCTGCCCCGGGCAGATGCCAAGCTCGCGTGAATAGCGGTATGCCATACACATGCCTGTCGCGACGGCTTCGCCATGCAGAACGCTTCCGTCAAATCCGCGCGCTTTTTCAATTGCATGACCGAATGTGTGACCAAGGTTCAAAAGTGCACGTCGGCCGCGCTCTGTCTCATCGGCGGACACAACATCAGCCTTGGATTCGCAGGAGATTTTTACTGCATTGGCCAGTGCGTTTATGTCGCCAGACAGAATGTCCGGTGTAGCAACTTCCAGATGTTCGAAAAAGTCAGGGCGGTCGATCAGGCCGTATTTGATGACTTCTGCGTATCCTGCACGCCATTCGCGTGGCGGCAGGGTTTTCAGAAGCGAGATATCGGCCAGAACCAGAGCGGGCTGGTTAAACAGGCCGATCAGGTTTTTGCCAAAGCTGGAATTGATCGCGGTTTTACCGCCAACAGAGCTGTCTACCTGAGAAAGCAGCGTTGTCGGCACCTGCACAAATGGCATGCCGCGCTTCATCAGGCCTGCTGCAAGACCGGCCAGATCACCAATTACGCCGCCGCCAAAGGCGATCAGCACGTCATTGCGTTCGGCCTCATGGCTGATCATCCATTCGAGAACCGACTGGAGATTGGCAAAAGATTTCGTTGCCTCACCGGCGGGCAGAATATTGGCAATGGCTTCAATGCCGCCGGTCGCAAGGTGAGATTTCAGGGCATCGCCATGATTGTCCCAGACATTTTCGTCCGTCAGAACGAATACGCGCCGCGCACCCTTTTTCACAATGCCGGAAAGGCGCGTGGCAATAGAGGATAAAACCTCGCCACCAATCACAATATCATAGGAACGATCAGCCAGATCGACACGAACCAGAGTTTCAGACATCAGCTTTGGTATAATCCTCAAGCGCTTTCAGGATCGCATTAACAGCTGTTGCGTGCGGTCCTTCGCGGCTGTCTACCACGATATCTGCCTCTGCATAGACAGGGTTTCGCGTTTCCAGCAGATCAGCGAGGCGCTGTTTCGGATTTTCCGTCTTCAGAAGCGGGCGCCCGTCTTTCCGGCTGACACGTTTCCAGAGCGTTTCGAGGTCTGCGCGCAGCCAGATCGTGACGGCATGCTGTTTCAGTGCCGCGCGGATTTCCGGATTCATATATGCGCCGCCACCGGTGGCGAGAATATGCTGCGGGCCTTCTAAAAGGCGCTCGATCACGCGTTGTTCGCCGCGGCGGAATTCGGTTTCACCATGTACGGAGAATATATCTGTGACAGACAGGCCTGCAGCCAGCTCGATCTGTTCATCGCTGTCATAAAACGGGAGGTCCAGCGTGTCGGCGAGGCGTCGTCCGACGGACGACTTTCCTGCACCCATCAGACCGATGAGTGCAATTGTTTTGCCGTTTGCCACTTTCTGGGCAGATTCTTCAGTATCAGTAGGCACTTCACTTATGCGCATCTGATTTTGCGCCTCCACAAAACTCGCGATTATACATAAAGGTGAGGTGCAGCAAATATGATGCAAGGCGATAAAGGTTTGAAATGCGAGCTTTCCTGATCATTCTCGTTCTGGCGGTTGTCCTGATTGGCGGCGCTATCTTCTGGCTGGCTGACAGCGCGGTGAAAAATCCACCGTCGAATGGCGAGCAGCGTATTGAGGTGGAACTCGATGTTTAAACAAAGCCTGACGGCCATTGCCGCTGTGCTGGCGGTAAGCGCTGTGCCGGTGACGGCCTCGGCGCAGGGTTTTCTGGAAAGTACGGGACTCGGAGACATCGACCCGTGGGGTGTCGGCACAATTTCCCGCGCGGACGGCGCACTGCCACTCACTATGTGGGAAGGCAGCACGACCGAAGATCTTCTGCCGCTGTTTGCGCGTCTGAACCCGCGCGGCCTGACGCCAACCATGAACACTTTCCTTCGCCGCGTGCTCTTATCGCCGTCACGCGCGCCGGAAGGGGCAGGTGCCGACCAGCTTCTCGCCCAACGTATGCGTCTGATCTGGAGCCTTGGTGAACTTGAGGCTTATGAAGAGATTGCGCGCCAGCTGCCAAACGCAGACGGTATTTTGTCAGCGCGTGAAGCGCGGATCGAAATGCAATTCCTGCGCGGTAACCTCGCATCGGCCTGCTCTAACGTTCGCGCGTCCACTGAGGCGAATGCTTATCTTTATGCTGCGCGTGCTGGATGTTTTGCGCTGGAAGGCAATTATTCGTCTGCCAATCTGGCGCTGGAGCTTGCTGCAGAGCTTGGAACGCCTGATCCGTGGATCACCACGGCAATCGGCGCAATGCAAACCATGCCAGCCGAACCAACAGAGCGCGATATTGAGCGCCTGCCTGCCGCGAGTTTTGCTTCTGGCCTGACAACGGCGCTGTCGCTTGCAGGTAATTTCCCTGTCCTTGATGAAAGCTTTCAGGGGCTAAACCCGGGCTTTGCGCGCGAAATTTCCGGCCGTAACGACATTTCCCGTGCACTTCGCATCCAGATGGCAGATGTCGCGACGTTTGCTGGCCTGATGACGACGCAGGAGCGGTCTTCTGCTTATCGCCTCGAGCCGATTCCGGCGCCGCCATTGCCGGTCGAGGGTGAAGCGCCAGCCGAATCCGAAGAGACCGATGCACCAGATATCAATGCGCCAGTAAACGCGCTTGATGAAGCCCTTCAAATGGCTGCTGATCGTGGCACAGAAGAGGCTGATCTGGTTGTCGCGATCCGCCGCGCGCTCGCGCAATCGGGGTCGAATACGGTTCATTTTTCAGAGAATGCCAGACTGCTTCTGCCGGTCATGACGCGTCTTCGCGACCTCGATGCGCTTGGTCAGAATGGCGAATACTTCGCTATTGCAGCTTTTGCCGCCGGTGATCAGCGACAGGCGACCCGTTTCCAGCGTGTCTCAGAGATTGAAGGCGGTCCGGAGCCTGACCTCTTCCTGAAAGCCTGGGTGGATGGTCTTCGGGTGCTTTCCGGAACGGACAGGTCTCCGGCGTCTGCGCGTCTCGCTTCAACCCAGCTTGCGCAAGCAGCAAGCGGTGATGGCCAGACGGCAGCCGCAGCAGAGCTTCTCTATTCGCTCCTGACGGTGGACGGTGTGCTGTCCCATGAAGCGCGTGATTTCCTGTCGGGAACGGCGGGCGATACGCTTTCAGAAGGTGACCAGCTGGATATCCAGACGCAAATTCTCCTCACATCCGGTCTTCGCGGTGGTTCAACGGGTGAAGGTCTACTGCGTCTCGTCAGTGCGCTTGGCCGTCGTCCGGATACATATGCGCCGGAAGACATTGTCGATGTGATCGAGCTGTTGCGTGCAACCGGCTATACGACCGAAGCGCGTGCACTCGCGGTTGAGGCGCTCGGCTTCCACCAGATCAGGAACTGATGTGACACCGGATGATCGCTCCCGGATTGATGCCTATCTTGAAATGCAGGCGGTCGAGCGGGCCGCCTCGGAAAATACGCTGGCGGCCTATCGGCGCGATCTGAAAGATGCGGCCGCCTTTCTCTCTACGCAAGGCACAGATCTTGCCCGCGCCGACCGTGAAGACCTGACCGCTTATCAAAGAGCGCTGTCTGATGAAGGCTTCTCGGCGGCAACCATTGCACGGCGTATTTCTGCGCTTCGCCAGTTCTACCGGTTTGAAGTGGAAGACGGCCTGCGGGATACCAACCCCGCTCAAGGCCTGTCGTCTCCGGATGCCACCCGGCATGTCCCGAAGGTTCTCTCCCGCGATGAAGTGGCCGCCTTACTGGCGGCGTGTGAAGGCGAGGTTAGCAAGGATGTTCGTGATCTTTGCATTCTTGAACTTGTCTATTCGGCTGGCCTACGTGCTTCAGAAGTCTGCGCATTGCCCATGGCGGCGCTTCATACTGTGCGCGATGGCTATATTCGGGTGCTGGGCAAGGGGCAGAAAGAACGACTTTGCCCTGTCGGCGGTCCTGCGCAGCGCGCGCTCGATGACTGGCTGGTCGAGCGTCACGCGCATTTGCCTAAAAAGAACCGGGATGTGGCAGAGCGCTTTGTCTTCCCGTCTGGCGGCATGGACGGGCACATCTCACGGCGTACGCTGCAGAATATTATCCGCGACCGGTCTTTGAAAGCGGGGCTCAATGCGGCTGATATCTCGCCGCATACGCTGCGCCATGCGTTTGCGACCCATATGCTTCAGGGCGGGGCAGACCTTCGAACCGTGCAGGTTCTGCTTGGCCATGCCGATATCTCAACCACGCAGATTTACACTCATCTCCTGACAGAAGATCTGGCGGACATGCTTGCTGCAGCGCACCCGCTGGCGCAGTCATCCCGCAAGAAATAACCCATAAAGGCGCGGTGTTTCCGGTGATCTGGAAATTTTCCCTTCACATTGCAGTGCAGCAGACATAGTTTCCCCCTCAAATACAAAACATCTTCAAATCTCGGGGAACACAGTATGTCAGCGACGAAACCGCCACAGCAATTCTACAAAGCACTCGCTATTGGTGCGCCAGCGCCGCTTCGTGAGCAGCCGGTGAATGTAGAGCGCATGATCCACTTTGTGCCGCCGCATCTCGATAAAGTGCGCGCCAAGGTTCCGGATATGGCGAAGAAGGTCGATGTGATCCTCGCAAACCTTGAAGACGCGATCCCGGCAGACGCGAAAGACGCTGCGCGCGCTGGCGCTGTCGAAATGGGCAAAACGGTCGACTTCAAAGCCTCCAACACAGGCTTCTGGTCCCGCGTAAACTGCCTGAACTCACCATGGTTTCTGGAAGACGTAACCACGCTTCTGGCGGAAGTCGGTGATGCGCTGGACGTTCTGATGATCCCGAAGGTTGAAGGCCCGTGGGATATTCACTTCGTTGACCAGCTTCTGGCGCAGCTTGAAGCCAAGCACGGCATCAAAAAGCCGATCGGCATTCACGCGATTCTGGAAACAGCCGAAGGCGTGAAAAACGTCGAGCAGATCGCGCTTGCCTCTCCGCGCATGCATGGCATCTGCCTCGGCCCGGCGGACCTTGCAGCCTCCCGTAAGATGAAAACGACGCGCGTGGGCGGCGGCCACCCATTCTACCGCGTGATCGAAGATCCTGTCGAAGGCCGCGAGCGCATGAATGCGCAGCAGGACCCTTGGCATTACACGATTGCGCGTATGGTTGATGCCTGCGCCTCTGCTGGCATCAAGGCGATGTATGGCCCGTTCGGCGATATCTCCGACCTTGAAGCCTGCGAACAGCAATTCCGCAATGCCTTCCTGCTCGGCTGTGACGGTGCATGGTCGCTTCACCCGAACCAGATCGACATTGCGAAAAAGGTCTTCTCACCAGACCCTGATGAAGTGAAGTTTGCGGCGCGCATCCTCGAAGCCATGCCGGATGGCACTGGCGTTGTGATGCTCGACGGTAAAATGCAGGACGATGCGACCTGGAAGCAGGCGAAAGTCATCGTCGATCTGGCGAAACTCGTCGCCCAGAAAGACCCTGAATACAAAGAGGCCTACGGGTTCTAATGTAGCAGCAACGTACAACAGAAGCCCCGCCGGATCAGGTGGGGCTTTTTTGTTTGCGTTAAACGCCAGTCCTTTGCCTATGCAGGGCCGCAGGCGTAAGGCCTGACATGGCTTTCACATCGCGCGCCATATGTGCCTGATCTGAAAACCCAAAATCGTAAGCAAGGCCCGCCCAGTCAGGCGTTTCATAGCGCATCGCGGTCTGGACCAGTCTCTGGTGACGGACATAACGCGCATAGGCTTTCGGTGAGAGGCCGATTTGATCTGTGCTGACCCGTCTCAGCGTTCGCGCTGACATATCTGCAAACTCTGTCAGCGCGTTGATTTCCAGATACCCGTTGCGCTCACGAATAGCCTGCAGCGCCGCAAACATGCCGCTCTTTACCGGCGCAATTGTCTCGATCTGACGGGAAATGAGGCGTAGCAATGCCTCTGAAATCGCGTCTGCCGCTGCGCCGCTCTCAGCCAGCTTTCGCAAATGATCGCCCGCACGCGTAAGATGGTTCGGCCAGTCCGGATTGGTATCTGAAATCTCAGATGGCCTGAGGCTCAGCAGAGGGATCGTATATTCCGGGAAAAGCCGTGCGGCGATGATCTCCAGCCCGTATGGCGTGTCCTGAGAGACTGGCTCCGTCACCGGCCCGAGCACGCGAAGCGATACATCTTCCACGCTGCCGTCAGCGTTGAACCGACGGAATATGGCAAGGCAGGTTTTCCAGTGGCCGGTGAGTGTCTGGCGCGACAGCGTTCGGCCCGCCCCGCCATAAATCCATAGGCTTTCCACACCGCGCGGCAGGTCTTCGGGCCTGTCATTCCAGCGATATTCGCCCAGCGGGTCGCAAAACGGCAGGCAAACCGAGCCGTGGCCGAAATCTTCAATACGCGCCGCACCGGACATGCGAGCGAGCCTCTCTAACGAAGGAGAGACCGACATGCTGTATCGACTGGCCTGCATTATCTGCGCCTCGTGTATCGCTCTGACCGCGCCTGCACTTGCTGAAACCGGCGCGCATGAAGAGCTGATTATAAACGAGAACGGCATCACATGGCTCGACCTTCCAGATCACAAAAACGGCACTACGAGTTTCGAGCTCTGGATGTCGCCGGGGCGGGCCTTTACCGGATTTCTGTTCCGTGCGCCGGACGCACAAAACGGTGAAATCCTCTATCTGCGCCATCACCAGCAGGGCAATCCGGACGCATGGCAGTATCACCCGCGCTATAACGGGCATCAGGCGTATCAGATCTATCAGGGCGAAGGTTTTGCGGGCGTGACGAATGTCGCCATTGGGGAATGGGTGAGCGGAGAACTGATCGTGTCTGGCGATCAGGCTATTCTGCGCATTGATGGCGAGGTCGTCGCGGCAGTGGGCGACCTCATCCGTGACCCAGCGTCCGGACAGATTGGCGTCTGGTCCTTGCGAGGCGAGCGCCGCTTTCGCAATCTGAGCTTTTCGCCCGAGGTGGAAGACATTTGCGCGCTCGTACCGCCCCCGCAAGACCGGTTCATGCCAAAAGGTCTTATCGCAGACTGGTCATTCAGCGCGCCAGTGTCCGCAGAGGTGGCGGTTAGCCCTGATGGTGTCACTTATGAAAATGCGCTGTCTGCAGGCCATAGAGGGCTTGTGGATATGAACCAGCTTACGCCGCTCTCATCAGAGGCGAACACCATCTTCGCCTCCGTCACGGTGACGTCGCCGGAGCCGCAAATGGTGCTGCTCGATCTGGCATTCTCCGATAAGGCCAGCGTTTTCCTGAATGGCGAGCTTTTATACTCCGGAACGGATGTTTTCCTCACGCGGGACTACCGCTTTCTCGGCACGGCGGGCTTTAACGATACCTTGCCGCTCTACCTGAATGCAGGCGACAACCAACTCGAAATCGCCGTCACAGAGCAGGAAGGCGGCTGGACGATTGGCGGTATTTTGCGCGGCGGTGAGGGCGTGACGACGCGTCTTCGCGACTAGCGGGGAAATCGACCGGCAATTCCCTAAGGAGAGGCTTGCGCGGTGCAGGTTTAGCTGACTATCTCCAGCTCATGACGACTACATCTGATACCACCCGTTTCTTTGATCTCGACCCGACCGACGACCCGAACAAATGGACGCTTGATGTCTCCATGGGTATTTCGGTTGGCCCGCCAAAGCATAAATTCCTGTTTGGCGGTGTCGGCCTTGCCTCTGCGATCCGCGCGCTGGAGCTCACCCACGAGCGCCCGCTGATCTGGGCGACGGCGCAGTATCTCTCCTTCGCCCAGCCTGGCGAGGCGGTGAATGTGGATGTACGCGCAGCGACAGAAGGCAAGAACATCACGCAGGCGCGCGTGCTCGGTCATGTGGGTGACCGCGAAATTTACACGGTGAACGCCGCTGTCGGCTCACGTGGCAAAGAGCTGGATCACCAATGGCTGGAGATGCCGGAAGTGGCCCCGCCAATGGATTGTGAGGCCCTGCCGCGCTTCCGTCCCAAGGTGGATGACGAGCCGGATGATCTGCAGCAGCGCCTGCATACCCGCGTTGCCCACGGCCGTTATGGCAAGAAGCGCAATGAAGGCGGCCTGTCAGAAGATGGCCGGGCTGTGCTCTGGTCCCGCCCGATGGACCCGAACACGCCGATTGATGCGACGATGCTGGCTGTGATCGCCGACTTTGTGCCGGGCGCAACGGGCAATGCTCTGGGCCTGCAGGCGGGCGCAAACTCGCTTGATAACACCATTCGTATCCGCAAGATTGTACCAACCGAATGGGTGTGCGCAGACCTGCATATTCAGGGCATTCATGATGGCTTTGTGCATGGCGAGGCGCGCTTGTTTGCTGAAGATGGCACGCTCATGGCTGTCGCTTCGCAGTCGGGTATTGTCCGCATCTGGGATGAGAACGGTAAGCGCTTTAAGTGAGCGGGTAAAACCCGCTCATCCCTGCGAAGGCAAATAGCCTGAATTGATTGTGTTATTCTAAGCTTTGAACAGATTATTTGTATGGAGAGCATGGATTGGCATCGGACGACCACTCCAAACGAGTAAAACGCCAATTGGAAGAGGCACAGAAGGGTGAGTTCTCGGGAAAATTTTTCATAAACCGCCCGAGGAAGCATCTTGATCCGCATATTGCGCCTCAAAATGTAAAGAATGGCGAGTGTCGTTTGTGTGGAAAGCATGCAGACTTGTCAGAGGATCATGTGCCGCCGCGTACAATGGGCAACCGACAGGCCAGATATGCAAGGAGTTGGATAAAAAGCGTCACCGGAAACGCAGAATTTACAGCGGAGCGGCGGTTTCCAAAAGGTGTGGTCTTTCGCACGATTTGTAAGGTCTGCAACTCTTCGCTCGGTGCGCATGAGGATGCAGAAATCGGGTCTCTTTATTCTCGTGTGCGATGGCGCATGCAGACCAATCTTGATCCTTTTAATAATTATACACTGTCCGTTAAACCCAACCTTATTTTTCGAGGCATAATGGCTCACCTGTGCGCCGCGAATGACAAAAGTATCACAGATAATTTTGACCAAGAGGCAAAGGATATTTTTTCAGGAAAGCGTGCGTGCAGTAGTACGAATTGGAATTTGTACTATTGGCCATATGTGGATCCACGAATTTTTGTGATGAAAGCGGGCTATGTCGGTTTCATAGGAAATGCGGTTTCAACCTGTGCCTTCTACGTATTAAAATCAGAACCGCTCGCCTTTGCATTTTGCGACAAGGAAGTCATGAACTTTCCAAACCTAAAAAATTATCTTCAGCCCGATGATAATCTGAAGTGTGATATTCCGCTAAGAAAGCATCCAGCAGATCGTAATCCAGTTTGGCCAATTGAGGCATCTGACCGGAGTGGAACTATCGTCATGACCAGCGCAAATTCGTTCGGAATGCTGGCGAGGTATTAGCTAAACCTTATCCAACTCTAGCTCCCCGACCCCATAATCGGCCTCATGACAGAAGAGGCCTACACCCTGCATCGCGTGACCGCGCCAGCCACTGACCCATCCGGGCCGGCGGCATTCGCAGAGGGTGTCAAAGCGCTTCACACCCGCGCCGCCGCGCATCTGGATGCCCATCTTCATCCTAATCCACCCGAAACCTATAATGAGCCCTGGACACAGATGGAGCACATCTATGCGCGGGGGCTTCGCCAGTTCATCGCGCTGGCCGAATACGCGCTGCGCTGTTTTATTCTTGTTCTGGCGGGCGAGCTTCTTGGCACTGGAAACGGGCGCAAAGAGGTAGAAGCGTATCTTGCCCGACCGGAACGCGACCCGCCGCGTAAACGCCCCTATTCCATCTTTGCCGAGCATCAGGAAAAACGCCCTGCAAAGGGGAGCTTCACTGCATTTGCGCCGCGCGCCTCAGCGCCGCACAGGGGTAAGCGTAGCCCGCGCCCGTTTGAGCCCTATGACTGGCAGGTCGTTGATTGTTCGCGCCTTATGCGGCGGCTGGAGCGCTTGCCTGATGCTATCGCGAACGCAGAGTCACATGCCACCCGACTTGCGGCGCATATTGTCTCCGGCGCCTTTGTTTTGAGCGAAGAAGAACTTACCGCCCCGCGTATATCGTCGCCATTGTCATCCCGGACGATGAAATCGATCCGGGACCCAGACACCGGCCAGATCGTTTTCTCTGGGTCCCGGATATGCCGGTCGCATTCCGGGATGACAGGATCACACATCCCATCCTATCCCGGCTTCTTTCGATGCCTGCAGCATTGGTATCCGCCGCCCGATGTGATGGAGCGCGCCGATGATACCGCGCGCAGCACACTTCTTTCCCTGCACTATAAAGCGACAGAATCCCTTGAAATCCTGCACACCCGATTGGCCTGAGGCCTTTCGGGGCGTTGGTGCATCTGGTTTTTGGGAAGCGAACTTATTCCGCAGCGGTGCCTTCAGCTGCAGCCTTCGCTGCCAGTTCTGCTTTACGGCGGTCTGAGGCTTTCTGCTTCACGCTTTCAGAGCGCAGCTGACCACAGGCGGCGAGAATATCGCGGCCGCGCGGTGTGCGGATTGGCGATGAATAGCCGGCACGGTTCAGAACTTCGGCAAAGTTCTCAATCGTTTCCCAGTCAGAGCACTCATACTGAGAGCCCGGCCACGGGTTGAACGGGATGAGGTTGATCTTTGCTGGTGTGCCACGCAGCAGGCGCAGAAGATCTTTCGCTTCGGCTACAGAATCGTTCACGCCTTTCAGCATGACGTATTCGAACGTCACCTTTTTGGAGTTGCCGAGATCCGGATATTCACGGATCGCCTCGAACAGCTCTTTCAGCGGGTATTTCTTGTTGATCGGCACCAGCTCGTTGCGCAGATCGTCATTCGTCGCGTGAAGCGAAATAGCCAGCATCGCATTGGTACGGCGGCCAAGTTCCGGAATGAGCGGCGCGACGCCCGCAGTAGAGACCGTGATACGGCGGCGACCGAAGGAAATGCCCTCATTATGGCTGATCGTGTCGATCGCTTCAGCGACATTGTCGAGATTGTAGAGCGGCTCGCCCATGCCCATGAAGACGATGTTTGTCAGCTTGCGGTTTTCGTTCGAGGTTGGCCATTCTTCCAGCGCGTCGCGGGCGACCATGACCTGGCGGACGATCTCCGCCGCTGTCAGGTTACGAACGAGCTTCTGTGTGCCGGTATGGCAGAAAGAACAGTTCAGCGTGCAGCCAACCTGAGAGGAGACGCAAAGCGCGCCCGCACGGCCGACATCAGGAATGAAGACCGTCTCGGCCTCTGTGTTCGGGCCATATTCGATGAGCCATTTGCGCGTGCCATCGACAGAAACCAGCGCCTCTGTGATTTCAGGGCGTTTCAGCTCGAACCAGTCTTCGAACTCTGCGCGCTGCGCTTTGGCAATATCGGTCATGCCGGAGAAATCGCGGACACCATAGTGGTATACCCAGCGCCAGAGCTGGCGTGCGCGCATATTGACCTTTTTCGGCTCGATGCCGCGGTCTTCAAGCGTCTTTTTAAGCGCGTCAAAACCAATCCCTGCGAGGTTTTCTTTAACGCAGGAAGCACGGTCGGCGTTTGCCGCGTGTGAAATGTCGAGGCTCTGGGTCAATGTATCAATCTCCGGAAGACCGGCCTGATATCATAAAAGGCCGCACCGGCCAAATCCTGAGTTCACAGATCAGCTATGAGTGATCAGCTACACAGAGACCGGGCGCGGTCGATTGCGCCGGATGAACCGGCCAGAGAAAAATGGTAAGCTACTTCGGTGTCGCGTTCAGATACGGCTTCAAGACGAAGCTCTGAGCCGCGTTTGATGGCATCTTCAATGGCGCGTTCGTCTGAATTGTTCGCGAAGATTTCGTTGCGGGCCGTGTACATCATCCATGAACGACCGCCGACTTCAGCTGTCGCAGGCAGGTCTTCACGGAAATTGAAGTTCGCGCGCAGGCTGGCCTGTGGCAGTTGGGAATTTCGGAAATAGGTGACGAAGAAGACCACGTCGCCATGCTCTACATTTCGCGGCGCGAGATCTTCGGCGCGCGTGGCGGCAAAGCAAACGGACTCGCCATTCACAATGTCCTGATAGACGGTCCAGTCGCGAAAAGCGCCTACATATTCAAAGGCCTGCGCTGGCAGTACTGTGGATGCGAGCAGGGTGAAAGCTGCGACAAACCGCTTCATTCTGAAATCATTCCCTCTTTAGTCCTTAATGACTAGCGTAAACTTGTGACGTAGTCGTTAATATGATCTGTACGCAACAAGGTTCCAACCTATCTGTGCAGTGACGATCTTTCTGTTAAGGTCGAACACGCGGTTTAGTAAGTTTCTGGGAGGTATGTCTTGCTCGATCCGGTTCCGAACAAGCCAGGATTGGGTAAGAGCGAGCGCGAGGCTTTTGCGCTTGCGCTGCGCGATATTGCCGAGAGCAAATCCAAAGGCGCCTTTCGTCTTCTGTTTGATTATTATGCGCCACGCCTGAAGAGCTTCCTCATGCGCCTGGGCGCAGATGATATGCAGGCCGAAGAAATCGTGCAGGAGGTGATGGTCACCGTCTGGCGTAAGGCCGAGCAGTATGATCCGGCACAGGCTTCGCCGACGACGTGGATTTTTCGCATTGCCCGCAACCGGCACATTGATGCTTTCCGTCGCCAGCGACATCTGGATGCCCAGCCTGACGAACCGATGCTGTCTCCGGCTGAATTGCCCGCGCCTGAAGAAAGCTATCAACTCCTCGAAATCGAAGAGAATGTTCGCGAGGCGCTGAAGACGCTTCCGGAGGAACAGGTGGAACTTGTCAGGGCCTCTTTCTATGAAGGTTTGTCCCATTCGGAGATCGCAGAACGAAAGCAACTGCCATTGGGTACAGTAAAATCACGAATCCGACTCGCCTTTGAGAGACTTCGTTCCACATTGAGTAGGGAACTATAGAAAAAACAGCTGAACAAGGCTGAAAACTACGGGCTTTCCGGCCAGCGTCGGATAAAAGACTTTTGGAGAAGAGACGTGGAAGAAACAGATCTGGGACAGGAATTCTACAGCGCCTATGCCGCTGGAACTCTTGATCCGGCTTTGCGCCTTCTGATCGATACGCGCAAGGCGTTGACAGAAAATCAGACAATCCAGCCAGAGCTGGAAGATGTGATTGCAGGCGAATTTCTTGAACGCGAAGCACCGGCGCCAATGTCGTTTCAGGCGGTGGACCGTGCGCTCGCGAGAATCGACGAGCTTGGCCTTAGCAATGAGACCTCACGACAGGCCGCTCGCTCTGCTGCGACGATGATCGACGAGCTGGTTTCTCTGCCAGACCCGCTTCAGGATATTGTTCTGGAAACGTCCGTGCATTCGGGCTGGAAGTTTGGTGGACCGGGTATCCGCGTCATGCCGCTTGAGGTCAGCCCTGATGTGACAACAGAACTGATCCGCTTTGAGCCGGGTCATGGCGCGCCAAAGCACACCCACTCCGGCTTTGAGTATACGCTGGTTGTGTCTGGTGGCTTCAGCGATGAAGCCGGGTCTTATGGCCCGGGCGATCTGGCTGTGTCCGGCGAAGGCCGTGAGCACCGTCCTGTCGCGGACGAGGATGGTGTCTGCATCGCGTTGATCGTGCGTGATGGTGGCCTGAAATTCTCCGGCTTTATGGGTGTGCTTCAGAAAATCTTCGGTTAGAACCGGGCAGTAAGTTTTTACTGCCGGGGTCTGACATGCACGTTTCCACTTATCTGATGTTCACCGGCGACGCGGAAGCGGCGCTGAATTTCTATCGTCAGGTCTTTCCTGACATGGAAGTTTCTGAGGTGAACCGTTATCCCGAAGAATCCGGTGAGTTGGCAGGTAAGCTGCTGCCAACGCGCGTCGTGATTGGTGACCACAACATCATGCTCACGGACAGCCCGAACGTGCTCCAGTTCTCGTTCACGCCGTCCATGTCGATCTTCATCAATTTCGAGACCGAAGAAGAGCTTGTCGCCGTGCACGACCGTCTGTGCGCGGAAGGAGAGCCGCTTATGCCGCTCGATGACTATGATTTCAGTCGGATGTTCGCCTGGATTCAGGACAAGTTTGGCGTGAGCTGGCAGCTAAACCTGCCCTGAGGCTTAAACGCGGCGTCCGCGCTGGAGCGCATCAAGCTCGCGCTTGGACATTGGCCCGCCCGGTTTGCTCGGGCGTTCGGCATGGCGACCCATGGAAATCATGCGGTCATACATAACAAGCGCCGCAGCTACGGACACGTTCACACAGAATTTGGTCGGGATTTTTACCGTAAAGGCGCATTTCTCGATCATCTCAGGTGTCAAGCTGCCCCGTTCACGGCCCAGCACATAGGCGGCAGCCGTCGGGTGGCGAAAGCTTGGCAGATCAACGGCATCGTCAGTGAGCTCGACGCCGACCAGCGTACAGCCACGCGGTAGCGCCATATCGTCGATTGTATCCCACTGATAATACGGCACGTGTTCAAAGCTTTTTGAGGTGTCGGCTTTGTAGACGGTCCGGATTTTATCTGCGGCGTTCACCGAAAACGCAAAGTTTGCGCCGAAAGCATGTGCTGTGCGCATGATTGCGCCAAGATTCATGGGCTTGGAAATGCCTTCCGCCCCGATTGCAAAATAGCCACGCACGATCAGAATACCTTTACGTCAAACTCGTCACGCCAGGTCGCAAATCCGCGCTTCATAATGCTTGTGTTGAAGGGCATAGCGACACGACCGAGCCGATCAATCGCAATCAGGCCGCCTTGTCCACCCAGAAGTGAGATTTCTTCCAACACGCAGGCGGCCGCATTTTCCAGATCAGACCGCGTATAGCGGATGCGGGCCGATACATCAGAGGCAGCATTCACGCGCATGAAATACTCGCCCTGACCGGTACAGGATACGGCAACGCGCTCGTCAGCCCATGTGCCGGACCCGATCTGTGCTGAGTCGCTGATGCGGCCCGGCGGCTTGTTGGTCAGGCCGCCAGTGGAGGTCGCCGCAGCGAGGCGTCCCTCACTGTCGAGAGCTACGGCGCCGACGGTGCCGTGCGTGCCGTCATCATAAGATGCATCGCTGATGATCGGGCGATAATAGCCGTGCGGATTGCCGATAGTTTTCAGGTCGCGCTTCTTCAGGAATTTTTCCGCGCCTTTGCCTGAAAGCAGGATATGCTGAGAGTGTTTCATCACGGCGCGTGCGCAATCGACCGGATTTTTATATCCCTGAATGGCCGCGACGGCGCCTGCGCGGCGGTTCGAGCCATCCATAATGGCGGCGTCTTGTTCCCATTTGCCTTTAGTGTTTGGGCTGGAGCCGCGACCGGCAATGTGAAGCCCTGAATCTTCCAGCTCGTGTACGGCTTCCTGCACAACATCCAGTGCGCTTGCGCCTTTGCGAAGATCGCGCCGTGCGGCTTCGAGAATCTTCTTCATCGACGAAGACACATCAGAGTAGTCGTCTTTATAGCTGGGGCCGGAGCCTCCGTGGATTGCAATGGCCCAGACCGGGTCAGACATAATAGACTCTATTACAATTATGCATCTTGCGACGACTTCACAGATGAAAGGCAGTCAGCTACCGTCCGCGCCATAAGAAATACAACATTTTTGTGTCATGCGGAGAATAAAAAATGAAGGCTGTGGTTTCTAAACAACCCGGTGGACCTGAAACACTTGAAATCGTTGATCTGGACTCTCCGGAGCCGGGTCCAAAACAGGTTGTACTTGAAGTCAAAGCCATTGGCGTGAACTTCCCTGACTCTCTGATCATCGAAGACCGCTACCAGTTCAAACCGGAACGTCCATTTTCTCCGGGCGGTGAAGTTTCTGGCATTGTGACAAAGGTCGGCGCGGAAGTGACGTCCCTGAAAGAAGGCCAGCGCGTGATCGGATCATGCGGCTGGGGTGGCTTCCGTGAGGAGCTGGAAATCGACGCAAACCGCTGCATTCCAATTCCTGACGAAATGCCGTTTGATGAAGCGTCTGCTTTCATCCTTACATACGGCACATCCTATTATGGCCTGAAGCGCCGCGGCGATCCAAAGCCGGGCGAAACGCTGTTTATTCTTGGCGCAGCGGGTGGCGTCGGCGTTGCGGCGCTCGAACTTGGTAAAGCGATGGGCCTTAAAGTCATTGCGGCGTGCTCAACGCAGGAAAAAGTCGATTTTTGCCTGTCTAAAGGTGCTGATGTTGGCCTGATCTACCCGACTGGCGAGCTGGATCGTGGCCAACAGAAAGAGCTTTCCAACCAGATCAAGGAAATCTCCGGCGGCGGCGTAGATATCGTCTATGACGCGGTTGGCGGCGACTATGCAGAACCAACGCTTCGTGCGCTGAACTGGGAAGGTCGCTACCTTGTCATCGGGTTCCCTGCGGGTATCCCGAAGATTCCACTGAACCTCACACTTCTGAAATCCTGCGATATTCGCGGCGTGTTCTGGGGTGCATGGGTGCGTCAGTTCCCTGACCAGTACGAGACCGACGTGAAAGAGCTGTTCGACTTCTACAAGGTAGGCAAGATCAAGCCGCATGTCTCAAAAACCTTCCCGCTCGATCAGGCGGGTGATGCGATCAAGCATCTGTCAGATCGTAAGGCGACAGGTAAAGTCGTCGTTCTGACCTAGCAAACTTCAAGCCCGGTGATACGCTCACCGGGCTTTTTACATCCGGACCGGTCCGAAAAAGATGACCGGCCATCTAAGGGAGAGAAACATGACCCTAAGTCTTGAGGGTAAAGTCGCCGTTGTAACCGGCGGCGCGAGTGGTATTGGCCTCGGCACGGTCGAATGTCTGATCGAATATGGCGCGAAAGTCGTTGCGGGTGATCTGCAGGACGAAAAGGGCGCGTCACTTGTTGCCCGATTTGGTGAGGACAAAGTCGCTTACCGCCATTGTGATGTAACCGATGCAGACCAGCTGAAAGCGCTTATCCAGGCCGCTGAAGACGAGTTTGGCGGGCTCGATATCCTCTTCAACAATGCCGGTATTGGCGGGCCACGCGAGGGCATTGAAGAGCTCGATTTCGACGACTACGACAAGATCATGAACCTGCTTTTGAAATCGGTCTTCATGGGCACGCAATATGCGATCCCGCTCATGAAAAAGCGCGGCGGCGGTTCGATTATCAACACATCCTCGGTCTCTGCGATTTCCGCTGGTTATGCGCCGCTGACTTATTCGGTCGCCAAGGCAGGCGTTGCGCATTTTTCTAAAATGGCAGCTGCCGAGCTTGGGAAATACAAAATTCGTGTGAATGCGATCCGTCCGGGCCTGATCGCGACGTCTATTTTTGGCGCAACGCTGGGCCTCCCGCGTGAGCAGGCTGATCAGCTGGCGGCGCTAATCTCGCAAACGGCTGCAGGCATTCAACCTGCCGGTCGGGCAGGGCAGGCGCGTGACATCGCTGAAATGGTGGCCTTCCTTGCTTCTGATGCTTCGGGCTTCATTACCGGCGAGAGCATCACTGTGGATGGCGGCATCACGGTTGGACCGCCTCATTCCTGGAAAGAGGATGCGCCGGGCCCGATGGATGCCATTATGAACATCACTGAAGGCGCCTAGGGGGCTGACTAGTCCAATGCCGGATCGATCTATGTTATATAAGAGATAGGGAGATCGGCATGTGGCATTGGAAACAGGTTCGATATTTTGCTCTTGGCGGTGCGGCGCTGGTTTCGGCCTGCGAGTCACTGCCAGATTTTCCGGAGCTGTCGTCATTGGCGCTTTCGGAGGTTCGTAACGGCCCTGAAGCGCTACGTCCCGGCTCTTATGAGCTCGATCCTCAACATGCGCATCTCTATTTTGCCATCAACCATATGGGGCTTTCGCTCCTTTACGGCCGCTTTGATACGTTTGATGCGAATTTCTCGGTGGATGATAGCCTGACCGGAGCCTCCGACTTCGAGATGGTGATCGATGTGAACTCTCTGTTCGTGTCGACCGAAGCATTTTCTGAGACCCTTCGCGGTGATGGCTGGTTCAACGCTGCAGAACACCCGCAAGCTGTGTTCAGGGCGCGCGAAATCACACGCATGGATGAACGAACGGGTGTTTTGTCAGGCGATCTGACACTGAACGGGCGAACACAGCCTGTAGAGATCAGACTGATCTTTAATGGCGGCGCCTTCGTTGCGCTCACGGGCAAATATACCGTCGGCTTTAATGCTGAAGGCAGTTTCAACCGGAGTGATTTCGGGCTTGGCCAGTACGCAGGCCTTGTGGGGGATGAAGTCCAGCTGAGGTTCTCTGGTGAGTTCCATCAGATGGAGTAGCCGCGCGGTTTATGGCTGCGCCGCGTAAAACGCTGCGATCGCGTCTTCTGTAACGGCTGTCGCGTGCGGCGTAGCGGGCCGCGTTGTCGCGCGTAATTTGGTGAAATAGCTGCCGTCTGATGTGAGAACCGCATAGGTTATCGCTCGGACTTCCGGCGCGCTCATCACGATGCAATTCAGCTCGTCTGTGTTTTGGGCGCCGGTGGCCTCGTTGACCATGGCTGAACAGGCGTCGCTTTCTGCCTCAAGCGGCGTCACAGGTTGGGAGCCGGAAATGGCGCGTACGACGTTTAGCAATTCGACCTGCTGATCGGTGCCATTCGTTTCATAGAAATATGTGGTGATGGTCGCGCCAGCGTCTGCTGCGCGATATGCGCAAATCCCGTCAATCCGCATGCTGCCATCTTCCTGAAATGAAGGAAGCGTAGACAGATCGGTTCGGGTGAACGCGCCAATCGCAATCGGGCAGATGCCGTTGTTCTCGCTGAAACGAATGTCGCCGCCTTCGAGAAAGGCCCAGCTGGCGGTGGTGCGATTATCAGAGGAGCCATTTGTCGCTGACGTCTGACAGGCCGCTATGAGTAAAGCGGCAGAAAGCATGGAAACGGCTTTGAGATTCATGACAGGGCTCCCTCATCTGGCCAGTTATGACTAGGCCAGAAAAGGGGCTGTCTGAAAAGTCGCCTATACGGCTGGACCAGCAAATTGTGCCGCGTGGAAGTGCGATGACGCATCGACCATATCTGCGATCTCGTTCTGGTCGCCGTTTGGCGCAGCGCTCACCGTAGAGATGAAGTAGTCGCCAGCACGTTGGAGGCTGATCACCCAGACTGAGCTGTCATCTGCTTCCAGAACAAGGCAGCGCAGATCATCTTCGACCTGATAGTCGCGGAAGCTGGCCGTAAGCGAGGCGATAGATGACCCACCTGCGGCGACGGATGCCATATTGGCTTCACAGCCGACGCTGTAAGTCATGCTGGCGATAGCGCCATTGTCTTCGAAATGTGCGAGTGTGCGGACCAGCTCTTCTTCGGTGTCATGTGGACCTGCCGCATAGAACTGCACGGTGAAGTCAGTGGCCTCAGTGCCAGCTTCATAGGCGCAAAAGCCGCCTTCGCTATAAGCGGCAGTCTCGACGCGGGTGAAGTCGTCAACTGATGTCGGGCAGACAACGCCGGACATTTCCTCGATCATGCTGCCGTCATCGCGGGTCAGCCATGTGTCAGCGTACGCGCCAGCAAATTGGGCGCTCGCAAGCGGTGCGAGGCAGGCGACAGAAACGGCGGCGAGTGCGGATGTAACGAGTGACTTGGTCATGAGTATTCCCTTCACCGGTTGTTAACTTCCGGTAGCAGGGTTGGTTCCTGAGCGGGGCCACAGAATTTTTGACTCAGATGTGATTCTACACTAAAGCCACCGGAAATTACTGGTTTTCGCGCATTCCCGATCTTACGGGCGTGCACCCCGCCCAGCGAAGTCTCGCCCGGCGGGGCTTTTTGCTTTAAGTGCTGCACCCATATGTGAGGGATCACGGGAACAGCTAAGAGGAAGTCGCATGTTTGATGCTTTGACAGATCGATTGACGGGTGTGTTTGACGGCCTGACAGGTCGCGGCGCGCTGTCAGAGAAAGATGTCAGCAATGCAATGCGTGAAATCCGCGTCGCTCTCCTTGAAGCCGACGTCGCGCTGCCCGTTGTAAAAGACTTTATCGCCAAGGTTCGCGAAGAAGCCGTTGGCGAAGCGGTGATCAAATCGGTCACGCCTGGCCAGATGGTCATCAAAATCGTCCATGATGCGCTCGTTGAGATGCTGGGCGGTGAAGATGAAGAAGGCGCAGCGGCGAAGCTGAAAATCGACTCTCCACCAGCTGTCATCATGATGGCCGGTCTTCAGGGCTCCGGTAAAACGACCACAACGGGTAAGCTTGCCAAGCGCCTGAAGGAAAAAGAGCGCAAGAAAGTTCTTCTCGCATCGCTCGATGTGCGTCGTCCGGCAGCGATGCAGCAGCTCGCTATTCTGGCCGAGCAGGTTGGCGTGTCTTCGCTGCCAATCGTTGAAGGCCAGCTTCCGGTAGATATTACCAAACGCGCGCTTCAGTCTGCCAAGCTTCAGGGCTTCGATGTTGTCATCCTCGATACGGCGGGTCGTACGACCCTCGACGAGCAGATGATGAACGAGGCGGACGATGTTGCTAAAATCGCCAAGCCTCAGGAAACGCTCCTCGTAGCTGACGCGCTGACAGGTCAGGACGCCGTTGAAACAGCCAAGCGCTTCCATGAGCGTCTCCCGCTGACCGGTCTTGTCCTTACACGTATGGATGGTGACGGCCGCGGCGGTGCGGCGCTCTCCATGCGCGCAGTCACTGGCCTGCCGATCAAGTTCCTAGGTGTTGGCGAGAAGCTGGACGGACTTGAAGTCTTTGCCGCCAAACGCGTTGCGGGCCGTATTCTCGGTCGCGGTGACATTGTTTCGCTCGTTGAAAAAGCCGGCGAGCAGATGGACGCCGAAAAGGCCGAACGCCTCGCCAAGAAAATGGCGAAAGGTCAGTTTGACCTTGATGATCTGTCTGAACAGCTTCGCCAGCTTCAGCGCATGGGCGGTCTTGGCGGTATTGCCGGCATGCTTCCGGGCGCGAAAAAAGCCAAACAGGCGCTCGCGGGCGCCAATATGGATGACAGCGTCCTCAAACGTCAGGAAGCGATCATTTCTTCCATGACGAAGAAAGAACGCGCCAAGCCTGCGCTTCTCAATGCGTCTCGCCGCAAGCGTATCGCTGCCGGTGCGGGCGTAGAGGTGTCGGACGTCAATAAAGTGCTGAAAATGCACAAGCAGATGGCCGACATGATGAAGAAAATGGGCAAAGGCGGCATGAAAGGGCTTATGGGCGCCATGGGCGGCATGGGTGTCTCTCAGGGTGACATCGCTAAAATGGCCGCGCGTAATGGCGGTATGGGCGGCGGTATGCCGGGCCTTGGCGGTCCTGGTGCGCCGGGCGGCCTTCCAGGTCTTGGTGGCGGCGCGCTTCCTGGCGGTCTGCCGGGTCTTCCGGGAGCTAAAAAGAAATGATGACGCTCGAAGATCTTAAAGCTGCGCACCTTAAAGAGCGTCAGGCTGCTTACGGGCGTCTGCGCGGTGGTTTTCCAATTCCGATGTCCGGGACGGTTTACTGGCTCGTGATTGCGGCCATGTCGCAAGTGTTCGCGCCCTCCCAGCAGCTCTTTTACAGCTTCGTTGCAAGTGGCGCGATCTTCCCGATGGCGCTGTTGTTCGCAACACTGTTCAAGAACGACTTCATGAAAGACAAAGGCGTCGCAACAAGCGTGCTGGTGCCGGCTTTCATTTCCATGCTTTTGTTCTGGCCTATGGTGATCGTTGCGGTGGCTGAAGGCAGCGCAGATATCGCGCTTGTCATTCTGGCGATCGGCTTGTCGATCCACTGGCCGGTAATTGGCTGGAGCTATGGCCGGACGGCAATTTTCTGTGCCCATTCCATTATTCGCGCCGTTCTGGTGCTCGCACTTTATTTCCTCTTCCCGGAACAGCGCTTTCTTTTCATTCCGTTGGCAGTTGCAATTGTCTATGCAGTGACTGTATTAGCGCTGATCCTGGATTCAGGACGTTTTGCCGAGGTTAAAGCGGAGGGCGCTGAATGAGCTCACCAATGGACGAACTTCTGCGCTTGCGCGCCAGCATTGATAACCTCGATGCCGTGCTGCTGCATACGCTGGCTGAACGTTTCAAGCTGACCAAACAGGTCGGCGTACTGAAAGCCGAAAACGCTCTTCCGCCGTCTGATAAACAGCGTGAAGCCGAACAGATTTACCGCTTGCGCAAGCTGGCCGATGACGCAGGTCTCGACCCGGCTTTTGCCGAGCAGTTCCTCAACTTCATTGTGGCGGAAGTGATCCGTCACCATGAGAAAATCCGGTCAGAGGGTACGGACTAAACCTCTCTATTGCTGGGCCTTTCAATGTGACTGGCCTGAAATGAAGCGCCATAAGATACTTAAGGAGATACACCATGGCTCTTAAAATTCGCCTCGCTCGTGGCGGCTCTAAAAAACGCCCGTTCTACCGCGTTGTTGTTGCTGACTCCCGTTCACCACGTGACGGCCGTTTCATCGAGAAAATCGGTAACTACGATCCGCGTCTTCCAAAAGACTCTGAGAGCCGCGTAAACATCGACGCTGAAAAAGCTGTAGCGTGGATCGCGAAAGGTGCAAAGCCAACTGACCGTGTTGCTCGTTTCCTGAGCCAGATCGAAGTTGACGGTAAGCCGGTTTACACATGGACAGCGTCCAGCAACCCGAACAAGGGTGAGCCAGGTACGAAAGCAAAAGAGCGCGCTCAAGAGAAAGCTGACAAAGCTGCTGCTGCGGCTGAAGCGGCTGAAGCTACGCCAGCTGAAGAAGAAGCTGCTGCAGAAGAGTAAGCTTTACACTGCTTCTGATATCAAGCCCTCCGCCTCTGGCGGGGGGCTTTTTTTATGCGTTCAACCGCGAAGTTGTCAGGCGTTCAGCTTTGCTCGTATAATTTCATTATATTGAGGTCGAGGGGTCGAACACGATGACTGGTATCAAGACACTTATTACGTCCGCTTTGATTGCTGCTGGGCTTATTCTGCCCGCGCAGGCGCAATATGGCTCTGGCGAGCTTCAACTGTTCAGCCTGGATTATTTCGGCGGGCAGACGGCCAGCATAAGGCAGGAAACTGCTCAAATGGGATTCTCTCAGCTTGGGGATGACGCTCGCTCCATTCGTGTACGCGGAGGTGACTGGATCGCCTGCCGCGATGCCTATTATGCAGGTCCGTGCCTTTACATCAGTCAGGATGTGCAGTCGCTCGGCGAGTTCGGTATGTCGGACACGATTTCCTCCATCATGCCTGCGCCATATGATCTGGCGCTGAAGCACGGATCTATTTTTGCTCGCAACCCTGCTGGTGGTTTCACCTTCTTCCGCCGCGAGAACAATAATACGGTCATTCCGTTCGAAGCGACGGGAACTGTTGGCTATGGCTCATCCGGTTCGGGTAATTATGGCAGCGGATATAACAATAACGGCTCCGCATATAATCAGGGTGGCTCCTACGGCAATAACAACAATACAGGTTATCCGCCGCCGGATCAGCCACCTTACACTGGTCCACGTAATCCGGCACTGATTGTCTATGACGAAACCGATTATGGTGGTGAAGCGATTGGTACGAACCGCGATATTTCGCGTCTCTGGGATTATGATTTCGACAACCGGATCAGTTCGGTCGAGATTATTCGCGGCGAGTGGGAGTTCTGCGAGGATTCAGATTTCCGCGGCGATTGCGTCATTCTGACCGCAGACGAAACGCGTCTTTATGCAATCCAGCTGGACAACCGGATTTCCTCTATCCGTGAAGTGCCAGTTGGTACGCTTGCCCAGCGCGAGGAAGAGGAGCGTCTGCGCCGGGAAGAAGAGGCCCGTCTCCTGCGTGAGGCACTCGCGCGGGCTGATGTGGTTGTCTACCAGCATTCGAATTTTGAAGGTCGCCCATATCCGGTGGAGAACGATATCTCGGGTCTCGGCAATACTGGCATGAATGATGAAATCAGCTCCATTCAGGTCCGCCGTGGCACTTGGGAGATTTGTTCGGACGGTAATTATCGCGGTCGCTGCGAGACGATTTCAGCTGACATGCCGCGTCTCAACGGCATTCGGATGAATGACAATATTTCGTCCATCCGCCGCGTGAACTGAGCGGGTTTCTGAACAAAACCTGCAAGAAGCAGTTGTCTCTCATTCAGATAGGTTCCGGTAACCTTGTTTTATCGGGACCTTCAAACATGGAGAGACACGTGAAACTGAAAACAATTCTGACGACACTTTTAGCGGGTTCTGCCTGCGCCCTGATGGCTGCGGCACCTGCGAGTGCTGATCGATACGACCAACACCGCGGCCCTGCGACAGGCGATGTCTTGCTTTTTGAACATTCTAACTTTGAAGGTCAGGCGGTCGAAATTACTGGCGCCGTACCTTTTCTGGACGAAGCACGCTTTAATGATCGCACAAGCTCTATTGCGATCCGACGCGGCGCCTGGGAAGTCTGCACAGATGCCAACTTCCGTGGTCGCTGTGAAGTGATCCAGGGCAATGTGGACCGTCTCAACTATCTGCAGCTCAACGACAATATCTCGTCCATCCGTCCGGTGAGCGGCCGTTTCGGCTTCAACCATCGCGGCAATGACGGGCGTTATGGCGGTGGTCACTACGGAAACGACCGCTATGGCGATAACCGTTGGGGCTATAATGATGGTCCTGCCAGCCGCGCCGACATTGTTCTGTTTGAAGACAGCTATTTTTCCGGTCGCGCTCTGGCGGTGAATGGCGATCTGCCTGATTTTGCGGATACAGGCCTTAATGACCGTGTGTCATCTATTCAGGTGAACCGTGGTGCATGGGAAATCTGCGTCGACTCTGTTTTCCGTGGCCGTTGTACGGTTGTGACGCGGTCTTCTGACGCGCTGAACGACATCCGGATGAACGACAATATTTCATCGATCCGCCGCATTGGCTGATCTGACTGTGATCGCAGACCCTGAACCCTCGCTTCGGCGGGGGTTTTTGCGTTTCTGGCTTGGTTAAACATCTGTTGCCGAGCGTTCAGGCTCGTTCAGCTAAGTTATCAACATGTACGGGGCTAACTTGAGGAACAGGCTATGAAAAATACAAAATCCGTTCTGAAGCTTATAGGTGGAGCAGCGGCGGCGCTCGGTTTTGCAGCGACGGCTCATGCCAATCATGGCGAACTCGTTTTGTTTGATGGCGCGAACTTCAATGGCGAAGCGCGCGCGATTAACGGACCGATCGATACGCTTGTTGATCTGCGCTTCAACGACCGCGCGGCGAGCATTGATTTTCAGGGACCAGGTTGGCTCCTGTGTAAGGATTCTTATTACGAAGGTCCGTGTCTGGTTGCGCGTCAGCCGATTGCTGATCTCGACCGATTTGGCATGGGCGACGAAATTACGTCGGCGTATCCAATTGACCCACAGAACCCGTATCCGCACGGCACCGTTTTCGGCGTGAACTGGGCAGGTGATCTCGTGTTTTACGAGGCGGACCTGTTCGGCAATCTCTCCGAGCTCAGCCCGTATGATACATGGGGCTATTACGCCTATGATTATGGCTATGGCGCGGGCACCTACACAGGCGCATACGGTGAATTTGGCCGGTATGGCCAGTATAACCCGTACTACCCGCGATATGACTATAATCAGGCAAGTTGGACCGGATATCGTGGTCCGCGTAATGCTGACATCGTGCTGTATCGCGACTCCAACTTCCGTGGCTCGGCCTATGGTCTGAACCGGAGTGCGTGGAGCCTTAGCAATCTCTACTTCAATGATGAAGTAAGCTCGATTGAGGTGCGTCGTGGTACATGGGAAGTCTGCACAGATGCGAACTTCCAGGGTACGTGTCGGATTATCGACAATAGCCAGGGGCGCCTGAACAACATTCGTCTGAACGACAATATCTCATCCATCCGACGTGTCGGACGTGGCTCAGGTAACAATAATGGCCGCTATGGTGGTGGTCGCGGACATCATGGTGGTCGCGATGGCGGCTATAATGGTGGCCGGAATCATGGCGACGGAGATCGCGGCGGCAATTATGGCAATGCCGATGCGATCCTGTTCGAGCACGCTAATTATGGCGGCCGCAGCATTCCTGTGAATGGAAGCATTGGAAACCTTGGCACGATTGGTCTCAATGATGCGGCCAGCTCAATCCGTATCCGTTCGGGCACATGGGAAGTCTGTGAACATCCGAACTTTCAGGGCCGCTGCCAGGTTGTCACTGTCGATACGAACACGCTCGGTGGATATCGCCTGAACGACAATATCTCGTCCATTCGCCGCGTGAATGGCGGCGGTAGCCGGAACAACGGAAACGTTGGTGGCGGGCGTCGCGGCGGTGATGACAATGCCCGTGATCGGAACCGTGATCGAGACCGGGATGGTGCGAGAGATCGTAACCGTGATCGGGACGGAGCACGTGACCGTAACCGGGACCATAATACGGGTGACCGTAACCGCGATCGCAATAACCGCTATTCCGGTAATACGAACCGCAATGGAAACGACCGTTATCAGGGTAACCGTACTGGTCAGACCGGTGGAACCATCCCGAATACCAATCGTGACCGTGATCGCAACCGCGATGGAAACCGTGACCGCACGAACCGGAACACGCCGCCTAACACAGATGTGTTGGTAGGTGGCCGGAACGGCAATGACCGGATCAACCGCGACCGCAATAACCGTCGCGATCAGCCTGTAGATCGGGTTCGCAACGACCGTGGCAATCAGGGCGGCGACTGGAACCGTAACCGCGACGGACGCAACGGTGATCGGGCCAATAATCGCAACCGCGATGGTGACCGTGCGAACCGTGGACGTCGTGGTGGCCGAGTTGAAGGCAATCCATATGCGGGTGCCGAGCCACGTGCGAACCGCGGAAACCGGAATGAAGGTCGTCGCAATGAGGCGAACAATAACCGTCGCAGCAACCAGCCGGTTTCTCAGCCGCAGCGTCCGCCGCGCGTTCAGTCTCCGCCTCCGCCGCCACCTCCGGCACCGCGTCCACAGGCGTCTCCGCCGCCACCACCTCCGCCGCCTCCGCGGACGAATAACCGGAACGCAGACAATCTGCCTCCGGGTATGCGTCGGGTGATGCGCGACAACTAAGGCTATCCCTCTTGCCAGTCGGCAGGGTGTATGAGTAATCCGTCTGCGGCGCGCTTTATCGGGCGCCGCAGATTTTGTTTGGAATGCTATGGCAGTCGATAAGTCTCTTGTTTGCGTAGGTGCAATTGGCGGCGCGCATGGTGTGCGCGGTGAAGTCCGCGTGCGCAGTTTCACGCTCTATCCGGAAGATGTGTTCGCTTACGGGCCACTATTGAACGAGACGGGCTCTGTCATGCTGACAGCGAAGTCGGCGCGTCCTTCAAAGAACCATTTCGTGGTTGATGCTGAAGAGACGAAAACTCGCGAGGAGTGGGAAGCGCTCAAGGGCGAGAAGCTCTATGTCCATCGCGACATGCTGCCAGAGCCCGAAGACGATGAATTCTATTATGATGATCTTCTCGGCCTCACTGTTACCCATACGGACGGGCGCGCGCTGGGCAAGGTGAAGTCGGTCCAGAATTTTGGCGCGGATGACCTTTTGGAAGTCGTCGCGCCGGATAATCGGACGGCTTATTTTCTGCCTTTTACCAAGGCAGTGATCCCCGTTATCCGAATGGCTGAAAAAGAACTTCTTGCAGAGCCGGATGAAAGCTATTTGCCTGAGCAATTACAGACCGGCGAGGGTGAGTCCGCCGGCGAATAGTTTCAGGAGCGGTCATGTCCGGCGCAAAACACGTCTTTACCCATCGTCTGGCGCAGGAAAGCGATATTCCGGCGATCATGGACCTGATGGGCGCCGCGATCACTGTGAATATGCGTGAATTTCTGAGCGATGAAGAGATCATTGCGGCGCGCGAATCCATGGGCGTCGACCGCTCGCTCATTGCCGACCAGACCTATTTCATGATCGAGACCGAGGTGGACGGTAAAACCGTGCTGGTTGCCTGCGGGGGGTGGGGAAAGCGTAAAACTCTGTTCGGCGGTGATGCGACGGCAGGCCGTGATGACAGCCTCTCTGACCCTGAAAGGGACGCCGCCCGTATTCGGGCGATGTACACGCATCCGGACTGGATCCGTAAGGGGCTCGGTACGCTGCTGCTTGATCTTGGCGAAGGCGCGGCGCGCGATGCCGGCTTTAAGGCGATTGAGCTCGGGTCCACCGTGCCGGGGCTGCCGCTTTATGAGGCGCGGGGCTATGAAGCTTTCCATACCGAGGTGCGTACCAGCGCCAACGGGCTGACCAACACCATTATCCATATGCGTAAGGCGCTCTGAAAAACTTCTCCTGCTGCCGCAACGTGAAGGATTGCGGCGCGATCATTCCTGCCTCTAGGCTCTCGCCAAATATGAGGGAGAGAGCGATATGAGCGTGCCAGAGTGCAGAATTCCGGTAATTGTCGGCGTCGGGCAGATCAATGACCGCCCTGAAGTGCCTCATGAAGGAATGGATTCGCTCGGCCTCATGGTTGAAGCGCTGAGGCGCGCGGACGCAGATGCTGGTTCGGGCTGGATGGAAGGCCTGTCTGCCATTCTCACGGTTGACCAGATTTCATTCCCGAAGCTTGGCGATTGTTCTCCGCAAGTTGCGTCAGCTGTTGGCGCGACTGACGCGACGTGCCGTCAGACGCCCTATCCGATGGGCGATGGCCCGATCCGGCTTCTCAATGAAGCGGCCAACATGATTTCTAAGGGCGAAGCGAGCAGCGTTGCCATTACTGGCGGCGAGGCGCTCCGAACTGCAGGCGCGCGCAAAAAACTGGAAGCTGCCGGAAAAACATCCGACCCGCTGCGCGCGAGCGCTAGTGTCCGAAAAAAGCGCTATTCCGACCTCTTCCTGCTCACCACGCCAACGGATGTCTACCCGCTCTATGAGAATGCCTGCCGCGCCAAATGGGGCCAGAGCCTTGAAGAAGCGCAGGCTGAGAGCGGCATGATCTGGTCGAATTTCTCAGAGGTCGCCAATGAGACCGAGGGCGCCTGGATTCACAGTCCGAAATCGCCGGAAGAGATTATCACCGCGGATGAGAATAACCGCCCGATCTCCTTTCCTTACACCAAGCTGATGGTTGCTAATTCCTCGGTGAATCAGGGTGCAGCGTTCATCGTGACAAGCCTTGAAGCCGCGCTGGCCCATGGCGTGCCGGAAGAAAAGCTCGTTTATGTCGGGCTTGGTGCGCATGCTGGGGAAGTGGGGAATATTCTCGCACGTGACACATATGCAGATTCTGTCAGCATGTCGGAAACGCTCAATAAAGCGCTGGAATTCAATGATTTGAGTGTCAGCGACCTTGATGCCGCCGAGCTTTATTCCTGTTTTCCATGCGTACCGAAATTGGCGCGCCGCGTCATCGGCTGGCCTGTTGAGCGCCCGATGACTGTATTCGGCGGCCTGACCTTTGGGGGCGGACCGATTGCCAATTATATGAGCCATGCCGTCGTCGAGATGGTGCATGAGCTGCGCGCGCAGGGCCGTTTTGGCCTCCTGTTCGCGAATGGCGGCTATGCGACCTACAATCATACGATTGTTGTGGGCCGCGACCGGGTGCTTGCGGAGCGCTATCCGCAGGATTTCGATGTGCAGGCAGGGGCCGAAGACCGCCGCGGTGATGTACCGGAATTCGTCGAAGCCTATGAGGGTGAAGGCGAGATCGAGACCTATACCGTCCATTATACGCGCGATGGCAGCGTTCGTTTTGGCGTTGTGGTCGGGCGTACGCTCGACGGTAAAAAGCGCTTTCTTGCGAAAATTCCGGCCTCTGATGAAGCGGGCATCGATTTCCTGATTTCCGGCAAAAAAGAACCGGTCGGAACGAGGGGTGCTGCTGTCCCTGCCGATGAGGCCTTTGATGGCATTATGTACTGGACGCGCAGCTGATATTGCGTGGGTCTGATCAAGTAGAATTTACGACCCGTTAGAAAATCTAATAAATTGCGGACTTGAAACTCGGCGTTCCGATCCGCACTAGTACAGATAAGACTGACGCGGGAGGAAACCCCTATGAAAGTGAATTCACTACTAGAAACAATTGGCGGCACACCGCACGTTCGCATGAACCGGCTGTTCGGTGACCGTGAGGTCTGGATCAAATCAGAGCGCTCCAATCCGGGCGGCTCGATTAAAGACCGTATCGCCCTCTCTATGGTCGAGGACGCGGAGCAATCCGGAAAGCTGAAGCCGGGCGGCGTGATCATCGAGCCGACCAGCGGCAATACAGGTGTTGGCCTCGCGCTGGTCGCAGCGGTGAAAGGCTATCGTCTTATCCTTGTCATGCCGGAAAGCATGTCGATCGAGCGTCGCCGTCTCATGCTGGCTTACGGCGCTGAGTTTGTCCTCACGCCAAAAGAAAAAGGCATGAAGGGCGCAATTGCAAAAGCAGAAGAGCTGATTGCAGCCACGCCGGGCTCATGGATGCCGCAGCAATTCGAAAATCCTGCCAATATCGATGCGCACGTTCAGGCGACGGCGCAGGAAATTATTGTCGACTTCAAGGTGACGCCTCCTGATGTTCTGATCACAGGCGTAGGCACGGGCGGTCACATTACAGGCTGTGCGCGCGAGCTGAAGAAAGTCTGGCCGAACCTGCAAATCTTCGCAGTAGAACCCACTGCCTCTCCGGTGATTTCCGGCGGCGATCCGGGCCCGCACCCAATTCAGGGTATCGGCGCAGGCTTTATTCCGAAGAACCTCGATACATCGCTTTTGACAGGCGCAATCCTGGTCGATCCGGAAGATGCGAAACGCTATGCGCGCGATGCCGCACGCCTTGAAGGCATGCTGGTTGGTATTTCGTCTGGCGCAACACTGGCCGCGATCGCTAAAAAGCTCGAAGAACTGCCAGCAGATGCGCGTGTAATCGGCTTCAACTACGATACGGGCGAACGGTATTTTTCTGTGCCGGACTTCCTTCCAGAAGCGTAGACCTATTCTGGTGAGAGGCGGCCTGAGGTCGCCTCTTAACCTTCTGCTCGATTCCCCGAGAGCTATCGGCTATAGTGTAGAAAACTATAATAAATGGGGAGGAACGCATGGCTGATGGTAATCAGGACATGGTTCTGCGTCCGGCAGAAATGCTGGCTAAACCGGTCCGGTTGGACCCGGCTTTTTCTAATCCTGAAAAAGTGCTCGATCTGTGCCGAATTTCGGCGCCGTATAGTCTGGCGGCCAAAGTTCATAAGCGCACGCAAACCGGTAAGGACGTGCCATGGTTTCGCGTGATGTGGGCTTATGGCGGAAAGGTTGTCGAGCCGCGCTCTGAATTCATCTTTCGCTCTGAGAACTTTATTGAAGGCGCGAAGCAGAGCTTCGACGCGAAGGTTATCGTACCGCAGGCGCTGATGAACAACATCAACATGCCGATGGCGGCGGGGCCGCCCCACCTCGATCTTCCGAAATTCCGCGGCGGCGACCGTATGCCGTTCGATCTTTTGGTTGCGATGGCTTATTCCGGCCTTTTCCATGATTGGGCCGTGCCGCAAGCCTCGACGATTTCATGGTTCTATCGCGGCCGTGGCGGAGATTTCGACTACTGGCCGGATGGTCCTGACGGGGAACGTCAAAGCGTTGAAGCGCCCGTCTGGAATGTCGGCTATGTCTCCGACAACGAATATATGTGGCACCGCGTTGGTGCGATTGGCCCGACGGCGAACCATATCGAGCCGGGCACGATTTCCCGCGACGCGCAGCTGCACGCGCATTCCCATGATAAGGGATGGGCGATTGTGGATGGTGAAAACCGCTGGGAGTTCACCGAAGCCGAGACGCGTATTTCTATCCTCTGGAAGGCGTTTGCCTTCGAGAATGAGCGCGAATATCAGCGTTATCTCAACAAAGAGCATGATCTTACAATTCCGAAGGTGGTTGAGGTTCTGAGCCGCGATCTGGATGCACGCGGCCTCGGGCGGTTGCCCGAAGATTGCGATTTCTCGGATGAAGAGACGCGTAACTTCTTGCTGCGTGTCTATCGTCCGCGCCCCGTAAATGACGATTACCGGCCGGTGATCGAATAGTCCGGTTTAAACTGAATTCTGACGGGCCATATACTCCGCCAGGAGATTGTTCATGGTAAAACTATCCATTCTGGAACTCGGTCGCGTTCGCGAAGGCAGTGATACGCGCGCAGCGCTCGATCTGGCGCGTGATCTGGCTGTACATGCCGAACGCTGCGGATACGAGCGGTTCTGGGTTGCCGAACACCATAATATGCGCGGTGTCAGCACGGCAGCGACACCGGTTGTGATCTCGCACATTGCGAGCGCCACGTCGCGTATTCGCGTTGGCGCTGGCGGTGTGATGCTGCCCAACCATACGCCGTATGTGATCGCCGAGCAGTTCGGGACGCTGGCGACCCTTTACAATGGACGGATTGATCTGGGGCTTGGCCGCGCACCCGGGACCGATCAGATGACCATGCGGGCTCTGCGTGTGGACCCGATGAAAGCCGAACGCTTCCCGCAGGATGTGATCGAACTGCAAGGCTGGCTTGATGAGGCCGAAGAGGGACAGAAGATTGTTGCCTCGCCGGGTGTCGGTACGAAAGTGCCGCTCTGGATTCTTGGCTCCAGCTTGTTCGGGGCGCAGCTCGCCTCACAGCTGGGTCTGCCATATGGCTTTGCCTCCCATTTTGCACCACAGGCGCTGGATGTGGCGCTGAAGCTCTATCGTGAGCGGTTCCAGCCGTCTGAAGCGCTGGAGAAACCCTATGCGCTGGTGGGCGTGAATGTCATTGCGGCTGAAACTGATGAAGAGGCCAAGCGCCTCGCGACGTCCCAGCAAATGTCATTTGCCAATCTGGTGCGAGGTGCGCGACGCTATCTGATGCCACCGATTGATGACATCGACACATACTGGACGCCAGCCGAGAAGGCGCAGGCGGCGGGAATGCTGGAATGTACGATTATCGGTGGGGCTGAAACGGTGAAGAAGGGCCTGGATGCCTTTATCGAGCGTACACAGGCAGACGAGCTGATGATCGTCTCTGACATGTATGATCCGGCTAAGCGCTTCCGCTCTATCGAGATCATTTCAGAGGTCATAGGCGCGAAAGAAAAAGCCCCGGCCTGAATCGGGGCTGATCTGATCAATTATGCCAGATGGCGGTCGAATAGCACGAGCAGGCGGCTCCAGGCCCGCTCGGCCTGTTCTTCGTTGTAAACCTGCGAGTCCGGCGGGCACCAACCATGCATTGCGTCCTCATAAACTTCGACTTCTGCAAACAGCATGTTTTCATCGAAGGTGTTGGCGAGAACCGTTTTGGCTTCCGGGTCCTGCTGGTCGTCATTATCCGCGATGGCGATCAGGAAAGCCGCGTTCATGTCTGGAACGAGATTATGCGGGCTGCCGTCCTCGTCAGTGACCAGACCGCCGCCATGGAAGCTCGCGCCTGCACCAATCCGGCTTGGCAGAGCGGCAGCAGTGCGGAAGGTCATCGGACCGCCCATGCAATAGCCCATCGTACCGATCGGGCGTGAGGTTGCGACAGCATCCTGCGCATCAAGCCACGCTCCAAACGCACGTGCGTCAGTGATGTTGGTTTCAGCCGAGAGTGAGCGATAATGCTGGATCAGGCGCGGGCGGACTTCCGGATCAGAGAAGCTTTCACCCGGCTGGATCACCGGCGCGGTCGCTGTACGGTAATACGGGTTCACCACCAGCACCGAATAGCCGGATTCTGCCAGTCGCTTGCCCATCATGCGGAAGGCAGGGCGAAGGCCCATAATGTCTGGCCAGATGATAACGGCTGCGTGTGAGCCTTCTGCCGGATGGACGAAATAGCAGTCTGCCTCGCCATCAGGCGTGGTGATGGTGACGTCCTGCTCCATTACGTTAAGCGCGTCTGCCGCGGCTGGTAAAGCGGCGATGAAAGCGGCCCCAAGGCCGAGCTTTGCAAAGTCACGACGGCTGAGAAGACCTTTCCTCTTCAGCCATTCGATATTCTGTTCAGCGGTTCTGTCGTTGCACATGAAAGCCTCCCTCGTCCTTTGGACTTAGGCCAATTTGGCAGCGAGAACAGAGCTGGTGTCAAGGGAGGCTTGAACACGTTTATGCTATCTGACGTACATCATCGCAAAGCCGTCATAGCCCTTGCAGCCCATGGTCTGCAGCGCGGTGCAGTCGAGTTGCGGGTGGTCTTTCAGCATGTCGAGAAAGGTTCTGACGCCGCGAATGGACGGGTCTTTGCCACTATCGTCGAGAATGCGTCCGTTACGAATGACATTGTCTGCAATGATCAACGTGCCGGGGCGTGACAGCATGAGAATCTGGTCGAGATAAGTCGGGTAGCGGATCTTGTCAGCGTCGAGGAAGATAAAGTCGAACGGTTTAACGTCATCGTTAATGAGGATGTTGAGGGACTTTTCCGCGGGGCCGCGCCGGATTTCGATGCGGTCTGCAAGGCCTGCATCATCAAAGTTGCGCTGGGAGAGATCGGCATTCACATCCTGAAGTTCCAGTGTGATCACCTTGCCGCCTTCCGGCAGGGCGCGTGCCAGCCAGATGGTTGAGTAGCCCGCAAATGTACCAAGCTCCAGAATGCGCTTTGCGCCAATCGACTTTGCCAGAATGTTGAGAAATGCGCCCTGAAGCGGAGAGACGGACATAGGCGGAAGGCCGGCCTCATCCTGCCGTTTCAGCGTCAACTCAAGCGTCTCATCGGGCGGTGTCAGCCGTTCTTCCAGATATGCGTCCACATTATCGAAGACCGGATTTTCGTTTTCATACATGAGAAGGGCTCAGGCGAAGGACTGGTATAAAAGGCGTGCTGCGACCATCAGAATTAGGATGGCGGTGATGCCTTTGACAAGCCGTTCAGGAAAGACGCCCAGCATGAATTTATGTCCGATAAAGCTGCCGATAATGACCGCCGGTATAAGCGGCCAGAAGTCATAGAAAATGCCGCGATCAATCACCATCGGGTTGGAAATGATTTTCCCGATCAGGCCAGCGGCTGAGTTGGCCGCGATATAGGCGCTGGCGATTGCTGCAATCTTGCGCGGACTGGACCAGTCTACAAAGTGGAGAACGGGCGCGAGAAAAATGCCTCCGCCAATGCCGACGACGCCAGAGAGATACCCCACGCCCATACCGATCAGTGGCGCGGCAAAGCCCGGGAGCTTGCGTTTGACCGCCGCATCCGGATTACGCACGGAAAGCGTCGTCCAGCCAAGTTGAAGGCCAGCGATTAAAAGCGCAAATCCGAGCAGTAGAACCAGCATTTCGCGTGATACAGGTGTCAGGCCGCCAAGAAAGGCCGCTGGTACAGAGACGGCCAGAATGGGTAAAACACCTGAGCCTTCATAAAGGCCGGATTTCCACGACTTCCAGACACCAGACGAGGTGACCGTGAGGTTGCAGAACAGCGAAATGATCGGGACGAAGTAAATCTCAAGGCCAGAAAATACCAGCATGGCGGTGTAGGTGGACCCACCGCCAAACCCGACGCTTGAGTAAATCAGCGCGACGATCGCAAATCCGATGATCAGGAAAAATGACAATGAATGCGGTCCACAGCTGAGGAGTGTCAGATCGTGTCCTGAGTATAGCTCGCCACATTAAATGCCAAGACACGAGAATGAGAGCCTGATTGCCCGGCGGTTATCCACGCTCTCCCCAGTGGGTGACAGCAAGAAAGATTGAGCAAACTCACCGGATAGCCTAGCATCCGAAGTGGTTAATGCGCTGGCATCAGGAACGGTCTATGCAACTGAATGTAAACGGAACCGCATATGAGGTGGATGTCGAGCCGGATATGCCGCTTCTCTGGGTGCTGCGCGACGAGCTTGGCATTACCGGCCCGAAATATGGATGCGGCGTCGCCTTTTGCGGGGCTTGTACTGTCTGGGTAGACGGCATGGTCGTCCGTTCCTGTTCCTATCCGGCCTCTGCTGCCGAGGGCGCGCAAATCACGACGATTGAGGGTATTGGAAATCCTGATGCGCTCCACGCCGTGCAAGCCGCATGGGTCGAAGAACAAGTCGCCCAGTGCGGTTATTGCCAGTCCGGCCAGATCATGACGGCTGCCGCCTTTCTGCAGGAAAATAGCAATCCGAGCGATTCCGAGATTGATGACGCCATGTCGGCCAATCTCTGCCGGTGCGGGACGTATCCGAAAATTCGCGCGGCGATCAAACGGGCTGCGACCAGCCTTCGGGGAGAATAGCCCATGGGTATTGTCTCCAAGATTACGCGTCGCACTCTGCTCGTTGGCTCTATGGCTGTCGCGGGTGGCGTAGCGTTCGGCATTTACGCGTATAAAAGCCCGCAGGATAATCCACTGCTTGATGATCTGACTGAAGGTGAAGCTGCGCTGACGCCCTATGTTATGATCACCGCAGCAGGTGTGACCCTGATCACGCCGCGTGCGGACAAAGGGCAGGGCGCTTACTCGGTGCAGGCGGCGCTGATTGCGGAAGAACTTGATGTTGATCTCGATCAGGTGAGCGTTGATCCGGGCCCGCCAAGTGCTGTCTATTACAATACGGCGCTCGCCAATGAAGCGTTGCCGTTCTCGCCGGCAGATCAGTCCAATGTAGCGAACGCCGCCCGCGCGGTTGCCGACGCGGCGATGAAGTTTATCGGCATGCAGATTACGGGCGGGTCGACCACGGTGGCAGATGGCTTCACCAAACTGCGTGCGGCCGGCGCAATTGCACGTGAAACATTGAAAGCTGCGGCGGCGCAGGAAAGCGGGCATGATGCCTCGCAAATGCGAACTGAGCGCGGTGAGGTCATTCTGCCGAATGGCGAACGCATTAGCTATGCGCGTCTTGCCCCAACGGCTGCAAAAATGCGTCTGCCGGAGAATGTAGGCCTGCGTGATCCGTCCAGCTGGCGCCTTATTGGCAAGCCCATGCAAAGAGTTGATATCGTTGCTAAATCTACCGGTACACAAACTTATGGCATTGATCTGCGCTTTGATGACATGTTGCACGCGACGGTGCGGCGCAACCCTGCAAATGGCGGCGGAATGGCGGGCTTTGACGCTAGTGCGGCTGAAGGCATGCGCGGCGTAGAGAAAATTGTTGAACTGCCTGGCGGCGTCGGGGTTATCGCGGACAATACCTGGCGGGCGTTTCAGGCGGCAAATGCGGTAGAGATTGAATGGGCCGACCCGCCATTTCCGGCTGAAATGGATGCGCACTGGGCAACGCTTTCGCGCTCATTCGCGGCTGAAAACCTCAATAGCCGCCCGCTGGATGCAGGAAATGTCGAGGCCGTTCTCTCTGACGAAACAATCGAGCTTGAATACCGCGCGCCCTATCTTGCGCATGCGCCGCTGGAGCCGGTCAGCGCTGTTGTTCAGGTTGGCGATGGCCGGATCGATATCTGGACGGGGACGCAGGTGCCGCGTTTCATTCAGGCTAATATCGCGGAACTCACCGGTCTGAAGTCTGACGACATTCACGTGCATGTTCAGATGATGGGCGGCAGCTTTGGCCACCGTCTTGAGGACGACTATGTGCTTCACGCCGTACGCCTCGCGATGGAAGTGCCCGGCCGTCCGGTGAAGATGACCTATTCGCGTGAAGAAGATATGGCACATGATTATCTGCGTCAGATCGCAATGGCGCGCGTGCGCGGCACTGCGCGGAACGGTCAGGTCCATGCGTTTGATCTTTCCATTGCGATGCCGTCTGTTTCCGAATCTCAGATGGGGCGTCAGGGGCTCTCTCTTGGTGAGATGGACCCGATTATTGTGACGGGCGCAGGCGACCAGCCATACTCTATCCCGAACTATCGCGTGACCGGTTACAAAGCGCCCCAGCTTGCGCCGCTCAGTTCCTGGCGCTCGGTAGGTGCATCCACTAATGCTTTCTTCCATGAAAGTTTTCTGGACGAGCTTATTCACGCCGCTGGCGCGGATCCGCTAGAAGAACGTCTCAGACTGCTGAACGATGCGACTGCGCGTGGTGTGCTTGAAGCGGTTGGCGACATGTCGAACTGGGGCGCGCCAATGGAGCGTGGTCGCGGCCGCGGTGTCGCTTTCTCACGTTCGTTTGGTACGCCCGTCGCCGAAGTTGTTGAGGTGACCGATACCGGAAACGGCATTCGCATCGATAAAGTCTATGTCGCAGCAGATGTCGGGCGCGTCGTCGATCCGGTGAACTTCGATAATATGATGAAGGGCGGGGTTATCTTCGGGCTTGGCCATGCGATGAATTGTGAGATCACCTTCGCAAATGGCCGCATCGAGCAGGAAAACTTCTACGCTTTTGAAGGCATGAAGCTCTATCAATGTCCGGGCATCGAGGTGAGGGCGCTTGAAAGCGGACCGGCCGTAACCGGAATTGGTGAGCCCCCCGTTCCACCCGCTGCCCCGGCACTCGCAAACGCCATCTACGCGGCGACGCGTCAGCGTTTGCGCGAAATGCCGTTCAGTAAATTCGTGACGTTTGTGTGAGGAGTTGAGCGGATGAAACTACCGATTATTCTCACTGCTGCTGCCGTATCGCTTATATTCGGCGTCGTGCTGGAAAGCGCTTCCATAATCGCAATGATTGGCTTTCTCGCAACGGGCATTTGTGCGGGTGTTCTGGCCCAAAGTATGCCGCGCGGCGCTGAACGTCCTTACTGGATATTTGTTGGCGTCATCCTGCTTTTGATGATTGTCAGCTTTTTCGGAGCGGACCTCTCGCGGCTCTGGTTCATCCTGCCGATTGTGTTCGTGATCAGCTATTTTAGTGCCCGTTTCGCTCAAAAAATTCTGCGCCGGCTATCCAGCGACCTGCCTTGAATGTCCGGTCGGTCTATTTCGTTAGGCCGAGGCGGGCTGCCTGCAGTGCGGCCTCGGCGCGCGATGAAATGCCCAGCTTCATATAGATCGACTTGATGTGGCTCGCGATCGTGCTTTCTGTGAGGCCGAGCGCTTTGGCCGCATCAGCATTGCGCAGTCCGCGTCCGATCAGTCCGAGCACATCGCGTTCGCGTGGGGTGAGATTTGCGTCCGGTTGTTCCGGTTCTGCTGTCGTTCGGAAATGGTCGAGAATGCGCCGTGCAATGGAAGGTGACAGCGCCGGAATGCCTTGTTCGATCTGACGAAGCTGGCGCTCGAACACATCTGGCGGAGAATCTTTGAGAAGATAGCCGTTCGCACCCGCTGAGATCGCCCCGACAACCGAGGCATCATCCCCCATGACGGTGGCGACGATAATCATCACATCGTGCTCGCAGGCGGCCAGTTTCTGAACAACATCGATGCCCGACCCGTCCGGCAGGCCAAGGTCGACCAGCGCGAGATCAAAATCATGGCCTTTGATCGAGAATAGCGCTTCGCGGACATTCTTGGTTTCGTAGACATCACATCCTTCGAAACAGTTTTCGGTGACTTCGCGTAGCCATTTACGGGTCTCGGTGACGTCTTCGACGATGAGGGCTTTCTTCATGATGTGACGGTCTCCCTTGGAAGAATTGCAATCAGGCTGACGCCGGGTGAGTGGGTACGCATTGAAAACTGGCCACCAAGTCCTTCGACGCGGGCTTTCATGTTTCCAAGCCCTTGTCCGAGCGTGACGGTATCAATGTCGAAGCCGGTGCCGTTATCGCTGATGACGAGGTGAAGCTCTTCCGGTTGTACGTCGATCTTCACGGTGAGCGCATCGGCGTTCGAATGTTTGATAACATTGCTCGCCGCCTCGCGAATGAAAGAACGGAGCGCATGGACTTTACCCGGCATGAGCGTGTCATCGGCCGTTGCATCGAGCGTCCAGTCGAGCGTGATATTATGAGGCTCCAGCCTGTCAGCGGTTTCAGCGCGCAGGTCTGCGAGCACATCATCCAAAGGCAGGGCCTGACTTTGGGCATTGTTGATGACATCGCGCAGGTCAGCCAGCGTTTCACGGATCATCGTGTCTTTGCGATCAGAACGTTCTGAATGAAGTGCACGCATGAGCTGCGCACCGATATTGTCATGAATATCGCGGGCAATGCGTGTGCGTTCTTCGGCGACGCCGCGGTCGTATGCATCACGGCTTTCGCCGGCATATTGCATGAGCTGAACAATATGGCGCGCAAAGGCGACATCATCGGGTGAGAAAAGCGCACGTCCGTTTTGTGGATAGTCAATTTGCAGGGCTGTCGCGTCTCTTACGGGTGGAATGTAGAGCGATAATCCTTCCGAGCCGATCTCGACATCATGTACGGTTGTTTCAACCGGAGTGACTTCCAGTGCATGGAAATGGTTCTTCAGAAGAGTTTGCCAATTCTCCGCCCGGCGTTTGCTATTTGCTTCGAGCGCAGCGTCGAGAACACGGGAGAAGACCTGCATATCGGTTTGTGATTGCCCGGCGACGAACTTACGCCAGATGAAATCGCGAAGTGGCAGGTAAACAAGCGCCGTGATCAGCAGAGACATGCCAATCGCTTCGGCAGAATCAAACGAGAGAAAGCTCACCAGCGCTATATCGATCACGATCATCAGAACGGCGGCGGAGACGTAAAAGCCCAGACGATAGGCCCAGACGCCAAGGTCAAACAGGCGATACCGCATCAACCCGACGGCAAGGCCAAAATAGATCAGCAGGAAAAACGCAAAAGCGTAGGGCGCGGGGATGAGCGCTGGCAGACCGATAGCGCTCGGCGCGGCAACCGTGAAGATGAACCCGCCCGAGCCGAGGATGGTCGCAACGCCAAGCCAGACCGCAATCGCTCGCTGCCGAGGGTCGTGTCTCGCTACCCAGACCTGCCAGATCACAGCGACAATGATCAGGATCATTTCGCACAGCGTGATCAGCTGAACGTTAGAATAGTCCTTGAAAGGGCCGAACATACTGGCGAGTGTCCAGCCACCAAAAACGAGCACAGCTGCGGCGGTGAGAAAACGCCAGGCCGGTAGTCTGGAGGGATAGATCAGGAACAGGCTGATCATTACAATGCCGAACCCTGATGCGCCCGCCATGTTCAGATAGGCGAAAAACCAGAACGTGCTTTCGGAGATTGGGATCGCGACCTGACTTGCCGTCGCTGCAAAGCAGAAGACAAGCGTCATCAGCCCGCTGGCTGCAAACAGGCAGGCAGATGGATGTGTTGGCTTAAGTGACCACACCCATGCCGAGATCATATATGCGATGAGGCCGGTCAGAAGTTCTGACCACATATACCCGCTGATCATTGTGAGCGGACGCCATTGAGAGACATTCCACGTCCAGCCATCAGATGGCTGAAGCCCAAAAATCAGAAATCCGAAGAAGGCGATTGCGCCGATGACGACGAGCGCAATCAGATGCAGAAACGGCGGAATATAGGTTCTTGAACTGGCCATTGCGCCCCACACACAACTCAATAGGGGGCCAGCATACGTCGTAATTTTAGAAAATACCTCCCCTTTTCAGGTGAGACGACAATTCTCCTGTTTTGCGGCTATCCCCCATTCAGGGGATGGTGGCGCTTCGGGCAGCATGGCAATTTGCGTTCTGGATGCTTTGCAGGTGAAGGGACGCACGCGCAGACATTCATGCCCGGAGGTTAATTGCCCAACTGACCTCCGGGCTTATTTTGAATTTCCTTCCCCAAACCATCAGCGCAGCTTGCCGAATTTTCGGTGGCCAGCGCTGACTGCTGTTACTGATCCGGGCCCGGAATTGCGGCGCACGGGTCGCCATACATTGCGCCCTGATCAATACAGAAAAAGGTCCACGCGCCGTCGGTTTCCGGTTTGTCGCCGACATTATCGCCGAGATATGCGATCACTTCGACGTCCGGATAACCCTGTGCAGCAAGCATAGGGGGTACCAGCACATAGCGTTCGTCTTTTGCGCTGACGCCGTTCGGGCGCGCACGGGTCATCAGAATCTGAAAATCATCACCGCGAACAAGGCCAAGATCTGCCAGATTGTTTTCGGTCGCGAGCTGCTCCCGGTCTGACCTATTCGTGACGAAAGCAACGTGTCCGCCAAGTGTGTTCACTGTTTCGAGGAACGCTTCGACCCCGGGTACAAGCGTTGCGGCTTCTTCCTGTGTCCATTCATACCAGCTATCAGGCGTGTAGCCGAGACCGAGGCACTCCCGGCGCAGCTGGTATTCGACATTGTTCATGACGGTTTCGTCGAGATCGAGAACGACTGCCCAGCCTGCATCCGGGTTTGCGTCTGCGTAGGACTGCACGAAAGAGGTCGCTTCGGCGTAAACGGCCTCTGCTTCTGCATCCCAGCCATCATCAAACGCGACCCATGCAGTTCCGGCCGAATCGGCAAAGTCATCTGCGGCGGGTCCGGTTGTTGTGCAAGCTGCCAGCGCCAGCATGAGAAATGGAAGTAGGAGAGCGCGCATGGTGAAACCTCGATTAGTTGTCGGGCCGACATTGAAGCTAAACCGGGCATTCTGTCCATGCGGTGCAATAAGTAAAAGCGGCGTTCTTAGCGCTGAATGAATTCCAGCGTATTGCCATCACCGTCATGACCAATCGCAATGATGAGCGACATGCCTTCGCGGACCGGAATAGCTTCGCGTTCGACTTCAAAACCCGCAGCGCGGATTGCGTCGATCATGCCAGCGGCGTTCTCAGTGTAGAAAACGATCCGCGACGGTCCGATGGACGCTTCACCTTCGGTCACTTGGATCAGGGCAAGCTTGGTGCCTTCGGCATCTGCTGTAGAGAGTATTGCCTCTACATAACCCGGGCCTGATGAATTTCGCACGACGCTCATTCCAAGACCCTGCGTGTAAAACGCAGTCGCAGCGTCTAAATCGGATACAGAAATAGCTGCTGCGGCGATCGAAGTGGGAGCCGTTATAGCGTTGTCGGCCTGTTCAGTTTCTTCATGGTGATTCGCGAACGCAGGGGCCGCAGCCATGCCCACGATGAGCCCAGCCACGAGTGCTCGACGGATGCCAGTGTATATCATTTAGTCCTCCCTAAGCCTGACTCACGTGTCAGGAACTTGTACAATCTCACTAATAATGGAGGTTTCTACTTGAGGGAAGGACGGAATACACGAATGCTTTGCACAACTTAAAGGCTTGCCTGGGCGGACGGAGGTTTCGGCCCGTGTTTTGCATGCCGTGATAGATGGAGGTGGCAGGAAATTATCCCACCAGATCTAAGATAAGTCACTTTTTGCGACGGAAAGACGTGATCTTAGCTCCGGGCTGTCGGAGAGTGTAATTTTTCGACGCCCGAGCTTCACCAGTCCGGCTTTTTCGAGGTCCTTCAATTTTCTGCTGATCACTTCGCGCGCCGTTCCGATCTCATCGGCGATTCTCCGGTGAGACAGAGCAACAATCCCTCCGGCATCGGCTGTGTTGAGGAGTAAGAGCGTTAATTCAGCATCGATGTCGCGCGACGTCAGGCGATCAATCGTGTTTGTGAGCGCTGTTATGCGGGACGCATAGTCATAGACCAGGTTTTCAGCAAATTCCGGCGTCTCGCAGAGGATGCTCCGGAACATTTCCGATGGGACAAGGAGCAGTTCCGAGGCCCGCTCTGCAATACCTTCAGCGTAGTAATCGCTTTTGCTTAGCAGGCAGGATGTCGTCAGAGCACAGGTTTGGCCTTTGCTTAGCCGGAAAAGCGTGATGTCGCGTCCGGTACGGGTGGATAGTCGGACTCGAATTTCACCATTGATGATGAAAACGAAATTCTCACAAGGATCTCCGGACGCGAAAGCTACCGAACCAGCCGGCAAATTTGCGATAGTGGCGGCACGCGCGATTGACGTAATGCGCGGGTCGTCATCCCGGAGTCGGAAAATCCGGGCGATAGTGTCGTTTAGTTTCTTCATGAGGTGCCTTTAAGGCGGAAAGGCACCTCAATGAAAACCAATTTCCACATCAGAACTGAAGAATGCGGGCGTTTTCGGCCCATACAGCCTGGAAAATTTCACGCATAGAGACGATACGGGCACCCTCGACGAAATCGTCGGCCTCCAATTCAAAAGCGTTTGAGAAGAGCCAGCATACGATAATCTCGCCGCCAAAATCCGAAATTTCATTCAGGAGTTCGCGCGGGGTCTGGCCTGTTGGAAGGAAGGTTTCCTGCGGACCTGAATTTAATCCGTAGCGTGTGCCATCCGCGGTCAGAACGATGGTGACGTTGGCGCCGGCACGCGCAGCTTGTTTTGCGGTGAACAGGCCAAAACCAGCCTGACTAGCGTCATCTGATTGGATGTAAACAACCAGGTTGCGTCCTTCCATGGGGCGCGATGATTCTGTCTGCTCGACACTCGTGCTTTCCTGCGCGAAAGTTGGGCCTGCGAGAAGTGCAAGTGTGGCGATTGATACAAGACATTTCCGGATCATTGAGTTTCCTCCCTTTACAATCAGCCTTGTAAGGGAATTTCTCGTCAGTCGATTGTGACTCGGTCACCAATATACATTGAAAATGTTATGTGTGCTCCCAATGCCAAATGCCTGTCAGCGGCTAGCGCAAATGTATGCGCCGCCCCGCGGAGAGATAGTTTGCAGCGTTTACAATCGCGTCCGCATCTATCTGGAAATGCTTGTAGAGATCAGAGATCGTGCCTGTCTGGCCGAAATGCTCAACGCCAAGCGGCGCTGTCATATGACCTGCAACCGAGCCGATCCATGCGAGTGTCGCCGGATGTCCGTCCGTAACGGTAATCAGAGTTGCGTCGCGTGAGACATCGCTCATCAGGCGTTCGATCTGACTGACCGCATCCTTATGGCCACGTGCGCGTGCACGGCGGGCAGCCGTCCAGCCGGAGTTCAGGCGGTCAGCAGAGGTAACAGCCAGAACACCAATGTCGCGGCGGTCATTGCCGATACGGCCAGCAGCCTCAATGGCTTCGGGGCCGACAACGCCCTGATATGCAATCACAAGCTCGCAGTTCGGGCCCGGCTTGCGCAGCCAGTAAGCGCCATCAACCACGCCGCGACGGAACCCTTCGTCGTCGCGGCTGGACAAGCCAAGCTGCTCAATCGGACGCGTGGAGAGGCGCAGATAGACCGAGCCTCCGGTTTCATCGCGCAGCCATGTGCGCTCATCCGGATCATTTTCGCCTGACCGCTGAAGGTAGTCAAACGACCAGTCCATGATGATCGACAGCTCGTCCAGATAGGCGGGTTCGAAGCAGACGAGGCCATCCTGACTCATACCCACGAGCTGGGTGCCGATCGACTGGTGCGCGCCGCCTTCCGGTGCCAGCGTGATGCCTGATGGCGTACCGACAATGATAAAGCGGGCGTCCTGATAACAGGCATAATTCAGCGCATCGAGGCCGCGATTGATGAACGGGTCATAGACCGTACCAATCGGAATGAGGCGTTCACCGAAATGACTGTGTGACAGGCCCAGCGAGCCGAGCATTAGCATGAGGTTCATCTCTGCAATGCCCAGTTCGAAATGCTGGCCCTCAGGTGAGAACTGCCACTTCTGCGTTGATGGGATGGACTGCTCACGGAAGGTGTCGCTGACCTCATTGCGCGCAAACAGATTGCGGCGGTTTACCCACGGGCCGAGATTGGTCGAGACGGTTACGTCTGGCGAGGTGGTGACGATACGCTCGGTCAGCTGGTCATCGCGCTTGGCAATGCCATCAAGGATTTTACCGAACCCGGCTTGCGTGGAGAGTGTGCGGTCGTCGAGGAAAACCGGGCCGGCGCTCTCAACTTTAGGGGCGGTAAAGCGACGTGTGCCTTCTGAGAAGAACGGCACGTCTTTGAGGAAAGCCTCAAGGTCTGCCTTATTTTCAACGGTTGCCAGTGGTTCCCATTCCTCACCTTCAGCGACGCCCATATGCGCCTGGAACTCGGCCATCTGGGCGTTGTTCATGAGGCCGGCATGGTTGTCCTTGTGACCTGCGAGCGGGGTCTGCCAGCCTTTGATCGTATAGGCGAGGAAGACGGTTGGTTTGTCGTCTTGAATGGCGTCAAACGCTTCTGTCAGCGTGGAGAGACACTGGCCGCCAAGATTGTTCATCAGAGTGTTCAGCTCTTCATCCGAGCGCTTGTTCAGAAGGTCTGAGACATCACCCTGATCGCCGATATCGTCCATCAGGCGTTTGCGCCATGCTGCGCCGCCTTGAAAGGTGAGGGCAGAATAATCAGGGTTCGGGCAGTCCTGAATCCATTTTTTCAGAATGTCGCCGCCCGGCTCTTCAAATGCTGCGCGCTGCAATACGCCGTGGCGCAGAACGACGGTGCGCCAGCCGAAAGCGGTGAAGATGGCTTCGATTTTTTCCCAGAGGCCTTCGCGAACAACACCGTCCAGGCTCTGGCGGTTATAGTCGATCACCCACCATGTATTGCGAAGGTCATGCTTCCAGCCTTCCTGAAGGCATTCATACACATTGCCCTCATCAAGCTCGGCATCGCCTACGAGCGCGACCATGCGGCCAAGCGGGCGATCTTTGGCCCATGACTTTGCGGCGAGATAATCCTGCACCAGAGAAGAGAAGGCTGTTGCCGCAACGCCAAGGCCAACGGAGCCAGTTGAGAAGTCGACGTCATCAATGTCTTTAGTGCGGCTTGGATAGGATTGCGTGCCGCCCCAGCCGCGAAAGTTCTGCAGCTTTTCAAGCGTCTGATTGCCCATAATGTACTGCATGGCATGGAAGACGGGAGAGGCATGCGGCTTTACCGCGACACGGTCTTCTGGGCGCAGCGTATGATAGTAGAGCGCCGTCATGATGGAGACCATGCTCGCACAGCTTGCCTGGTGGCCGCCAACCTTCACATCGCCGTCTTCCTTGGCGCGTAGATGGTTCGCATTGTGCACGATCCATGCAGACAGCCAGAGAAGGCGCTGTTCGATCGTTTTAAGATGGTCAGTCATGGGGCCTTTCCTCCTCGCAGGCGGGCATTGCCGTGCGCGAAGATATATACTGCAAAATGGGCGATATCGAGGGAGGATATGCCTCTTTTGCGCACAAGGCTGCAAGCCCTTCTCTTGAATTTACAGAAGAAGGGAGTTGGATCTTCGATTGAAAGGGTGAAGTCGGACTATCAGCCCTTAGCGGCGTAGCTTTCCAGAGACTCGATCTTCGCCTTGTCACCAATGAAGACTGGCACTTTCTGGTGAAGCTTGTCGACCGGCATTTTCAGGAGAGACATCTCGCCATTCGTGGATGAGCCGCCAAGTGCGTGGATTAGGAATGCCATTGGAATGGCTTCATAAACGAGGCGCAGCTTGCCTGTTTCATAGCCTTTGAAGTCAGCGCCCGGATACGCAAACAGGCCGCCCTGCAGCACCATGCGCTTCATGTCGGAGACCATGGAGGCAAACCAGCGCATATTGTATGGCTTCTTGCCGCCGGTCGCTTGCAGATTGTCAGAGACATAATTCTGCAGCCATGTTGGCCAGACTTTCTGCATCTGACCGTTGATAGCCAGAATGTCAGCAGACGGCATGCCGCCTTCGATTGGAAGGAGCGTCCATTCACCGGACGCATCGTCGAACTGGCCCTTATAGGCCTTGTCGCCATCTGCGAAGTAAACTTCCAGATTCATGCCGAATACGAAAAAGCCGCCGGAAAGAATGTTGCCGCCATGGAAGTCTTTGGCTTCGTCAGCATCTTTCCAGACACCGAAAATTGCGCCGGATGGGATGCCGATCAGTGCAGATTTAGAGCCGTCCAGCGGATCCAGTGCGACGCTGTACGGGCCATCAGACGTTTTGACCATGTCAGGGCGTTCTTCGGATACGACATAGCGAACGAACGGGTCTTTGCTGAGTGTTTCAAAGAAAGCTTCGTCTGCGATGACGTCCAGTTCGATCTGGTCATCGCCGGACTCGTTTGACGACGTCGCAAACTTCAGGCCTTCACCCTTTTTCAGGACGCCATAGATTTTCTCTGCGGCGGCGAACAGCGCTGAATACACGCCATCCATATTTTCAAGCTGACTATTGAAGTTCACAGACATTTCCTCACAGACCCCCACAATCTAGTTTTGTGGGATTGTCCTAACCGATAAGACAATGGTTGCAAGCTTGGAATGTCAAAGCAGGGGCAGAATTCGCCGATAGACCGTATCAAAGGCAGGGACTGGCCGGTGAAACCAGCCAGTCCGGAATGTTTTAGTTCAGGCTCTCGATGAAATCTGAAATTTCATGCGCAACAGTTTCAGGGGCATCCAGCTGGATATTATGGCCCACATCCGGCATGCGGAGATGGCGGGCATTGCGGCTTTGCGCGATGAGGTCTGAATGACCTTGCAGCCGGAGTATGCGCCCCGCGTCGGTCTCTTTGAAGACGAATGGCTCTTCATAAGTGGCGGCGGATGTGAAGATCAGCACAGGCAGATCAGCGGGTAGAGGCGTCACGGTCGCAGGGGCTTCATCCATCTGATCGACGAGTGTCTGATACTCGCGGCCTATTTGAGGCGGGATCATGCTGAGGAGCATTTCATCATCAGCTGCGATGCGGGGGCATCGACTTCTTTTTCCATGGAGCGCTGCTCCATAATGGACGGGTCAATCAGGATGAGCGCCTCAACCTGATCCATCTGATCTCGCGCGAACTCGGTCACCAACAGGCCGCCATAGGAATGACCTACCAGAATGATGTCAGACGTGATGCCAAGATCAGAGAGCAGGGTTCCAAGATCGCCATTATGTTCTTCGATTGTTAGCGGGTGATCTGGTGCGGGCGATGTTCCAAGGCCCGCGCGTGCATAGGTCAGGGGCGCGTAATCGTCGCTAAGTGCTTCGAGCAGTGGGCCCCAGGTGGAGCGGTCCTGACCAAAGCCGGCTTCGAAGACGAGAGTCATGTCGCCTTCTCCTTGCAGCACATAATCCATCTGGGTTTGGGCCGATGCGGGGCTGAGATTGGAAAGGAGCGACCAGGCACCGGCGGTGATGATCGGGACGAGAAGTTTCTTCAGGGAAGACATGGTGGGGT
>QGCY01000014.1_pt1 | contig 73496 bp, 78 predicted proteins | sample 4708041 | NCBI WGS metagenome assembly QGCY01 (sample SAMN08941164, study PRJNA450518) | Sediment metagenome, whole genome shotgun sequencing project. | biome: grassland soil; feature: grassland; material: soil; isolation source: soil 14 days enrichment with methanethiol and mixed carbon source ... | reverse complement strand
GAATGCCAACCGCGTTGAAATCATTCACCGCTACCGCATCCATGATTCCGAAAGCACGCTGCACCGCGTGCACGGAGATACGTCTCTCTCCATCATGACAGACCCGCGCGCGCAGGCCCTGTTCGGCGAGTATGTCGAGAGCCGCTTCTCAATTTCACACAATGGCCAGGCTCTGCCGCTCGAACTGGTTGGCGGTGAGATTGAAGATGGCTTTGTCTGGATCTATCAGACCACGCCGGAAATGCCCGCAGACGGCCTGTATGTTATGCGTTCCAATGAACTGATGGATGTGCATCAGGACCAGACGAACATTGTGCATGTCCGCCTGCATGGCCTGAACGAAACGCTGATCTTTACGCGGTCTACACCATGGGCGACCTTCCGCCTCGACGGATCAGATACCTACTAGGCTTTAGCAACAACCGCTTCGGCCAGATCAGCCAGATCACTGGACGCATTAAAGCGGCCAACAGACTTCGCGGCTTCCGCGCGCTCAGCAAGCCCTGCCCCGTCTCTCAGACGCTCTGTGAGCAGTTCTGTGACCCGCTCCGGCGTGAACTCACCTTCCGACAGCACATCGGCACCGCCTACATCACGAAGCGTCTCTGCATTGCCGGTCTGATGATCATCCATGGCAATCGCCAGAGGAATGAGAAGGCTCGGGCGGCCTACCACAGCCAGCTCGGTCACGCTTGAGGCGCCAGAGCGCGACATCACCATATGCGATCCGCTTAAGAGTTCCGGCATATTGGAGAAGAACGGCGCCAGCTCGCTATTGACGCCCGCTGCTGCATAAAGGGTACGCACCGCTTCAATCTGCTCCTCGCGTACCTGCTGAACAATCTTCAACCGGCTGCGGATATCCTCTGGCAACGCACACACAGCAGCTGGAATAACCTCGCCGAACAGCCTCGCGCCCTGACTTCCCCCAATAACGAGAAGCTGGAGCGACGCATCGCTACCCGCCGCAGGATATGGCTCGTCACGGATGGCGAGGATCGGTCCGCGAACCGGATTACCGACCACGCGCTTATTCTTCTCTGCGGCCTTTGGCAGACGATCCAGCCGGTCAAACCCGCAGGCGACGATTTTAGCCGTCTTCGCGAAAACACGGTTCACACGGCCAAGCACCGCATTCTGTTCGTGGATAATGATCGGCACGCCTTCACGGCTGGCCGCTGCGAGAGCCGGAAAGGCGGGATAGCCACCAAAGCCTGCCACGAGGCTTGCCTGCTCGGTTTTGAGTTTGGCTTGCGCCTCTTTAATGCCGGCGAGGATTTTTAGGCCGGAGGCAATCAGTTTGTCCGGTCGTTTGCTGGCGAACGTCGCCGCCTTCACATTGATGATCCAGTCAGCCGGAAAACCATCCGTATAGCGCTGGCCCCGCTCATCCGTCATAAGGCCCACGCGCCAGCCGCGCTGTTTCATTTCCGCAGCAAAGGCTGATGCCGGAAACATATGGCCACCAGTACCTCCGGCTCCAATCACAACGAGTGGCGCATTTGACATGAGATACTCCTTCAGCCGTGTCTCAGGCCGAAACGGTTACTTAATTCCGGGGTGAAATTCAGCCCTTTTACGGGTCAAAGCAAGGCCGAGGCCAAGTGTGAGCGCCGTGCCGATCATTGAGGACCCACCATAACTGATGAATGGCAGCGTCATTCCCTTGGTTGGCAGCATACCAACATTCACGCCCACATTGATGACGGCTTGCAGGCCGAACATGAAGAAGAGCGCCGTGCCTGCTGCACGCGGATATGGGTCAGCTCTGCGGGACGCTGCCATCACGCCGCGAAGCGCGATTACAGCGAAAATGATGAGCAAGCCAAGACAGGCGATATAGCCGAACTCCTCACCTGCGACCGAGTAGATGAAATCGGTATGTGGATCAGGAAGGTCCTCCTTGATACGTCCCTCGCCCGGGCCAACACCAAGCAAACCGCCTCGCGCAATGGCTTCATGCGCCTGATCAAGCTGATAGCTCGCCTCATTCGGATTGAGGAAGCTCTGAATGCGGTACCGCACGTGTTCGAACGAAAAATAAAGTCCGAGCCCCGTCAGCACACCGCCCACACCAAAGGCTGCAGCCCAGATCAGCGGCAGGCCGGACACGAAGAACGCAACGAGGAAGGCCGCCGTCAGAAGCGCTGTTTGTCCAACGTCAGGCTGAAGCAGCAGCAGGCCAACCGTCGGCGCAAACAAGAAAAAGGTCAGAACCTCCCACGGCACAGTCTTCAGGCGCTGGCGCTGCGCCAGCAACCATGAGGCCAGCACGATCAGCGCAGGCTTCACAAACTCCGAAGGCTGTATGGAGAAGCCTCCCAGACTGATCCAGCGCTGGCTGCCTTTGACTTCGTGCCCGATCACCAGAAGCACTGCCATCAGCAAAAACGCGCCGATGAATACCAGCAGGGCGAGTCGGCGCGCCCAACTCTCTGTCAGCATGGAGGTCGCTAGCATTATGATAATCGCGCCAACGACGAACCCTGCGTGACGGAATACGAAGTGGAAGGTGTTGTTGTAACCGATACGCTCAGCGGCGGTCGGCCCTGCAGCCAGTGACAATAACATACCGCAGGCTAGCAGAACCATGGCACCAATGATGATGCCGTGATCCACCGTGCGCCACCATTCTGCCAACATGGATGTGTCAGAACGCGCGAGTGTCGTCATACCGTTGCCCGAAGTCTTTCAGTATTGCTCATCAGGCCATTGACGAGCTCTTTGAACTCATCGCCGCGCGCCTCGAAATCTTTGAACTGGTCAAAGCTGGCACACGCTGGCGACAGAAGAACGATAGGGTCTTCATCACCTGAGTTTGCTGCATCATGCATGGCTTCGGCAACAGCGCGCTTGAGTGTTCCGCAATTCATATGCGGAACGTCATTGCCAAGCTCTCGAGAGAACTGCTTCTGCGCCTCACCGATCAGATAGGCTTTCGTGATGTGGCCATAGAACGGGCGAACATCTGCAAGGCCATCAGACTTGGCCACTCCGCCGCCAATCCAGTAGACTTTCGGATAGCTCTTAAGTGCCTGAACAGCCGCCTGACCATTCGTCGCTTTTGAATCATTCACGAAAGTTACGCTGCCAACTTTGCCAACAACTTCCTGGCGGTGCGCGAGGCCAGGAAAGGTCGCCATCGCCTCCATGATCACGTTCGCATCCACGCCCACACCACGGCAGGCCGCATAAGCTGCTGCAGCATTTTGATGGTTGTGTGCGCCCGGCAGAGTTTGAATCTTGCTGAGGTCACCAATCATCATGGCGCGGCCGCTCTGGCTATCAAACAGGCGACCGTGAACAGCGCTTACGCCTCGACCAAGCGCATAGGTAGAAGAGACTCCCACGCAGCGCTGGTGACGCTTAGCGGCCATTTTAGCCATCAGGATCTGCGTCGGCATTGTATCCATACCGATGACTGCGAGATCTTTCTCTGACTGGTTATCAAAAATACGGGTCTTGGCGTTGATATAGCCCTGCATGCCGCCATGACGTTCCAAATGGTCTGGCGTCACATTGAGCAGTACCGCTACATCGCATTTCAGGCTTTCGCACAGATCCAGCTGATAGGATGATAGCTCTAGCACATAGACGGCGTTCGCATGAAGCGGTGCCATGTCCAGAACACCAATCCCGATATTGCCGCCAACGCGTACGTCCTTGCCCGCCTTTTTAAGCACATGGCCAATGAGAGACGTTGTCGTAGATTTACCGTTCGTTCCGGTAACGCCAATAATCTTCGGACGTGAGTGTTCCGGCATGGCGTTCACCGCGCGGGCAAACAGCTCCATGTCTCCGATTACTTCAACGCCGACCATTCTGGCCATCTGAACCAGACGGTGTGGCTCTGGATAGCGGTATGGAATACCTGGCGACAGAACAAGCGCAGAATACTGCTGCCAGTCGCGCTTATTGATATCGACAAGATCGAAGCCCTGCTCGGTCGCCCGCTCGCGCGCAACTGGATTGTCATCCCAAGCGTGAACCTTCGCACCGCCAGCCTGTAGCGCGCGCACGGTCGCAAGGCCTGTGCGGCCCAAACCGAATACGGCGACATACTGTCCTGCGAATTCACGAATAGGGATCACTGATCAGACCTCTATCTCAGCTTGAGTGTCGCAAGGCCGATAAGGGCCAGAACTACGGATATGATCCAGAAACGGATCACGACGGTGGATTCAGCCCAGCCCGCTTTCTCGAAATGGTGGTGGATCGGCGCCATACGGAATACGCGCTTACCGGTCAGCTTATAGCTGCCCACCTGTACGAATACCGAAAGAGCTTCCATGACGAAAATGCCGCCGACAATTGCAAGAACGATCTCGTGCTTGGTGCAGACAGCAACCGTGCCGACCATTCCACCCAAAGCGAGCGAGCCAGTGTCGCCCATGAAGACTTTCGCAGGCGGTGCGTTGTACCATAGGAAGCCGAGGCCTGAGCCAAACAGCGCGCCGAACAGCACAGTCAGCTCAGACGTGCCCGGTGTGTTGATCAGGTAGAGATAATCGGCGTAACGCGGCGTTCCGCAAATGTAGGCGATCAAGGCGAACGTGCCGCCTGCAACCATGACCGGCACAATCGCAAGGCCATCGAGGCCATCCGTCAGGTTCACAGAGTTGGCGGCGCCGACAACAACGAAGGAGCCGAAAATCGCAAAGCCGTAAATCGTCAGATTGATCAGAACGTCCTTGAAGAACGGAATGGTCAGTGATGTCTCGAAGTTCTCAGGGATCAGCACCGGGAGCAGGTTCGCAGCTTCGCGTTCAAGTGCAGATTGGCCCGCAGCGATAGGTGCGTAACGGGCTACCCAGACCACAGCAACGATCGCAATCACAAACTCGGCGAACAGACGCGCCTTACCGGAAAGACCACCGGCGTGGCCCTTAGTGACTTTCGTAAAGTCATCCAGGAAGCCGATCAGGCCATAGCCAACCGTCACAAAGAGTACCATCCAGATATATTCGTTAGACAAATCCGCCCAAAGAAGTGTGCCGACTGAAATGCCCATCAGAATCAGAAAGCCACCCATTGTTGGCGTGCCTTTTTTCGTCAGCAAATGGCTTTCCGGACCATCTTCACGGATTGGCTGCCCCTTTTTCTGACGCTTGCGCAGCCAGTTAATCATTGGCGCGCCCATAATGAGGCAGAGAATGAACGCAGTCGCAAAGGCAAGCCCCGTCCGGAAAGTAACGTAGTTCATCACGTTCAGAAACGAGTAGTCCTCTGTATACAATGATAGAATTTCGTACAGCATTACTCTTCCCCGGCGCCCTTTGAGGTATCGTTATTCTGCGCGCTGAAGCGTCGAAGCGCTCCGGCTAGTGTTCCCATTCCGGAAGCATTCGAGCCTTTGATCAAGAGCGCATCGCCATTTATTAACGACTTATTAACCATTTCGTGGTGATCGCCGGCCTTCGATGCCCAGCTAACTTCCACCTTCCCGTCGAGCGCTTTTGCAAGCGGCTTGATGCCTTCACCCAAGAGGAAAACCCGCGCTGGCTCACAGGCCAGAATTTCAGGTGCGAGCCCTGCATGAAGTGCGTCGGCATCCGGGCCAAGCTCTTTCATCTCACCCAGTGCAATTAGTTTGCGTTTCGCAGGACGCATTGCGAAACCGGCGAGCGCAGCGCGCATGCTTTCAGGGTTCGCATTGTAAGCGTCATCAACCATCAAGGCGCGGCCTTCACCCTCAAGGTTCAGCCATTCAGCATTGCCGCGCCCTTCAGGTGGCGCATAGCCATTCAGGGCTTTTGCCGCCTCGATAACGCCAAGGCCGGAACAATTGGCCATGAGGAGAGCGGCAGCAACATTCTGCCCCCAATGCTCGCCCACGGCATCGACGGAGACATTTACCGTCTCGCCAAGCACTTCGAGGGTGAACCGTGAGGACACACCGTCCGTCTCATAACCCGTCACTAAAGCCTGACTGCCTTCAGTACCGAATGTCAGAATTTTAGCGTCCGGCGCATACTCAGCAGCTTTGCCGCGAAGGAATTCGTAGAAATTGTCCCCGAGCGGCAGGATCGCGTAGCCGCCTGACTGCAAACCCGCGAAGATGGCAGACTTTTCCAGTGCAACAGCATCTTCAGAGCCCATGCCCTCAAGGTGGGCTGGTGCAATCTTGGTGATCAGTGCCGCATGCGGGCGAACCATTTCAGAGCGAGGTTCGATCTCGCCTGGCGTATTCATGCCAATCTCGAACACAGCGCGTGTCGTGTCCTGTGACATACGCGCGAGCGTCAGCGGCACGCCCCAATGATTGTTGAAGGATTTGACGGACCAATGCGCAGGACCGAAAGCGCGGAAAATCTGCGCCAGCATTTCCTTCACGCTGGTTTTGCCAACTGAGCCTGTAATCGCGCAGCAGAAAGCATCCGTGCGCGCACGCGCGGCCCGCCCCATGTCTTCAAGCGCTGTCAGCGTGTCATCTACCTGTAGCGCTGGCACATCTTCAATCGGACGTGACACCAGACACGCACCTGCACCCGCCTCATAGGCGTTCGGCACAAAGTCATGCCCGTCACGCACATCTTTCAGCGCAACGAACATGTCGCCTGGCTGGATGCTACGAGTATCAATAGACAGACCATAAATCGCCCAGCGGCCAACGGCCCGGCCACCCGTCGCTTTGGCAGCCTCTTCGGAGGTCCAGAGTGGCTTTGTCATACGGCGCTCTCCAGAGCCTGTGCAGCTGTATCCTGATCTGAGAATGGCAGGACTTCAGCGCCAATAATCTGACCGGTCTCGTGTCCTTTGCCTGCGATAAGCAGCGTGTCGCCCGCTTTCAGTTGAGCAATACCAGCTTGAATAGCCGCAGCCCGGTCAGCGATCTCAGTCGCTTCGGGGCACGCCGTAATGATGGAGGAGCGAATAGACGCGGCGTCTTCAGTGCGCGGGTTATCATCTGTCACGATGACAACGTCGGCATGTTTTGCAGCGATCTCGCCCATCATCGGTCGTTTATATGGATCGCGATCACCACCGCATCCGAAAACGAGAACAAGACGACCGGCAGTGTGCGGACGCGCAGCGCGGAGGAGCACATCAAGGCCATCCGGCGTATGCGCATAGTCAACAAAAACCGCGCCGCCGCCGGACTTTTCACCGACCAGCTCAAGGCGACCTTTAACCGTCGTCAGCGTCGCCATGCCCTCAAACACCGCCTCCGGAGCGAGGCCAAGACCAATCGCGAGACCTGCAGCCGTCAGCGCATTGAGCGCCTGAAACTCACCAATCAAAGGCAGATGCACTTCATACGCATTGCCCTGATAGAGCACATCCATCACCTGACCCGTCGCACGCGGACTAAGCTCGCGGATCTTCAGGTTCGCGCCGCGCCAGCCGACAGAAAGCAGGTTGAGACCCGCGTCACGCGCAGCCTCTTCGAACTCAGGTGTTTCCGTGCTGTCAGCATTCACAACCGCGAGCGCACCCTTCGGCGCCAGCTCGGAGAACAGACGCAGCTTGGCAGACCGGTAGTCGTTGAAGTCCGCGTGATAGTCGAGATGGTCCTGCGTCAGATTCGTAAACGCAACAGCGGCCAGCTTCACGCCATCGAGCCGGTACTGAACGAGGCCGTGGGACGACGCCTCCATCGCGGCATGCGTAACGCCGTCACCTACCAGTGTATCGAGTGTCTCGTGGATCATAACCGGATCGGGCGTCGTATGGCCGAGATCGATATGACCGCTCGGGCCAACCGCGCCAAGTGTGCCCATGCTAGCGGCTTTCATGCCTGCATGCGCCCATATCTGGCGGAGAAAATCGACTGTGGAGCTTTTACCATTCGTACCGGTCACCGCTACGATATTCTCAGGCTGGCGCGGATAAAATTTCGCGCTTGCAAATGCGAGCGCCTGACGCGGCTCGTCCGCAGCCACAAGCGCAGCGTCGCCTGTGTCGGCAGGCCCATCACAGAGAATAGCCGCAGCGCCTTTCTCAAGCGCCATCGGAATAAACTCGCGCCCGTCACGGGCAACACCTTTAAGAGCGGCAAAGACGAAGCCTTCCTCCACTTTGCGGGAATCGGCCGTCAGTCCTTTAACATCAGCGTCTGCTGAGACGTTCTGCCCCTCGAACAGATCCTTCAGCTTCACAGTGACCTCCTGTCTGCAATCATACGCACCGGCGGTCCAGACGGTCTGATGTCTTCAAAGTTCGGCATCACATCCAGAATCGGCGCGATGCGTTCAATCACATTTCCGACTGCCGGGGCAGACGCGAAAGCAGCAGAGATGGCCTGACCTGCCTCATTGGTAGGCTCATCCAGCACGATCAATACGACATAATTCGGGTCATCTGCGGGAAACACAGCGGAGAATGAGGTCACATTCCGGTCGTTATCATACCCACCAACAGCAGGTTTTTCGGCAGTACCTGTCTTACCGGCAACGCGGTAGCCAACGACGTCAGCATTGCGGCCTGTACCCTCAATAACGGCTGTGCGCATCATCTCCACAACGACCTGTGCGGTTGGCGCAGACATAACGCGGCGCGGTTCACGAGGCGCGGCCAGCGGGTCACCTTCCATCAGAATGGTTGGCGCAAGATATTCGCCATCATTTGCGAAGGTCGCAAACGCAGAGGCAAACGACATCGGAGAAACCGCAATGCCATGACCGAAGCTTGCGGTCGCATACGTCACTTCAGACCAATAGTCCGGAAGAAGCGGAGCAGCCGAACCAAGCTCAACCGGAGACGCATCGAACAGACCAAGCGACTCAAGGAAGCGCACCTGACGCTCAGGCCCGATCCGACCAGCCACCTGAACCGTGCCGATATTGGAGGATTGAGCGAGAATGGTGGTAAGGTCGGCGCTACGTGCATTTTGTAGCGGGTGATCGTCATGAATAGCGTCAGAGCCGATGCGGATCGGATTGCGCACGTCGAAGGTTTCGCGAAGCGTCACTTCGCCGAGGTCGATGCCTGCGGCAATCGTGAACGGCTTAAACACAGAGCCCAGCTCGTAAACGCCGGAGGAAGCGCGGTTGAAGCGCGCAACATCGTCAGCGTCCTGCGGACGGTTCGCGTCATACATCGGCCAGGACGCCATAGCGAGCACGTCACCCGTACGCGCGTCCAAAACAACGCCAGCGCCGCCCTCAGCGTTAGTGCGAACAGCCGCCGCGCTCAGTTCAACTTCGAGACTGTACTGGATACCGACATCAATGGTCAGCTGGAGCGGCTCGTCAGTGCTGGTGAGGCGATCATTCAGCGCATACTCAATGCCCGAAATCCCGTTGCCGTCGACATCGGTGAAACCGAGAATGTGAGAAGCAAGGCTGCGCTGCGGGTAGAAACGGCGTGTTTCCTCCCGAAAGCCCAACGCTTCAAAACCAAGATCAAAAACAGCCTGACGCTGGTTCGGCGTGAGGCCACGTTTCAGCCAGACAAAGCGGCGATCCTCATCAGAGAGGCGCGCGAGAATGGTGTCGTAATCAAGGTCCGGCAGGATGGACACGAGACCAGCCGCTACATCAGGGGCATTCCAGATCGCGCTCGGGTCGGCATACAGAGAGTAAACAGAAACGGACGTCGCAAGACGCTCGCCATTGCGGTCAACAATCTCGGCGCGACGTGTGCTGACAGCATCCCGTGACGAGTTGGCAACGCGCGTAGTGGCGCTATCATTTCCGGCTAACGCAACAACTGCGCCTTGCAAGCCAACCGCGCAAAAAGCAAAACAAAGGCCCGCAGCCACAAGTCGGGCGCGGAGCGGAGACGTACGTTCAGCTTCAAACAGATTCTTGCTCATTCTTCGCTCTCCCAATCGGTGAGCGGACCGAAATACGCATCGGCAGTTTCGATATCGATCATCTGACGGGACCGCGCAGGGCCCATGCCGAGGCGGCTCGACGCCAGCTCTGCAATACGCGCGCGGCCTGTGAGCGTGTCCATTTCTGCTTCGAGAAGCTCGATCTCACTTTCAAGTTGGGCAATTTCAGCATTCAGAGCGCGGATGCGATCATTGCTCTCGCCTGCTCCGGATTTCGCCTGAAACATCCCAACGGCAAGAAAGCCCATCACCACGATACCAGTCAGAAGCACATAACGGTTCATCGGCAGACCTCACTCAGTGACGGAAGATCAACGGACAGATCGGTTTCAGCGCCCCAGACCGGCGCTTCAGTGCGCACAGCGGAACGAAGGCGCGAAGAGCGCGCGCGCACATTGGATTCAATCTCGGCGACGTCTGGCGCAGTTACGCGGCGCACAGTCTCGAAAGTTGGCTTCGGACCGGAGGTTTTGACTTCAGGCATAAAGCGCGAGCCACCTTCGGTTTTGCCAGACCGCTCAGCCATGAACGCTTTGACCATACGGTCTTCAAGAGAGTGGAAGGTTACAACTACCAGACGACCACCCGGTTTGAGCGCGCGTTCGGCAGCTTCGAGCGCATTCGCCAGTTCTACCAGCTCTTCATTCACGAACATGCGGAGCGCCTGGAACGACTTTGTTGCAGGGTGGGTCTTCTTGCCACGACGTCCGCCGACAGCCTGCTCGATGGTTTCAGCTAGCTGAAGCGTTGTCGTGAAGGCCTCAACTTTGCGCGCCTCTAAGATACGACGCGCAATTCGGCGGGAGTCACGCTCCTCACCCAATTGGAAAATAATGTTAGCCAGATCAGCCTCTGGCGCTGAGTTCACCAGATCAGCAGCACTCGGTCCGCTCTGGCTCATGCGCATATCCAGCGGCCCGTCCCGCATGAAGGAAAACCCGCGATCGGCCTCATCAAGCTGAAAAGACGAGACACCGAGATCCACAACAACGCCGTCGAGTTGCTCATAGCCACACTCTTTGGCAATCTCATCGAGATCGCCGAACCGGCCAGCCGCAAAACGGAAGCGATCAGGATAATCAGATTTAAGCGGTGCAGAGCGTGTTTCAGCATCCGGGTCACGGTCCACGCCAATTACATGGCACTCAGCGCTTTCCAGAATGCGACGCGAGTAACCGCCACCACCGAACGTGCCATCGAGAAACACCCCGCCCGCCTTAGGCGCGAGGTGCTCAACAACGTGATCCAGCATGACAGGGATATGGCCCATTACGCGCCCCCCTGTCCGTCTTGGCCGAGGCTCTGATAGAACGGGACAGCCAGCGCATCAGGGTTCTGTGTCGCGTGGGACGACATTTCCTGACGGTAAGAGGCAAAGCGCTCCGGATTCCAGATCTGGAAACGGTCCATCGCACCAACGAAGAGAAGCTCTTTCTCAATACCCGCCTCACGGAGCAGGTTTGCCGGAATATTCGTGCGCCCCGCCTGATCCATCGTGATTTCGCTGCCATTGGAGAAGATCGCCATGACGTTCGCGCGGCGGTTCACATCATTCGGATGCAGGTTGGAGAAGATTTTACGGTAGCTCTGCATCAGATCCATGCCGCCGCCCTCAAGACAGCCGCCACCTTCAGCGATCGGATACAGGAAGAAACGGGATGCCCCTTCGAGAGCCGTGCGGAAGCTGCTCGGAACGAGAACTCGTCCGCGCCCATCAATGCTTCCTTCAACGGTCGATAAGAACATGACCAACCCACAGCCAACTACCTCACCCATTTTGGGGTGTTTTGGTTTAAAAATGGGATAACATGCGTAGAAGTGGGCAACAATGGGCAAGGCAGGGTTTGTTAACACAATCCACACCCGAAATCCGAACAAACTCAGAACTTACAGGAACATTCAAAGAATACCGCCACTTGGCGGCAGCACCCCACGCACCCCTAAAATCAATATCTTGCGCCACCCCATGATTGCCCAACAATATCGTGTGTCATCGACACAGCGGAGACACTTATCCCCAGATGGTTAAACCGGAAGCGTAAATTTTTTGCAGTAAGAGTGAGGAAATTGGGCAACCATGGGCACGCAAATCCCAAATCAGCGAACATTTGCCCGCTCGCGCCCAGTTTTACCCATGATAGAAAAGGATCAGATGGCCTGTAAGCCGGGTTCTGTTCACCACGTAAACGCGGATTGGCGACCATTCCTCTGCGATGATGATTGCTCATCACCTGACGCGACCGACCCGGAAAGCGACGCGAAGACACGCCATCATGCTTTCCCTATTTGGTCTTGCTCCAGGCGGGGTTTACCTTGCCAGTCCTGTTGCCAGAACCGCGGTGCGCTCTTACCGCACCCTTTCACCCTTACCCCGACGTATCGGGGCGGTTTGCTTTCTGTGGCACTTTCCCTCGGCTCACGCCGGGCGGGAGTTACCCGCCGCCCTGTCCTCATGGAGCCCGGACTTTCCTCCAGCATGCAAGCATGCCAGCGGCCGCCCGGCCATCTGATCCGGCGTGGCTTGTAGATCAGCTTGTTAGATTTGGCCAGTAGGCAGGAACCGGGATCGTGATTGAGAGTTACTTGCACATTCGGGCAATGACATTACGTGTGGGAACCATGACGATTGAAAACGACAAGATCACAGATATAGCGAACCGTTGCGCGAGCGTTCGAACGCTGATGACAGCGCGTTCAATCACACGGCTTTACGATCAGGCACTCAAAAACGCCGGGATCACAGGAACCCAGTTTTCACTGCTGGTTGCGATCGGCTCTTACAATTTCAATTCGATTTCCGAACTCGGTGACGCGCTGAACATCGAGAAATCAACGCTCTCCCGCAATCTCAAACCACTTATCGAAGCAGGTCTGATCGAACGGGAAAAAGCAAATATCAGCCGCGCCATCACTCACCGTCTCACGCCAGCAGGTCAGGAAAAGCTGGAAGCCGCCTATCCGCTCTGGCAGGCCGCACAAGCACGTGTCGAAGAAGAGCTCAGTCAGGACGATCTACAGGCCGGTTACCGCTTTATGTCGCGCTTGCGCCAAGCGGCCGACGGCTGATTGCTCAGGCTGTCAGTTGATCGACTGACGCGAAGAAACCAGCTGCACCCATTGCCATCACAATCGCGAACACTGTCGTCGCAGGCTTATCCTTGCGCATGAGGAACCACAGTGTGACGGCCAGCATCAGGTTCGACAGAACCACAAACCACAGGAAGATATCTGTGGCGAAGATCATGGACAGATCGACATTCTCGCCGATGGCGATGCGTGCCAGAAGCGGAAGACCGACAGCAAGGTCGATCGAGATGACAAGGCCGATAAAGGCTTTGCCGAGATCACCGAATGTATCGAGAACCGCAGCGCCAATCGTGACGACCTTATGCGTCAGCGCAAAGGCGTATTCGCGGCCAGCAATAAGCCCGAGGAACACCCAGGTCGTGCTCATTGGCAGGTCATTCAGCTCTTTGAAGAAGAACAGAAGTGACGCGTAAAGAAAGTCGACAATCGTTGCTGAACGAATATCGGTGACGTTGGACTTTGTGTTGAGGATACGCTGTACCGGACCACCGCGGTTCGCGAATGTATATGCCAGCAGGAGCGCGATAGCGCCCATGGCGAGGAAGCCCTGAGCAGCCGTCAGCTCACGCGGCAGGAAAACGAAAATGTTCGCGAAATCCTGAATGAGCCAGACAGCCCAGAGGTAGCCTGTGGTCACCCATTGCAGGACCACCCAGTACATAGACCGCGAGTGCCTGAAGCAAAAAGCCAAAGCAACCGCTTCTGCGAAGAAAGACAGACCAACGCCGACCAGTACAGACTGCATGTCGCTTGCTGTGCCAAACACATAATATTGCGACAGGAAGAATGCAGAACCAACTGCTGCGATAATGCCGTAAGGAATAAACGCATCAACCGGATTATGCTCGAACCAACGCTCCAGCGTGCGCGCGATGATCAGGTAGACCACGCCGCCTGTAACAAAGGCCAGCGCATAGCCGAACAGCGACTTTTCAATCATGGAGCCAAGGCCGCCAATCGACGCAAAAATGGTCAGAACCATGAATGACGTCGAAACCGGAATACCCAGACGGGTAATAACCAGAAGCACGAGCGGCGGCAGTACGTGATACCACTGCACATCCATTGGCGGATATTTACTCTCATTCGAGAGGCGTCCGTAAGACGGGTCTCCGCCGTTCACGACCCAGCCATAGGCGAATGTCACCAGCAGCACAGTGACTGCAAATCCAAATAGAACGGTCCAGTGCAGGCGTTTGTTGGAATTGATGAAAGTACCGAGAGTTTGAAGCGCGTCGTTTCCGACCACGGCATACGCCGCAAACAGGAAGCCGATCGCGGCGAACATCTCAATTCCGAATAAGCTCATGGTACTTCCCGATGGCGTTTGGACTCTACGTAGCCCTTCGCTACCCGAACTGTATGAAACTTTTTAGACAAGCAAGCCCGCAAGACAGAATAAGCGCGACAAATTTTTGTCATCGGCGGCCAAAAACTCTGAAATTTCCGTCTCCTCGCAATGACAGCGTGTAACATTTTCACGACAGGTCTTCCGATCAACGACGGATCATCAATCTCACCCGATCTTGGAACTTCATAACAAGGGTCACGTTAGTTCGGCACAACAACGGAGATCTGACCATGAAAAAGCACATGATGTATATCATCCCCGCGCTCGCACTTGGTGCAGCAGCCTGCACAAGCACGGGCGAAACAGAACGCAACGCACTTGGCGGCGCAGCAATTGGTGCAGCAGCTGGTGCCATCATCGGCAATAACACCGGCGACGGTGATGCAGCGACAGGCGCAGCAGTTGGTGCAGCAGTTGGCGGCGCGGCAGGCGCAGCACGTGGTTGCACAAACGCTGAAGACTGCGACATGCCGGGCGTAGACGACCAGGCTGACGAGCGTGACTATGACAATGACGGCGTTGCTGACGTAAGCGACCGCTACCCAACAGACCCTTCACGCTGGTAGGATAGATTTGCCACTCTGTACCCAGTACAGGGTGGCACTCTCACATATATGACAGACACACTCTCGCATGGCGTTAGTCCGAAGCCTGATAATTCGGACAACCAAACCCCTGAGGCCCGCTCTGAACAAAAAATCAGAGGTCGGGCTATTGTTACATATGGGCGAAGCCTCATGTCCCTAGTCATCGCACGCTCGCTGAGCGAACGCGGGGTTGAGGTGATAGGATGTGACGACGTCGATCTTACTGTGCTTTCATTCTCCAAACACACCAAAGACTCGTTCACCCACCCCCATTTCGAGCGTGAGCCAGAAGCTGCCCTCAATGCATTTGAAGAAGCAATCCGCAAATACGCGCCTGAAGATGACCGGCCATATGTGCTCATCCCAGGCTTCAGGGACGCCAAGCTGTTTTCTCGCAATCGCGACCGGTTCGAGCCGCTTATCAAAATAGCTGCGCCGCCAGCCGAGTGTATCGATCTCATCCACCCGAAAGACAATTTCGCAGAGTTCGCAATAGATAACGCGCTTCAGGCCCCTGAAACACGCATTCTGACGCCGGATGATTTCCGTAATCTGAGCATTGAAGAGATGGGTCTTCCACGCATTGTAAAGCCTGTGGATGGCGTGGGCGGTCGAGGCGTGAGCCTTCTGAAAGACGAAAGCGACGTCACCCATTACCGGGACGAACTGAAAGGCAAGCAAAACCTGCTTCTTCAGGAAGCCATAGATGGCAAGGACTATTGCGTCGCTATCGCGGCACGACGCGGCGATCTGATTGCCATTTCGGCCTATAAAAACATCAAGCAGTTCCCTGTAGAATCCGGCGCTGGCGCGATCCGCGAAACCGTATCCGCAGAACCGTTTGAAGAGACCGCGCGCAAGCTCGTCGCAGCCTCCGGCTGGCACGGGGTCGCCGAAGTTGATTTTCGCTGGGATGAAAACTCAGACCAGCCCGCAAAACTGATCGAGATCAATCCACGCTTCTGGGCGGGCCTGTTCCACTCAACCGATTCCGGCATTGATTATCCCTGGCTGGCCTTTGCCATTGCGGCAGGCCTCCCACTGAAAGACGAACAGCTGGAAGACGACCATGTTGGTTTCCGCTCGCGCACACCGGCAGCCTGGATCCTGTCTGTTGCTCAGGAAATTGCCGGGTCTGACGAGCATATGGAAAGCGCCTCTTCAGCCTGGAAATCACTCAAGGCCGACGCCTCAAAGGGCGATGTCCTTCAGGCGCTGCGCCATTTCCCTGAAGCGCTTTCGCAGTCGGCACTCAGCGCCGGCACGATCAAAAAGCTAAGGACTGAACTGAAACGCCATGAAGAACTGCCTTCAGAATTTACCGCAGACCACGATCCGGCTACCGGTCTCGGCATTCTGTTCGCGCTTAGCTCGCTGGTACGGCACGGCGAACTGCCGCCCGAGCTGAAGTTCGATGCAGACGAACCGGAAGAACCGAAAGTACATGAAGACAATGATGATGTACGTCCGGTAATCGGCATTACACGGCCCGACAAAGGCGACTTCTTTGCTTTCCAGGCCATGAAGCTTGCCGTCTGGATAGCGGGCGGGCGACCCGTTGCCATCACGTCATCGGCGCCGCGTGATCCTCATTCAATCGACGGCCTTCTGTTCGGTGGCGGGTCTGATGTCTACCCAGACCGCTATCAAGGTAAGCCGAAAGAACATGTCCGTTATGACCTTGCGCGTGACGAGATGGAAGCCTCCTGGGCACAAGCTGCATTCGAGCACGGAATCCCTATGCTTGGTGTCTGCCGCGGCATGCAGATGATGAATGTGTATGCGGGCGGCACGCTGCATCCTGACCTCAGCGCATATGATGAGGAATATCCGACGGACTTCCTGCAGCGGGTCTTTTATCGCAAACCTGTTGAGGTGCGCACCTCGTCAAAACTTTACCAGATGGTGGAGCGTGACGAGCTATGCGTGAACTCGATCCACACTCAGGCGATCGATGATCTTGGCAAAGGCTTCCATGCTACTGCCCTGGAACCGAACGGATTGATTCAGGGGATTGAGCACTCAGACCATGAGTTCGCCGTGGGCATACAGTTCCACCCTGAGTTTTTGCTCTACCGCCGCTTCGCGCGTGACATCTTCAGGGCGTTTGTAAATGCTGCTGGCGCCTTCGCGGAGAAGCGAAACTCTGAAGTAGCAACAACCTGACCCCAACGAAAAAAGCCTCGCAGTTTGCGAGGCTTTTCCTTTGAAGCTGAAAGCTGTTTTAGAGGCTGTCGGCAAGAGCTCCGACGTCACCGCCATTAGCATCCAGCGTTGCCTGAAACTGAGCGCGCTGTTCAATGACAAGCCAGAGACCTTCGAACTCAACATCGATAATCTGCCAGTCACCATCAAACGATTTTACGCGCCAGCTGACAGGAAGCTGCTCGCCGTCAGCATTCGTCACTGATGTTTCGACGACGACATCACCGGGCTCACGTTCAACCGTATCCACGATCTCGAAGCTACCACCGGCGAAATTGCCTAGATGCGTTTGCAGCTGGTCTGCAAGATAGGCGCGGAAAGCGATGTTATAGCTCTCCAGCTCCGCGTCGCTTGCTGTGCGAACATAACGTCCAAGTGCAAACCGGCTTACCGCGTCCACATTCACGTTGGACAGCAGATCGCTGGCTTCGTTTTCAGTTAAAGTGTTGTCAGCGAGGTGCGCCATCGCACTTGATGAAACAGTATCGATAACCGCTTCCGGTGTGGACTGGATGCGCGCCTCGGCGCTTAACGACAGGACTGCTGCGAGCGCACAGGCAATAAAGCTGGTTCTGATCATGATCTACGCCTCGTCACCGTCACGGACATCTTCAACAAAGTCCTCAGTAGCCTCGCCGATATTGTCAGCCGCCTCAGCTGTCGCATCTGCCGCGTCCGCAAGAACTGCGTCCATCTCTGCGCCAGCGCCTTCCATGGAACCGTGCTGAATGTAGAAGAAGCCCATGGCTCCGACGAAAAGTACGCCCGCCACAACGAGCAGGGAAACAAGTGGGTTTTTCATAATCAGATCTCCTGAATTCTATGGAAACTCAACGTTAACCGGCCCTATAAGTTCCCCTTTTTGCGCATCCCAACTCTCAGATAACCACCTGTATTAAAACAAAAAAGCCGCCTAAACGGGCGGCTTTCATCCGATTAAATGGCGTTCTCTATCAGAGCAGTCCGAACATCAGGCGCTGGGCGTGTTTTGTCGCGTTTGAAGGATCATTGGCAACTGAATAGCCTGCAATTGCGGCGATGCTGACCGAAGTCAGTGGCCGTTTGTCTACGATCGATTTCAATGTATCGAACGGTAGATCTGCAAGCGCATCAGCTGCAGCATCTTCCAATTCCTGGAATTCTTCATCAATGTCCTGGAACGGCTCTGCAAAATACGCGATGCCAAGCCCGGCACCGAGCAGTAACAGAGCGCCGATTGTCAGGATGGCGAAACCCCATCCCATGACGCTGGCCAGAAATACGGCCACGGCACCTGATACGAACAGAATGCCGGCGAAGCCCATAAGGACTCCGCCTGCGCCAGCTATAATTCTGAGCTTGGCATTTTCCATGTGATTAGCGACGCGTCAGCATTGCGAACAGGACGCCAACGCCTGCGGCGATACCTACCGCTGCCAGTGGCTTTTCACGGATGCGGTCTGAAACCGCATTTCCATAGCCTTCAATCTTGTCTTTTGCTTCACCAGCAAGTTCGCGCGTCTGCTCCGGGACTTCACCGGCTTTAGCGCTCGCGAACTGACCGACATGAGACATCAGAGAGCTCACATTGTCTTTCAGAGAGTCGAAATCCTTGCGCAGGTTTTCAACGTCATCTTTGACTTCTGTTTCAGCTTCGGGTGCGGGATTTGATACAGTATGTAGTGTCATGTGTGTCTCCTTCATTGCCTATACAAAATCAACGAAGGCGGCGGCCCGAAGTTCCGAATTTATCGGTATTTTCTCAGAGAAAGCCCACGGTCGATCCGATAATGACGATGCTGCCAAGGATAATCGAAATCAGCGTCAGAATTCCATCTTTTGCCATGAGCGCGAGCCCCAACAGAACCAGCGCTCCTGCCGGAATAGCAACTGCAAAAGGCACCAATTCGAGCGGGATCATCAATAGCGCGAGCGCGATGGAAAGCGCCGCTATCAGATGTTCAGACACATCGCCAACCGCCCATTTCAGACGCGGCTTCACCCAGTTATCTACAAACTCGGTTACAGGCTCGGCTTTGTCGCGAAACTTACAGACCTGATCTTCAGAAATTTCGATGGAGTGCAGAAATTCGGGCGTCCACGGATGGGACCGGCCGATCAGAATCTGCCCTGACCACAAGATCACCATACCGGCAAACACAACCGGAATTCCAGGCACAGCGCCAAGCGGCGACATGGAAAGTACGCCGAGAAGAACGAGGACCGGCCCGAATGATCTTGCCTGAAAAGACTCCAGCAATGATTTGACGTCGACCTTACCTTCATCTTCGGCGAGGCCTTCAATATCATCGAGAATATCGTGTAGGGGTGCGCTGGACATGCTTGCTCTAACGCACCGACATCGCCACGGTTCCGCCCCTGTCAGCGACAAAGAAAAACCCGCCCGGAAATCCGGACGGGTTCGCCTCTCTCAGAGAGGAAGCATCGCTTACGCTGCTGCTTCCGCTTTGTTCGGATGGAAGAACAGTGCCTGAGCGATTGCCGCTTTAACTGTAGATTCCTGGAATGGTTTGGAGATCAGATATGTCGGCTCAGGACGTTCGCCTGTCAGCAGACGCTCCGGGAATGCCGTAATGAAGATAATTGGCACGTCGAAATCCTGAAGGATGTCGTGTGCGGCATCAATACCTGAAGAATTATCAGCCAGCTGAATATCGCACAGTACGAGCCCTGGCGGGTTCTTGCGCGCCATTTCAACAGCTTCTTTATGCGTTGTCGCGTTACCGGTGACGCCATGACCCAGATCGGTCACGAGACTTTCCAGATCCGCTGCAATTACAGGCTCGTCTTCAATGATGAGAACCTGAGTGCAAAGTTCGCTCTCAATTTCTGTCTGCGCCTCTGAAAGGTAGGACGCTACCTGTTCTGCAGACGCGTTCAGGATTTCAGAAACCTCAGAAGTCGTGAAGCCTTCAAGAGAAGACAGCAGGAAAGCCTGTCGGTGGATCGGTGCAAGCGCCTGCAGACGGAAGTCCGCGACCTGATCACCGCCGCCAAACTTGTCTTCAAGCTGCGCACCCGTCTGTGACCAGATCAGGTGGAAGTATTTATAAAGCGCAAGGCGCGGCGAAGCATCTTTATCAAAACCGTCCGTATCACTCGCGAGCGCCGCGAGTGATGCTTTTATATAAGCATCTCCGCTGCTCTGCGATCCGGTAAGCGCACGTGCATACCGGCGGAGAAATGGGAGGTGAGGACCAAGTTGAGTTACGAATGACATTTATACCCTCCAAACGTCCTTCATTAATTCCTCAGAAAGAAGTTGGTTCCGAAAAAAAATAATAAATGTCATTTTTTTGGAACCAATGACCAGAACGGGCATTTCCTTCTTGTAATTCGCGCACCGCTGTTTCAGGCGGCGCACCTTACGGGAAGTATTATATAGGTATGATTATGGAAAAATCCCGGGAAGATTCAGTCGCTCAACGAGCTAGACAGCGTAGACTCGGTCTACAGCTGCGTCAGCTCTACGATGACGTGATTTCTGAAGAAATCCCCGATGATTTTCTGCGCCTTCTCGAAGAAGCAGACAAATCATCTGAGGCCACTTCCGGCCGGGCTGGTGGCGATAATGCCTCTTCATCTCAGCCAGAGAAGTGAGCATTACTGTGGACGATAACAATTTCAAACGTGAGCTGAGTGAGCTCATTCCGCACCTTCGCGCTTTTGCGAGAAACCTGTGCTCTGATGCGACGCAGGCAGACGATCTCGCGCAGGAAACTCTGATGCGCGCCTGGAAGGCCAGAGAGTCTTACCAGGAAGGCACCAACCTCAAAGCGTGGTGCTTCACTATTCTGCGGAACACGTTCTATTCAGAGAAGCGCAGAAGCTGGCGTCGTCAGCCATTGGACCCTGAAGTGGCAGAGGCCACACTGGTATCCAATGATAATCCGTCAGACTCTATGGAGCTGCTCGCTCTGCGTAATGCGCTCAATGAATTGCCGGATGACCAACGTGAAGCGCTGATCCTTGTCGGTGCAGGCGGCCTTCCTTACGAAGAAGTCGCGGAAATCTGTGGCTGCGCAGTCGGCACGATCAAAAGCCGTGTGAACCGGGCACGTAATGCACTCGCAGTTATCATGGAATCGAATTCCGTGGGCTTCAACTCAGACTCCTCAATGTCAGCCAGCGAAGCGTTTGATGACCTCATCGCTCAGGCAGACAGTCTGTCAGGCTCTACACCAGCGTGACCGAAGAACGCGAAAAGCCACGCACAGCCAAGAGTTCTCTCCGGCTGAAGCTTCTTGCTACGCTTGCGGTCGCACTCACACCCATTTTTTTGCTCAGCGGGATCCAAGCCTGGATCAACGCTGAGCAAAGCCTTGACCAGCGGCGCCTGGAACTCATTGATGCGGCAGACGATGCAATTGATGATCTCGCTCAGACTCTCGCAACAGCCGAAAGTTATCTCCAATTCTTCGAACCGGAAATTCTAGAGGGTGGATGCAGCGAGGTTTTTGAGCGCCTGAGCACCGTAATCCCATCTCTCAACAATGTCGTCCGTTTTAACATTGATGGCATTTCCGAATGCACCGCCATCGGCGAGCCCGGTTTCCCAATTACTCGGCCGGCGGCCTTCGAACGCCTTAGACTGGGCGCGGAAATTATTCGAACGGACGCTTTTGAAGGCCCGGTAAGCCATACCCAGCTTTTTGCGATCCACTCACGTGTCGAGACCGCATTTGGTGCATTTGACGGATCTGTCAGCTTTGGCATCAATGCTGAACGACTTGCCGAGTTCCTGCATAACAGAGTGCGCGGCGACAATATCGATATCTCGATTGCGTCAACTGACGGCCGTGTTTTCGGAAGCTCGGTGATCTCCCAGTTCGAACCTGACTGGCTTAATGAACTTGAAACAAATGAGGGCAACGCCCTATTCCCAGACGTTCTAATCGGTGACGAGCGACACGACGTCGTGATCGAACGTATCGGTCAGGGCGGCGTATATGTTCTGCTTACGCGGCCCTCCCCTGGTTTGTTCAGTGAATTTGCGATTGCACCTGCCTCAGCAATCGGACTGCCCTTTCTGGCATTTCTTCTGGTTCTTGCGGCCGTTTGGGTCGCAGTTGACCGTCTTGTTCTCAAATGGATCGCGCGCTTAAAGCGGATTGCCTTCATTTATGGTGCTGGTCGCTACAAGATTCGTGCCGGCGAAAGCTTTAGCAGCGCACCGGAAGAAATTCTCGAACTCGCCCTAACGCTTGATCAGATGGCTGAAAAAATCGAGAGCCGGGATGCTTCACTGCGCGAAGCGCTAAGCAAACGCGACGCGGCAGTTCGTGAAATCCATCACCGTGTGAAGAATAACCTCCAGATCGTAACAAGCTTTCTCAATCTGCAGAGCCGTCAGGTTGAAGATGCAGGAGCAAAATCTGCTCTGGCGTCAGCCCGCCACAGAATTGATGCGCTCTCTATTGTTCACCAGACGCTTTATCAACACGAGCGCCTCGAGGCGGTATCACTGAAACCGTTCCTCGACGGTCTTCTCGATCACCTTTCCGAAGCACTTGGCTTCGAAGACACAGGTATTGAAGCCAGTTGGGACTTACAGGATGCAGACCGCGATGCCGATGATGCAATCCCGTTAGCGCTTTTTGCGTTGGAAGCTGTCACCAACGCCATCAAGCACGGCCCGACCTTTGGCGGCCGAATTCACATCGAAATGCTACGCGACGCCGAGGCACGCATGCTGACTCTGAGGATCACGAATACCGCGCGTCCAGTAGAAGACAGCGAAGATGGGACCAATTCCACAGGCCTTGGCAGCAAGCTTATGACGGCATTCTCCCGGCAGCTTCGCGGAGAGCTGTCGAGCGGTCCTGACGGTAATGGCAATTACGTCGTCCAGCTCGACATTCCAGAACCAACCGAAGCCAAGAAGCCATTCTCTGCGGTTTAAGTTTCAAACGAACGATACCGAACCAAAGAAAAACCCCGAGGGCATGCCGCCGTCGGGGTTATCTTTTGCGTTTGAAGCGATGGACAAAGCTTAGTCTGTTGCTTCTTCCATCTCGTCAGTTGTCTCTTCAACTGCGTTATCAAGGTTTTCACCTGCTTCTTCGAGCGGACCGTCATTTGAGTCGCATGCGGCAATTGTTGTAAGCGCAAGACCAGCGACCAGAAGTGGGCGTAAAAGCATGATATGTCTCCTCTTAAGTTACATCTGATCAACGTGGAGGGGGCTCATTGGTTCCCTGCTTCAGAGTGTAAATGTTCCTAATTTACGCGGTACGAATCTCGTGCCCTCGTAGGCATGCGCAATCACCTGTACCTGCCCATTATTCAGCTGGATCTCATTGAAGCTCGGGGGCCATTCACGAAGCCTGTCGGAAAGTGTGCCGGCGCCAATCGCAAGGTATTGCCCACCTTCCTCTCGCCAATTCTGGATCGCCGGCTGGTGAACATGCCCGGTGAACAACATACGTACGTTACTTTTTGCGATCGCTTGGCTCGCGCGCGCGCCGCGTTTTGTGCGTGTCGTGAGTGGCGCCCCTGGAACCGGACGAAACGGGTGATGACAGACAAGCGCCTTCAGTTCGGGCGTATCGCCGAGCGCATCGTGAAGATCATCAAGGTTTACCGAGCCTTCAGCCCAGTTTCTACGCACCTGCCAACCGCGCGCAGTGTTCAGCCCCACGATTTTCAAGTCGGGAAATTTGAGTGTCTGCATGTCCTCGCCGAACAGTTCACAGAACCGTTTGAAGGGCTCGTGCGCCCGCGCATACAAATTCAGCATGGGGGTGTCGTGATTACCAGGCACTACGATTTGCGGCAGCGGAATTCGAGAGAGCCACTCTCGTGCAGCCTCGAACTCGCTCGTCTTGCCGCGCTGGGTCAGGTCACCCGCGACGATCAGAGCATCCGCCTGAAGTGAATTGATTGCAGAAATGGCCGCTGTGATAGCTGGCTTGCACTCCCTGCCGAAGTGAAGGTCAGCGACCTGTATCAGCTTCATCATTAGCTTCGAGCGCTCCAGACCGTCGCAGCCTCCGGACAAAATGCGATAGAAAAGGGCGATTTCAGTTCGCGCGGCTCGCCATCCAGTGTCACTGAAACCGGCTTATCGTCTTTCGTCGCAATGTCGATTTCACGGACAGTGCGATGCTCGACACCATTTGCCGTCTTCCAGTTTCCGATCAGGCTTTCGACACTCATCTCAACGAGTTGAGCCAGATTGTCAGGATCGATGCTCGCTATATCGAGACCGGGCGTGTCATCTTCCGGAACAAATATTCCAAGAGCTGTCGCATCCCAGTTTTCATCTTCACCGTGCACTTCGAGGCGGGTTTTAAGGTTGAGCACATCATTCCCGACGAGTGTTTCAACGGCGGATCCCACTGCTCCGGTACGCAAATGTTCGCGGGAATGGGCAAGGCGCGTCAGCCGGCCAATAAGCACGCCCACATAACACATCTGATCCCCGATCTGCATGCCGGCAAGAGGCTTGGTCTGCCTGTTCTCAAGAGCACTGCTCAGGCAGTCACGCCATTCGCAGTCATTGCCATGAATATGTTTCGGCAGAAGGTTCATGGTTCCGCCTGGCAGCGGCAATACAGGAATGTCTGCCCGGCACGCATGCGAGAGGACGAATGAAATCGTTCCATCTCCGCCCCATACGATGATGCCATCGCATCCGGTCAAATCCTGCTGCTTCCATACATCCTCAAGGTCAGCGCCCTCAACGGAATAGATATCGAACTCATGCCCTAGACCGGTGAGTTCCTCGGAGATCAGAACATCTCCATTATCTGGAACCGAACCTGAGCGCGTATTTACAATGACTGAGAACTTCATGGATGTGAGCTTCCGAATGACCGGACAATTCCCCCTTTAATACAGACGTGTACGCCCGAGATAACGCCGCAACTTCAGAAAAGTTCCAATAATAAAAATCGGAACCGATGCCCTTTCCGGCGGTTGTTTTTGGCATAGGCGCAGTCACCGCGTCGCAACACATAGGAGACACATCATGCTCGGTTGGGCACTTGGATTTTTCATTCTGGCGATCATCGCCGCTGCATTCGGTTTTGGTGGTATTGCGGGCGCTTCCGCAGGTATCGCACAACTTCTCTTCTTCGTATTCCTCGCGCTTCTCGTGATTACATTTGTTGCCCGCGCGGTCCGGGGTCGAAGCGTACTATAGAGTACGCAAACCAGACGCACTTTAATTGAGGCTCCTTTTCGGAGCCTCTTTTACAAAGCAAAGGGAACACATCATGTCAGACATTCAATCTTCAAATTCGAGTTCAGACCTTCTTCTGATCATCATCGCCATCCTGCTTCCGCCTGTCGGCGTTGCACTCGCCCGCGGTATTGGTGGCGCATTCGTTCTGAACCTCATCCTGACCATTCTCGGTTACATTCCTGGCATCATTCATGCCGTCTGGGTCATCGCCCGGCGATAAACACCAGACCGATCCAAGATGCGCGCTTCGGCGCGCTTTTTGCGTTGTAAGACCGGTTCAGCTATAGGCGTCAAAAAACCTTTGCGCCTGACCGACCGGACCTTCTTAAAAACATGCTGACACGCGACACCTATCGTTTCTCGGTTGCCCCGATGATGGACTGGACAGACCGGCATTGCCGCGCCTTCCATCGCGAATTGTCCGCCTGCGCCCTGCTATATTCCGAAATGGTCACCGCTGATGCCGTTATTCATGGCGAGCGCGAGCGACTGATCGGCTATTCAGACGTTGAACATCCGCTGGCGCTTCAGCTTGGCGGCAACGAACCGGCCAAGCTCGCTGAAGCTTCAAAAATTGCAGAAGATTTCGGCTATGACGAAGTCAATCTGAACTGCGGCTGCCCATCTGATCGGGTCCAGTCGGGAGCCTTTGGTGCCTGCCTGATGCGTGAGCCTCAGCTGGTCGCTGACTGTCTGGCTGCCATGCAGGACGCCGTCAAAATTCCTGTGACAGTCAAACACCGGATTGGCGTCGATGAGGACGAACCGCGCGAACGCCTGTTCGGTTTTGTAGAGACCGTATCGAAAAACTCGCCCTGCACTGTCTTTCATGTTCATGCTCGCAAAGCCTGGTTGAAAGGCCTCTCGCCGAAAGAGAACCGCGAAATTCCGCCGCTGGATTACGACCTCGTCCATGAGTTGAAGACGGCTTATCCCGATCTGCTGATTACTCTGAACGGCGGTCTGGAAACGGTGGACCAAAGCCTGCCCCACCTCGATCATCTTGACGGGGTGATGCTTGGCCGCGCCGCCTATCACGACCCGACCATTCTTTTGCAGGTCGACAGCGCCATCTATGGCGCACCGACACGGTACGAAGACATGCTGGACGCGTTAAAAGCATATCGTGCCTATATCGTCTCAGAGCTTGCGAAGAACACGCCGCTGCACGCGATCACACGTCACATCCTTGGTGCATTCAATGGCCGCCCGGGCGCACGCCTCTGGCGTCGTCACCTCTCTGAAAATGCTCCACGACGCGAAGCAGACATTCAGGTCTTCGATGAAGCCCTCGCTATCGTGGAAGAGCAAATGGCCCGCGCAGAAGCCGCGCAAGAGGCACGGTCGGCCTGATCCGCTGACGAAATCCTCCCGAAAGCGTGATTCACGCGAAGCTTGCATAAGCCCACTCGCGCTGCAAAGAGAGCGCATGACTGAAGCGATTACTCCCTACCTGCCAATGCTCGCAGCCCTTATCGCGGCGGGTGCATTGGCTGGTCTGATCGCTGGGCTGTTCGGAATTGGTGGCGGCGTTGTGATCGTCCCGACCCTCGCCTTTGTCTTCACTCAGCTTGGATATGAGAGTGTAGCCATGCACGCCGCCATTGGCTGTTCGCTTGCGACTATTGTTGCAACCTCCATCCGCTCGGCCCTGTCTCATCATAAGCGCGGCGCAGTGGATACGGATGTAGTGAAAGGCTGGGTACCATGGATCATGGTCGGCGCGGTCGCCGGTGCAGCCATTGCTGGCTATCTGCCGGGCGCTGCACTGCGCGGCATTTTCGGCGCTATCCTGCTCCTTGTCTCGCTACAATTTATTCTGGGACGTCCGGACTGGAAGCTGAGGGACAGCCTGCCAACGGGGATAGGCCGTTTTTCAATTGCCAGCGGCCTCGGCGCTCTTTCGGGCATTATGGGTATTGGCGGCGGCGTGTTCGGCGTCACTCTGATGACATTGTGCGGCCATTCAGTTCACCGCGCCGTCGGCACCGCAGCGGCCTTTGGCGCAGCGATCGGCCTGCCAGCCGCCATAGGCTACGGATTCACCGGTTTCGGCGTAGAAGGTCGACCACCCTTCTCAATCGGTTATCTGAATGTACCGGCCATTCTGGTGATCGCGCTGATGACGACCAGCCTTGCACCGATAGGCGCTATGCTCGCGCACAAGCTCAACGCGAAGACGCTTCGCCGTGTCTTCGGATGCGTTATGATCCTCGTTGCGCTGAATATGGTGCGGATCGCGTTGGGCTTTTAACGAATGACTACTCGCGGATAATCATCGAGCTGGAGCGCACTTCATAGCTGTGAAGCTTGCCCATAAAGCTCATACCGAGCAGAGACTGTTGAAGATCTGATTCAAGCACCAGCGCTTCCACGTCTTCAACTTCAACATTGCCGACCCGGATTTCGTCAAGCAGCACGAATGCGCCTCGCGTTCCACCGCCAGCCGTGCGGACTTCGTACTGATAATCCAGCTCGTCCAGATCTACGCCGATGCGTCGCGCATCATCCCTTGTCAGCGCGACCATGCTGGCGCCTGTGTCGACCATAAAGCGGACGCGCGTGCCATTGATATTCGTATCGGCCCAGAAGTGATTATCATCACCCTTGCGCAGCACCGCGGCATTCGGGCCAGGCGCTTCGGGGCGGAAGGACGCACGGCGCTCTTCTTCTGCAACCTCAGCTGCAGCAGCACTTTCACTCGCTTCGATCTGATTATTTGCGCGGATTGCGACAGCAACGCTCACGCAAACAACGATGAAGACGGGGATCGCAACTTTCATCATGAGTTCTGAGGGTCCTTACCCGAGTTTGCCCATTTCGCGCAGTGTTTCCAGACGCGCTTCGGACTCGTGTATAAAGGCATCTCGTTGCTGATCGGTATATTTCGTCCATTGACTTATCTCTTTCAGAGTCCGGGCGCAGCCAAGACACCAGCCGGTTGGACCATCAATGACGCAAACTTTGATGCACGGAGATTTTACTGGGGTGACACTCATGCAGGCAGTTTTCGCCTATGGCGCGTTTTCCCGCAAGTATGTTTCAGCTCGTAACAGGAATGTCACAGACTATATTTAAGGCCGGACCAGACGATGCACCGTTGCATTCGCAGTTATATTATCCATAACGGCACCAAACAGACCAGAAGTGTATCCATGACCGGCGATATTCCTACACCACTCGAAGACGTTCGCGATCTTATTCTAAACCATCCTGTCGTAGACCTGCCGAAGGACTATAACTCGGATGGCAGCGTTCGCCGCTCCAAATATGGCCGCATTGAACTGCTCGGTGAATGGATGGCGGCATGCCAGCGCCGTGAAAAGCCAAAGCTTGAGAAATCCACCATTGCTTTGTTCGCAGGTACACACGGCCTCGCTAAGCATGGTGTCTCTGTCTCAGATTCAGGCGCGACCGAAGCCCGCGTCAAAGCACTTCAGGAAGGCAAGCTGGCGGCGAACGGTCTGGCTGCCATGTCGAATTCCGCGCTGCGCGTGTTTGAACTCGCGCTGGAATTGCCGACGAAAGATATCGCCGAGGCGCCTGCAATGACTGCGCAGGAATGCGCGTCCACGATCGCTTTTGGCATGGAAGCGATTGCTGAAACCCCGGACGTTCTAGCTATTGGCGTGCTGGGCGTTGGCGGCGGCACAGCTGCGGCAGCAGTCGCGAACGGACTTTATGGCGGCGAGCCGCAGTACTGGGTCCGTGCCGGTCAGGGCGTTCCGGAGGAAGTGAATGTTGCGCGCGCGGATGTCATTCAGAAAGCGCTGCAAGCTCACCGTCATCATCTGAACTCACCGCTCGAAATTCTCCAGCACCTTGGCGGCCGCGAACTGGCGGCCTGTGTCGGCGCGATTATCGCAGCTCGCCATCAGGGTATTCCTGTGATTCTGGATGGCTTTGCGACAGCAGTAGCCGCGGGCGTTGTTCACGCCATCGAGCCGCGCGCGATCACACATGTGATTGCCGGACAGGCGACAAATCGTCCCGCTCACCAGGCGATTCTCGACCGTCTGGAAATGGAACCCCTGCTCGATCTGAAAATGCAGGCGGGTGAAGGCATGGGCGGAATGCTAGCAATGCCGTTATTACAGGCCGCTAGCATCGTTGCGAATTCCGGTGAAACAGAAAGCTGATAACCTACGGGCATAATCAGACGATTTGTCCTAATCTCCTTCGAATTAAGGCCTTCCCCCTGCGGCATCTTGAAGGCATAAGACTTCGACATATTATGACGCACTGAGACGTCATGGGAGAAACACATATGAACCTCGATTTTTCACCTGAGGACATTGCCTTTCGCGAAGAGGTAAGAGCCTTTATCGAAGAGAACTACCCTGAGGACATCAAGGGTAAGCACCGCGAAGAACTGACGAAAGAGCAGTTCCTGTCGTGGCACCAGATTCTCGGCAAAAAAGGCTGGTCTGTACCATCCTGGCCGACTCAGTACGGCGGTACTGGCTGGACACCGACACAGAAATACATCTGGTCAGAAGAGAATGCGCGCGCGGACACAATCATGCCGCTGCCATTCGCAGTCTCAATGGTAGGTCCGGTTATCTACACATTCGGCAGCCAGGAACATAAAGACCGTTTCCTTCCAGGAATCGTCGACGGCACAACATGGTGGTGTCAAGGCTTCTCCGAGCCGGGCGCTGGTTCCGACCTTGCTGGTCTGAAAACAACGGCTGTCCGCGACGGCGACGAGTGGGTCATTAACGGCCAGAAAACGTGGACGACACTTGGTCAGCACGCTGACTGGGGCTTCTTCCTTTGCCGCACAAACCCAGACGTGAAGAAGCAGGAAGGTATTTCCTTCATCCTCGTCAAGATGGACACTCCAGGCGTTGAAGTTCGCCCGATCATCATGACGGACGGTGGCCACGAAGTGAACGAAGTCTGGCTTACAGACGTTCGCGTTCCTGCCGACAACCTCGTTGGTGAAGAAAACAAAGGCTGGACTTACGCAAAGTTCCTGCTCGCTCACGAGCGAACAGGTATCGCAGGCGTTGCTCGCTCCAAGCGTGGCATTGAGCGTCTCCGCGAAATCGCGTCTACAGAATACGACAACGGCAAGCCACTTATCGAAAATCCTGACTTCGCAGAGAAAATCTCGAAGCTGGAAATCGACCTCACAGCACTCGAGTTCACAGAACTTCGCGGTCTTGCAGCTGTCGCAGCTGGTAAGCCACCGGGACCTGAATCTTCCCTCCTGAAGATTAAAGGCACCGAGGTTCAGCAGCGTCTGACAGAGCTCACAATCGAAGCTGTTGGCAATTATGCGGCTCCATACTTCCGTGGTTTCCCGGAAGAAGGTGGCAACCGTTTCCCAATCGGGCCGGATTACGCGCACCACGCGCTGCCGGAATACCTGAACATGCGTAAGACCTCCATCTACGGCGGTTCTAACGAAATTCAGCGTAACATCATCGCAAAGGCTGTTCTGGGGCTTTAAGCGCCCCTGCAGCTTCGCAACAGATACAAAAATAAACCCGATTTTGGGGAGATATACTCGTGGATTTTAGCTTCACAGAAGAACAGAACATGATCCGGGACTCTCTGTCCCGCCTCATTAAAGACCAGTACGACTGGGAAACACGCAACAAGGTTCTCGCTTCAGAGAGCGGCTGGCGTCCGGAAATGTGGGCTCAGTTCGCTGAACTCGGCATTCTGATGGCTCCATTCTCCGAAGAAGATGGCGGCCTCGGCGGTAACGCGGTCGACGTTATGGTTGTTATGGAAGAGTTCGGCAAAGGCCTCGTGGTCGAACCTTACGTCCCGTCTGTCGTTCTCGGCGGCGGCTTCCTGAAGCATGCTGGCTCTACAGCGCAGAAAGAAAACTTCCTCGCACCAATGATGGGCGGCGAAGTTGTTCTTGCATTCGCTTACGCGGAACCAACATCGCGCTTCAACCTGAACGACGTTACGACAACAGCGCGTGCGAACGGCTCTAACTACGTCCTGAACGGTCAGAAATCTGTCGTCCTCGGCGCACCTTGGGCAACGCACCTGATCGTGTCTGCACGTACATCAGGTGACCGTTTCGATGATAACGGAATTTCGCTCTTCATCGTACCGAAAGACGCTGCTGGTATTTCTACACGCGACTACCCGACAATGGACGGTTACCGCGCGTCAGAAGTCTACTTCGAGAATGTTGAAGTTTCCGGCGACGACATGATCGGTGCAGAAGGTTCTGCTCTGCCACTCATCGAGAAAGTCTGTGACGAAGGCATCGCGGCGATCTCTGCGGAAGCGTGTGGCGCAATGGAAATTGCTAACGCCGACACGCTCGACTATGCGCGCCAGCGTAAGCAGTTCAACGTGCCGATTGCGTCTTTCCAGGTTCTTCAGCACCGCATGGTCGATATGTTCATTGAACAACAGCAGTCCATGTCCATGACCTATCAGGTCACGCTGCGCCTCGAAGAAGACGAAGCTACTCGTAAGAAAGCTGCGTCTGCTACGAAAGTTCAGATCGGCAACTCCGGCCGCTTCATCGGTCAGGCTGCAACCCAGATCCATGGCGGTATGGGCGTAACTGACGAGCTTCGCCTCGGTCACTACTTCAAGCGACTGACGCTTATCGACACTCAGTTTGGTAACGTTGATTACCACCTCCGTCGCTATGCCAACCTCGCTGAAGGCGTTGTGAAGGCAGCTGCAGAATAACTGCAGTCGCATCTTGATTTAAATGCCCACCTCGACTTCGTTGAGGTGGGCGTTTTTCTGCCGGGAGTAATTTATGTTCAGCAAGTTCAGTTCAGCCACAGCCATGCTTGCAGCTTTTGCCTGCATCGCCGGAACGTCATGGGCTGAGACCGCGCCGAACCTGCCTGTCGGCACGCGCCTCGCGTACGAGGTCACTGAAGCCAATTCGGTTTCAGACCGGATCGAACTTCAGGTAATCGGCGCACATGGCCTCTGGACGATTTATCTCGGTGATCCGGGCGGACATGAATTCTATTATGCAGAGACGGCGTTTGGCCTCTTCTCTTCAGATTGCCTCCACCCTGAACTGCCGACAGACGAACGCATTGCCTCCACGCAGCAGACCATTCGTGACCTTGAGGCTGCAGATGCGCTCGATTTCACTATTGAGGGCACCACGCAGCGTGTAGAAGTCTCTGAAGCCTTTCCGTTTGAACCAACAGGTCTGGAGACTGAGCCAACCAGCGCGCGGACCATCACCGTCACCCATACCGAATACGACACTCCGATCATCTACACGGCCGACTCAGAAACCGGCATCGTCTATCGCGCACAGTGGACAGAAGGCTATTTCGACAAGCTGGTAGAGCTGGAACCAGACGACGCAGCCGCGCTGGAAGCGTACAGCGCAGAAGACCTCCAATCAGTCTGCCCGCCCGTTTTCACTATTCGTGAGAGCGCCGAGTAAGCGCAAAGCCCGCCAGCTTGTAAAATCCCACCAGCCTGTCATCCTCCCCCGAGAAAGATGTTTCACGGGGGAATGCCATCATGTCAGCACTTCGGGCGATGCTTATCACAGGGATGATCTGCTTTGCGACACCTGCATTCGCGCAATCTGCGGGCAATACGCCGCCCCCGCCCTGCACCGACGAAGCCTATCACCAGTTCGATTTCTGGCTGGGCGAGTGGGAGGTTTCCGGCCCGAACGGCAATCTGGCTGGCCACAATACGATCGAACGCGCAGAAAATGGCTGCCTGATCACCGAAAGCTGGGTAAACACGGCCGGTGGAACGGGCCAAAGCCTGAACTTCTACAACCCGGACACAGGCCTCTGGCGTCAGGTCTGGGTCAGTGCCGGCTCGATCATAGATTATACCGGCGGCCTGACTGAAACCGGCTCTATGAAGCTTGAAGGCACCATTACCTATCATGGTAATGGCACCAGCTTCCCCTTTACCGGCGAATGGACACCGAATGAAGACGGCTCCGTTACCCCGCATTTTGAACAGTATAATCTCGACACCAAAGACTGGGCTGTCTGGTTCACAGGGCGCTATGTGAGAACTGAAAACGAATAATGTAAGCCCGCTACATATTGCATTTTGTCCCCAGTCGGGCAGAACCAGACCAGCATAATTGGGAGTGAAACATGCAGGACCTGCTTACAGTCGAGAAGCGCGGCAAAATTGCCATCATCACAATCAACCGCCCGGACCAGCTGAACCCCCTGGGCAAAGCAGGCGACGGCGATGCTTTTGTGGAAGTCACAAAGGAACTGGCAGCGGACAAAGAGCTGCGCTGCTGCATTCTCACTGGCGCAGGCCGTGCCTTTTCTGCGGGCGGAGACCTGAAAGCCATGAAAGAGCGAACAGGCGCTTTTGGCGGCACACCGGCTGAAGTCAAAGAAGGCTATACTGGCAACATCCACAAGATCGTGAACTCGCTCTGGAACTTTGAACTGCCCCTCATCGCGGCGGTAAACGGCCCGGCTGTTGGCCTGGGCTGTGATGTGGCCTGTATGGCGGATATGCGCATCATTGCTGACAGCGCACGCTTCGGCATGTCCTTCCTGCGCATCAACCTCATCCCAGGTGATGGCGGCTCATGGCTGATGCCACGCATTGTCGGCTTGTCCCGAGCGTCTGAGATGATCTTCACCGGCACGATGTACGACGCTGACACCGCAATCGAATGGGGCTGGGCATCACAGAAAGTCTCCAATGAGGCTCTTATGGACGCGGCTATGGAACTGGCAGAGAAAGTCGCTGCGCAGCCACCTATGGCGCTGCGCGCTGCGAAAATGCTGCTCCGCAAAGCGCAGAATGCAGACTATGCGACCATTATGGAAATGTCGGCGTCCCAACAAGCACTCCAGCACCACACAGAAGACCATATTGAAGGTGTCACAGCGCTTCTTGAAAAGCGTGCGCCAAACTTCACGGGGAACTGATTTCCTGACACGCTGCTGACAGTATGCTGTCAGCAGTCTCGAACTACACCTCCTCTGTAGATCATACAGAGGAGGACATCACATGATCGCCTACGCAACCATCGGCATATCTGACCTGAAGCGCGCTTACCCGTTTTATCAAGCACTCGCGGACGAGCTTGAGGCCAAGCATTTTCTGGGCTCACTGGACGATTCCTTCATTGCATGGGTCGGCCCGAACCATGAGCCGGGTATCGGAATTACCGTGCCCTATAACGGTGAGCCACAGACTGTGGGCAACGGCATGATGATCGCGCTGGCGGCCAAAGATCCGGCGCAAGTCGACCGACTGTATGACATTGCCATCGCTCAGGGCGGAAGCTGCGAAGGCAAGCCCGGACCACGCGGCGACAATTTCTACGCTGCGTATTTCCGCGATCTTGACGGTAATAAGCTGAACGCCTTCGTTCAAACGGCTTAACCGCCCTGCTCTTCCTGTTGGCGGCTCAGGGCAGCATTGAACTGAGCCTCCGACGCATCATTGAAGCGTTGCAGCGCGCCCGCTTCCACGAAGGCAAGCTCTTCGCCTGCCAACAGGCGCTCATGACGGTCCAGCATTCCGAACATGCTCGAATGGAACGCCAGAAACACATCAGCATCAATGCTGCGCACACGCTCGAACGAGGCGCGATAATCATCCACCATGCCCGGATAGCTTTCCGGCGCGATGCGCTGGCCACCAAGGCTCGTGCTACAATTGAAGAAAGCACGATGCGGATTGCCGTCTTCATCGGTCACGTCCATGAGCCATGAGGTACATCCCGGCGAGTGCCCCGGCATGACAACCGCCGTGAGCGTTGTGTCTCCGAGTGTCAGCTGATCGCCGTCCTGAATGATCTGATCCACACGAACAGGCGGAAATGGCATTGTGGGGGTCGGCCCGAAATCAATAGCGCCTGCTTCAAGAATTGGCGCGTCTTTCTCGCTGGCAACCATTGCCGCATCCGACGCCTGCTGTAGAGCCGCAAGGCCGCCTGCATGGTCGATATGGGCGTGGCTGTTCAAAAGATAACGCACATCGGCGACCTCATAGCCAAGGGCAGCGATGTTCTCGAGGATCATTGGCGGGCTTTGCGGCAGAATGCCGTCGATCAGAAAATGCCCCTCATCTGTCGTGATGAGATAAGCACTCACGCTGGCTCCGCCCACATGATGGATATTGTCGATCACGGTGAATGGGGCGTGCGGAGGCGCGAATACGCGCATAGCGTCCAACACGGGCGACTGGATGGCAAACTCGATCTCGTCCGGTGAAGCCAGAGGCGCGACATCATCCCCCTCACCTTCAGGTATCGGGATCAGAAGCTCCGCGTCTTCGACAGGCTGTGGCTCGGTCCTGTCCTGCGCGCAGGCAGCCATAATGATGGCCAGCGCCAGTATAGAAATCCGGTTCATATATGCGTCCTCCGTTTTGCGCATATGCAGCCTGAATGCGGACTTTTTGTTGTTCGTATTCCGCCGGCTCAAAGGTTGTTTTCAGGCAATCAGCGCGCTGATGCCAATGCCGCAACGCGGCGGATGAGTTCGAATGTCAGCGGGTCGACTACGCCGGACACATCGCCCTGGTTCCATCGACGCTGAAACGCCATGACAACCTTCTCCGTCTGTTCTTCGAATGCGCCGGACACCTCGATCGGATAACCAATCGCTTTCAGATCTTCCTGCAGTCCGGTCACGCGCTTGCCCCATGCGCCAAGTTTCAAAGGCGCATCCTTTTCGGAGAGCTTAACCAGCTCTCCCTCGTCCGGCAGCTCAGGCCAGAAGCCTACGCCGCGTGCCGCGAACTCTTCCCACGGGAAATGCTCGCCCGGATCATCTTTGCGGTCAGGCGCAATGTCGGAATGGCCGACCACGCGGTTCATCGGAATTTTGTGGCGCTCGATGATGGCGCGGCTGAGTTCAATCACCGCTTCGATCTGCACGCGGGAATAAGGCTGAAGGCTGCCATCGGGCAGTTTCACATTGTGACCGCCATTGACGATCTCGATACCAACAGAACGCGAATTGAGGTCTCCATCTCCCTGCCAGCTCGACACGCCTGCATGCCATGCGCGCATATCTTCCGGCACAAGCTGATAGATCACCCCGTCCACGTCCACCATATAGTGCGCGGAAACCTGCGCCTTCTCGTCCCGCATACGCTCAAGTGCGGACGGGCCATCTTCCATGCCCGTATAGTGCAGCACCAGCATATCCACCGGAAAGCGGCGCTTATTCTGGTTGGGTGACGGAGCCTCGATGATCTTCATGTGCCACTCAGTAGTTTCTTCGCTACCGAAGCTAAAGGAAATTTGCTGTTCGGGCGCAAGGCAATGATCAGAACACCCAGCAGGGAAACCACACCGCCGATCAGAAATTTGACAGTGATTGTCTCTCCAAGGATCAGCACGCCAAAAGCCACGCCCCAGATCGGCGTCATAAGCGTGAGCGGCGAGAGAAGCGTCATTTCATGGCGGGTGATGAGCCAGTAGAACGATCCGTGCCCGAATATCGAAACACCAAACACGGCAAACAGGGTCGCCAGCCAGATCAGCAGACCACCATCAATAAAGGCCTGAAACTGTCCTGTGACCCCGCCCTCAAATCCATTGAGCAAAGCTGAGACGACCAATAGAGGCAGACACGACATTGCCCCCATCCATGCCTGCATATGGATAGCCGGGATAGGTGTGATCTGCTTCATCATGATCGCGCCCATTGCGCCAACGAACGCTGATCCAATCACAAAGAACAGTCCGACTTCCATATTAAAATTGCCCGGATCAATCGTGATGATAATCACCCCAAGGAAAGCCAGTACGATACCGAGCCCACGTCTCCAGCGGACCTTCTCGCTAAGGAAGATGACAGACAGAATGGTTGTGAACGGTACGCCGAGCTGCCCGACGACAGCGGCGGCGCTTCCACTCGCATTCGCAAGACCGATAAAGAGCAGCGCAAAATGCGCCGAGCCCATGCATGTCGCGATCAGAAACAGCTTGCCCAGATTTTTGGGCACACGCCTGAACAGAATTGGCAGCAGAACCAGAGCGATAAGACCGAAGCGGAGCGCCGCATAAAACACCGGCTGCACATCAGAATTCAGGAACACCCATCGCGTGACGATGACATTCAGTCCCCAGACCATGCACACAAGGAAGAGCAGTCCGAAATCACGGATCGGCATGTCTGATCATCTCCAGAAGCTACCGACTGAGTGAGAATTGAGGTCAGGAAGACTCGCCGGTGTCGTATTTATCTTTTTTGCGATTCCCGAACAGCATGCGCGTCTCAAGCGTTTTACGCAATTGTTTATAGAAGGCTTCCAGAAACGGACCGTCTCTTTCCAGAGGTGCAGCTTCCCATCCGATACGCGCGCGAATGCGTGACGCTACGGCAGCTTTCACTTCGCCTGTCCCGCTGCGCAAAACGTCTTCCAGCACCTGCAATTCATGCTCGCCATAGGTCTGCAATTGCTCCTGCGAGAAGACAAAAGCGTCGTCGTCTGCATTCGCGCTTGTGGAAGTCACATCCTTTGCGAGCTCCGGTTTCGGATTACGGATAACCCAGGTACCCGCGACGAGATCACCGCCCCGTAGCTTGTCTCGGTTAAACACCGGCATGAAGACAAATACGCCAAGCCAGACCAGAACCAGCAAGGTCATCATACCGTTGAGGGTATCGCCCCCCATTCCTGTCAGCAGAAAGGTGAAAGGCAGAAAGACTTCAAGCTCGCGCATTACATTACGGGCAAAAACAGCATTCGCCGTCAACTGGCGACCTTCGCGGGCTACCACGCGCAACTTCATAATGCGCTTACCCGGCGTCGCAGCGCGCCGGCCCATTTCGAAAATAGTAAAATAGAAGGCGCGAAGCATGAAAAAGAACAGGTTGAACAGGATCTGCCCGATTTCAGCCCACTCACCGAAATAACCATCAGGAACGCCAAAAGCGATGATCATGCCTCCGACGATCAAGGTCACAAGCATGATACCAGCATCAATGAACAGCGCCCCTGCCCGCTCGCCCGCGTCAGCAAGACGAAGACGAATGACAGCGCCCTCCGGGGTCGTCACCTCACGCCACATACGGGCGTCATGCGCATTCGTCTGATAGCCCTGCGGCCGGGCTTTTTCTGCCTTAGCCCTCGCCATCAGCGTTTCGCCCCCGGACGTAGATAGAAATAGCTGAGCCAGCCCAGAAGCGAGACGCCTGCCACCATATAGCGCGTCAGGTCATCATTGATCAGTTGCCGCCCAAAGCCTTCGAGCAAGGCGGCAAGGAACAGCATAACGACAACGCCCATGCCGACATTGCCCGCGCGTTTACCTGCGTCTGCCATCGCGTCCACACGCCGCTTCTCCCCGGGAAAGGCGAGCGTTTTGCCAATAACGAGACCGGCTGCAGCCGCCAGAATAATCGCAAACAGCTCGGTCACACCATGGATCATGAGCCAGCCTATAATCTCGAAGCCAAGCCCTTTGCTGACATAAAGCCCGACATACGCCCCCAGAATACAACCGTTATAGGCGAGCAGAATGGCCGTCGGTATGCCGACCATAAAGCCAAGCGCAAAGCATAACAGCGCCACCATCGTATTGTGCGTGAAAAGCTGGGAGGCGAACACACTCAGCATGCCCGCTATGTCCTCATCCTCGGTATAGAGGGTCGCACGTAGCGTTTCCTGCGAAGCCTCGGGAGTGCGCTCATCGAGGAATGCAGCAAACGGGTAGAACCATTCTGAATCGGAAAGCACGAGCATCATTACGATGAGCGCGAAACCAAACATGATCGCTGCTGAGAGAATAGTCGCCCCGACCATGCTGCGCACAGCATCGGGCCAGTCGCGTCGGAAGAAGCTGCCAAACCGCTCCCAGAAGGAAACGCGCGGCCCGTACATGAAGAGATAACCGCGCGTGCAAAGCGTCTCCAGATAGGTGATCAGGTTCCGGTCCAGAGAGACCGCCCGCGCCGTCGAGAGGGAGGATACCGCCGTGCGATACAGTTGCGGCAGCGCCACCAGCTGGTCAGGCTTCAGCGCGTTCACGCCAGAGTTCTGGATACGCTCCAGAAGGCCTTCAAGCGCGCGCCAGTCGTCTTCTCTTTCTGCACGGAAGCGATAGCTCTTGAGATCAAGCTCGGACATGGTCAGATCCGCTCCTGTTGCAGAATAGTGAGATATCGGTTGAGCAGCGCAGACGAGAACTGGTGCGCCGGTGCTTCCAGCACATCAATGCCGAGACGGGACAGGCGCTTGATCACGGTACGCCGCTCCTGAATGAGATTGTCTGCGATCACCGCGCGGGTCACATCTTCGGGCGTTTCAGGTTCTTTCACCGCGAGCGCTTCAAGGTCTTCATCCTTGAATACGGCAAATACAACCAGGTGGCGCTTAGCCAGCCGCGCTGCATTCTCGACCATGAGTTCGGCCTGCGCCGTATCGATAAAATCTGTGAACAGCACGATCAGCGAACGACGATTCAAACCGGCAGAGAGACGCGTGAGCCCCAGCGTGTAGTTCGCATCAAGCGTCGAATAGCTAAGACGCGCCATTTCAGACTGAAGCTTGCTGAACGCTGCATTACCGCGCACCAAACCGGTCATGACACGCGGCTGCGTATCAAAGCCATAAACACCCACGCGATCACCTCCGCGCAGCGACGCGTAAGAGAGTAGCATTCCCGCATGAACTGCATGATCAAGGCGCGAAATGTCCCCGAGCGGTTCGCACATCAAACGGCCGGTATCATACGCCAGCACAATATTGTGGTTACGTTCCGTGCGATATTCTTTCGCCATCAGCGCCATGTGACGGGCTGATGCTTTCCAGTCCACGCTACGCCGGTCCATGCCCGGTACGAATTCGCGCATGGCATCGAATTCGGAGCCATCACCGCGATCAAACTGCGCCTTGATCCCGAAATCAGCTTCACGAGCGATCCAGCGCAGAGCATCGGACTGCAGCGTGCGAATATCCGGATTGATTGGCCGGGCCAGCTCAGCAGGCAGACGCATTTGTTTCCACGCCAGCCCGAGCGGGCCAGACCAGCGCATCCAGAGACTATCCAGCCGAGCCTCACCGCGCCTCAGCATATGCAATTCGAACTCGGCCAGGCCCTCTCCACTCAGCATCACCGTTTCCGGTTGAACGACAGCTTCGTTGAATTCAGGGCGTACCTGAATAGAAGGCAGATAGTCACGCTTAGGATCACTGATCTTCAATGCAAACGGATTGCCTGTGCCCACAAAGAAAACGGGCGGAACATTCGTTTCCACATTCAGTGCGCGAGACGAACGTGCCGCCATGGCATCAATCGAAATGAGCAATACAATCGCTGTAATGCCGGCAAAGCTCATCACCCACAGCGCTGGCGCAAGCCAAGCAATGATCAGGAGCAGCGGAATACCCGCGCCCGTCAGCATGATTGCCAGCTGAGATGGACGAATGCTTGCCATGAATCAGCGCGGCGCCTCGGTCTCTGAGAGGATATCTGAAATCACGCTATTTGCTGTTCGCCCTTCAATCTCGGCAGATGCAGACAGCACGACGCGGTGACACATGGCAGGCCCGGCCAGCTGTTTCACATCATCCGGAATAACATAGTCGCGGCCGGCCAGAGCCGCTTTCGCGCGTGACGCGACCGCAAGGTTCACCGCAGCGCGCGGCGAAACGCCTACTTCCAGAAGGTTCGGTCGCTCACGCGACGCGCGCACCAGACGAACCGTATAGTCAATGATCTCGTCAGAGAGCGTAACCGAGCCGATATCATCAGACGCAGCGCTCAGTTCATCCTTGGTGACCACTTGCTTGATACCAAGCTCTTCCATGGTCGGCATGCCAACGCCTTTGGCGTGAGATTGCACAATCCGGATTTCCTCTTCCGCGCTCGGATAGGCCATTTCATGCTTGAACAGGAAGCGATCGAGCTGCGCTTCCGGCAGCGGATAAGTGCCTTGCTGCTCAATCGGGTTTTGTGTCGCCACCACCATGAAGTGATCACTGAGAAGGTGCGTTTCTCCATCAATAGTGACGCGGCGCTCCTGCATGGCTTCCAGCAAGGCCGCCTGTGTCTTTGGCGGCGTCCGGTTGATCTCGTCTGCGAGCAGAACTTCCGTGAAGATCGGTCCTTTGGTGAGCAGGAACTGACTGGTCTGGAAGTTGAAGAAGTTTGTGCCGAGCACATCGCCCGGCATCAGATCGGGCGTGAACTGGATGCGTCCGTAATCCAGCGCCAGACAAGCCGAGAAACACCGCGCGAGAAACGTCTTCGCAGTACCAGGCGGGCCTTCCAGAAGAAGGTGACCTTTAGAGAATAGCGCGATCAGCATGAGGTCGACCGCATCCGACTGACCGACAATCCCGCGGCCGATTTCGGCTTTCAGCTTTTCGCCAAGCGCTTGGATATCATTCGCGTTCATCGCTCATTTCCCTTTTCCAGACGTGAAAATCCTTCACGAAGTTCATCAACTGACTGTGTGTTCTGACTCTGGCCGGATCCGGCCATGGCGGTGCATCCGCGTGCTTAGCGCGCACGCGCGCCTCTCTTTGTTTGAGGATACGATCCATCTCTTCTATAGGCAGGTCTTCCGGATAACCGAGCTCTCGGATGATCATACGCCGTGCAAGCTTTGCATAATCGCCCGCCAGAGCTGGTTCGCGATTTGTCTGACGGAACAGCCCCGCCGTGCTCTCAATCAGCGACTGTCGCCCTGTTGCCGCAACGGGTGGCTCAGCCTGCGGCCTGCCAAAGCGCATAAACGCGGCCCATCCAAGCAGGATCATCGTAGCAATCGCGAACAGTGTTGCGCCGAGTAGTGGCGGCTCGAAGATAAGACGCAGCAGATCACGCGAGCGCTGGAAGCCGTGGATCGTTGTATCAAAAATCACGCTACGCACGTCAGACTTGGCAGAAAAATGCGCGATCATCCGAACGAACACTTCCGCATTTTCACGATGCGCAAGGCCGTGTGTGTTCATGAGTTCAGGATCAGATAAAATGTATATCCGCGTACTGGGGACACGCCCTAAAAGAACGCCGCCATCAAGCGTGATGACGGGCTCGATACCCTGAGGATGCAAGACCTGAACAGTGTCCGAGAAAACCACGGGCAGAGTTGATCCCATCATGTCAACTTCATCCGGCGCTTCTATACGCTCAAGACTGATATCCCCGGACAGTGGTGCCAGCAGGTCGGCAAGGCGATCGACCGGCAGCGCAAATGTCTGCCGGTAATGCCGCAGGTTTGACCGGTCACGCAGGCCGTTTCTCTTCGGCAAAACGACGAGAGTGGGTTCGCCTTCACGGTCGAAATTGACTTCATCAAGGTCACGCGCATCATAAGCGCTGGCCGGCGTCAGAATGAGAAGCCCTTCACTCGCTCCGCCCCTGAGAACGCCGGTATCTCGGCTGATATCAACGTTATAGCCCTCGCGCGCTAGCAGCTCTGAAGCAAAGTTATAGCCTAGCGCGGAGGTCGAATAGGCATGCAGGCCAGCTGCGCGGCGGTCCCGGAATTCGGGCGCGAATGCAGACAGTACAATCACTGATGCAAAGCTGATCGCCGCGATGAGCACAGCAATAAGCGCCGTTTTCGCGGAAATAATCGGCGTGGCGTTATCCGAAGCCGAACTCATCAGGACGCTTCTCTCTGTGCGAAGACATCATAGTCCTGACGAGCCGCCTGATAGTCCTCCGACGTGAGATGCTGACCGGCAAATGCACTGCGCTCTACCGAGAGGATGAGACGCCGTAAAGCATCGCGTGATAGCTCTGGCATCTGGCCTAGTTCACCGATTTCCCGCCCCGTCAGCGACTTGCCTATCCGGTTTCGCACACGCTGCTGCATATCCTGAAAGGATGAGTGCAGGATAAGGCGTACCGCGGCATCGAAATCGCCCGTATCAGCCAGCGCGTCTGCACGTTTCAAAAGATCAGACGAGAACGACTCATCGGGACGTAAATCAACATCGGCGAGTTCGTCACGCGCATTGGCAGGTTTTCTGTCACCAATTGTCTGGCGACGGTCGATAACACCTTTGACAATGGAATAGATAATGTAGGCAACCAGCAAAACGGCAGCGCCGATCAACAGCACTCGCCATAGCGGACCGAGCGCGGCAATCATGTCTCCGATGGCATCTAAAAAGCGCCAGCCCGAGTTCCGGTCCGGGTCTACGGCTTCAGGCGTCACGTCTACCGGATCAACGGGAAGTTCGAACTGATAGCCGCCATCACTGCGCATCGCAGCGTAGGCTTCATCAAAGCTTTCAGTGTCGTCCGGCATAAAGTCTCCCCACCGGATTCAGTTTGAGCGTGGAAAACGGCGAAAAGCAACCTCAAAGCAAGGCAATATTGCTCAAACTTTTCGTACCGCTGAAAACACGAAAGGCCAGACCCGAGAGGCATGGCCTTATACAGAACCGGACCGGCAAAGTGCGCCTAGCTGGCGCGCGTTACAAAGCCGTCAAATCCCCGCGCCTTGATGAGGTCGAGCATAGGGGCCGCCTGTTCGCGGCTGACCCAGCCACCCAACATCACCCGATAGATCGGACGACCGTTGGCGACACCCTCAACAATGCGGGTTTCGCCATAGCGACGCAGAGCAACCGCCTGCAGGTCTGCATTCGCATAGGAAGAGAACGCGCCCGCCTGAATGGCATACGCCATGCTCAGCGGTGCCGGTTCAGCAGGCGCTGGTGAATAAGACACCATTTGCGGTTCCCGCGCAGACGCTGCCGGAGACGGCTCGCTGACAACGCCGGTAGAGGTCAGCGAAGATGTAGGCATTGCGCGCGGTGCAGCGCGGCGAGGAAGCTCGGAAACATAGGAGTCATAGCGCTGCCCCATCACCGACTGGGCATCGGCCAGTTCGATAGCCTCTGGCAGATCACGATACTCGATCTCAGCGCGTTGGGCTGATGCCGTCATCGCCCAGGCTGAGATAGCAACGCAGACACTCATGGCTAAAATCTTCATGGCAGATGAGCCTCCCACCCTTCTGAACTATCATATGAAGCGCATGTTCAGTGCGCCCTCACCTCCACATCGTGATAGCTGTTTTAAGTTAATAGAGCCGTTTAGGTGGTCGTTCAAATTGGGCGGTCGGTTTTAAACTCTTCATTTAACCTTGTGAGATGATGCGCCGATGCATCGGCTTCTCACAAAAAAGCGCGCAAATGCGACTGCCCCTTGAAGCGCCACGCGTTTCGATACACATGCACGCGATAAACGAGGAATGCCCGCTATGACCGATCAGGAACGCCAGACACGCTATGAGCAACTTCGCGAAGAAATCTTCGCTGTCGTTTCCGGCGAAACCTATCTGCCTGCGCGGCTTGCAACAGCCTCCTGCCTGCTGGCCGAGGCCTTCCGCCCACGCTTTTTCTGGACGGGGTTTTATGTTGTCGATCCGCTGAAATCTGAAGAGCTGGTAGTAGGGCCTTATGTCGGCACGCTCGGCTGCCTGCGCATTCCATTTACGCGCGGTGTTTGCGGTGCATGTGCTGCGAGCGGCGAAACCCAGCTTGTGCCGGATGTTCACGCGTTCCCTGGACACATTGCGTGCGACAGCCGTACAAACTCTGAAATTGTGGTTCCTGTCTTCAATGAAGATGGCACGCTTGCAGCCGTTCTCGACGTCGACTCTGAACAGCCTGACGCATTTGACGAAATCGACAAGGCAGGTCTCGAAGCGATTTGCGCCGGTCTCCTGACCGCGTAAAGATCAGGCCATGCTGCTCGTCATCGTTCTTCCCGCACTCATTATCGGCTGGTTCTTCTACCAGATGGGCCGTCGTGCACGCTGGAAGGAACAGCAGAGGAAGCTGAATAGCCGCCTCGATGATCCAAACACGATCGAACACCAGCCACGTAAAAAGAAATAGGCTGCACCCTTGCGTGCCCGCCCTACTCGCTGACACACTTACAGGCGTTCACAGTCGTAGGAGCCTTGTATGTCAGATGCCGCCCAACTCGCTGAAATGATTCAGAACGCAAACCGCGTCCTCATCTTCACGGGTGCTGGCATCTCCACCGAAAGCGGTATTCCGGATTTCAGAAGCCCCGGCGGCGTGTGGAGCAAGATGACTCCGATCTATTTTCAGGATTTTGTCGCCTCACGCGACCAGCGCCGCGAATCCTGGAGACGTGTCTTCAACAAGACAGCCGGCTGGACCGGCGCCAAACCAAATACCGGTCACTACGCCGTCGCTAAACTTGTGGATATGGGCAAGGTCTCACGTGTCGTGACGCAAAATGTCGATAATCTGCACCAGCACGCAGGCATTGATGATAACAAGGTCATCGAAATTCATGGCAATGCCAGCTATGCCAAATGCCTCAATTGCGGGAAACGCTATGAGTTTGATGATCTGAAACCGCGCTATGAGGCGGATGAAGACCTCACCTGCCTGTTCTGCGAAGGGCTTTTGAAATCGGCGACCATTTCATTCGGTCAGGCCATGCCGGAAGAGAAAATGGCGCTCGCCGAAGCCGAAGCGGAAGTCGCGGATCTGTGTCTGGCTATCGGCTCGTCGCTGGTTGTCTACCCGGCCGCGAACATTCCAATCATAGCCAAACAGACGGGCGCACAATACGCGATCATCAATCGCGAGCCGACAGATCAGGACCCTTATGCCGACCTCGTTCTGAATACCGAGATCGGACCACTACTGTCCGAAGTCATCGAGTTGCTGGAAGCCTAGTCTTCGCGGAAATGCGCGATCACACGGCGGGCAAGCGGCGCGTTTCGATGCTCGAACAGATAAATGCCCTGCCAGGTGCCCAGCATCATCCGTCCGGACTGAACAGGAATGGAGAGGTTCACCTGCGTGAGCGCCGACTTGATATGCGCAGGCATATCGTCAGGCCCCTCGGCGCGGTGACGTAGAAAGCTCATCTGGGGATGATCGGCATCGGGCACGAGCCGCTCGAAAAACGCATTCAGATCGCCGATCACATCCGGATCGGCATTTTCCTGAATGGTGAGCGAGGCCGAAGTGTGCTGGCAAAACAGTGTCAGAAGGCCGTCGCCCTGCCCACGCAGAAAAACGGCCGCCTGATCGGTAAACTCATAAAGGCCCGGTCCACGGGTCGGAAGAGTCAGAACGGTCTGCATGCAATCTGTCTAACACCGGGCCTTATGATCGCGAAACGCTCTTAGTCTTCTTCAGCCAGAAGCGCGTCCATACGGTCCATAATGTCATTCATCCGGCGCACAACCGCTTCATACGGATCAGGCTGGGTCATATCGAGACCAGCTTCATTGAGCAGGATCTGGTGTGGATAGTCGGAACCACCAGCACGCATGACGTTGAGGAAGTTTTCACGCACCTGATCATCGCCCGCAAGGAATTGCTCGGCAAACCAGACAGCACCCGAGATCGATGTCGCATACTGGTAGACATAGAACTCGTAATAGAAGTGCGGGATGTACGCCCACTCAATGCCGTATGGCTCGTCAATCGTCATCACGCCTTCTTCCTCGCCATGGTAGCGACGCAGAAGATCGAGATAGATTTCAGAGAAGCGTGCGCCCGTCAGCGGTTCGCCTGCCTCAGCAGCTTCGTGGATCGCAAGCTCGAACTCACCGAACATGGTCTGACGGAAGAAAGTACCACGGAGGCTTTCCAGCGCCTCACCGAGATAGAAGAGCTTTTCTTCGCGCGTCTCTGCATTCTCGATCATGTATTCCTGAAGCAGGATTTCGTTGATCGTGGATGCCATCTCCGCGATGAACGTCGAATAGCCTGCTGTTTCAAACGGCTGGTTCTGACGCGCCAGCTGGGTGTGAACCGCATGGCCCCATTCGTGAGAGAATGTGGAGAGCGAGTTGAAGTCGTCATTATGGTTCAACAATACGTACGGGTGCACGTCATAGGCTGAACCGGACATGTAAGCGCCCGTCTCTTTACCTTCCTGCGGATGGGAGTGCATCCAGTCGCCATCAAGGCCTTCACGCAGCAGGCTCAAATATTCCTCACCGAACGGACGCAGAGATTCGAACGTAATCTCTTCAGACCGCGCGAGATCAAACACGCCCGTGTCAGCTTCGATGATTGGCGGATAAATGTCGTAGTAACGGAGGTCGTCCACGCCGAGCATACGTCCGCGCAGTTCCAGATAACGGTGGAAGACTGGCAACGCCGCGTTCACCTGATCTACGAGTTCTGTGTAGATTTCCGGTGGCAGCGCATCGTCGAACATATTGCGCTCGAGCACGCTATCGAAATTACGGGCACGTGCACGGAAGACAGCAGACAGGACCTGCGAGTTCAGCGTAGCGCCCATACCCGCTTCATAGTCATTCCAGGCGCCCCAGAATGTATCGAACACCAACTGACGATCTTCACGGTTCGGGTGGGAGCGATAGCGCGAATAAGCCGCCTGATTAAGGCGCACTTCGGTGCCATCAGACAGGGTAACCGTCGGCCACTGGATAGAAGCGTTCGCGAACAGGCTGTAGATTTCGTTCGGCTGAGAGAGCGCGAGACCTGCAAGTGCAAGAAGCGCCTCACCATCTTCATCAAGCGTATGCGGAGCCTGACGCAGCGTGTCTTCCAGCTGGAAATGGAACGGCTCAAGCGCAGGCTCTGCGGCCATGAACTCGCGGACGCGCTCTTCACCGATGGAGAGGATTTCAGGTGACAGCCAGCTCACCGCCTCGGAGAAGGCCTGATAGAGCGACAATGCACGACCGAAACGCTCGAGGTTTTCAGACACACGCTGGTCTTCATCGCGGCTAAGCGAGGAATAGACATAAAGACGGACAACTTCCTTTGCCGTGTCAGACATAGAGCGCATCGCATAGGCGAGACTTTGCGGGCTCTCACCCAAGGTGCCCTGAAGTTCACTCAGCGTCGCGACCTGCGCCTGCATAGCTGTGAACTCTTCGTCCCATGCTTCCGCGGACTCATAAAGATCCGTCAGGTCCCAGACATATGTTTCAGATGTCTCGGTCGTTTCCGCCGCTGCCCCCTCGTCCTGAGGAAGCGGTTCGGCATGAGACACACCAGGCAGCCCAGCAACCGCGAAGACTGCGACCGAGCAGACGCCCATTTTCAGCAATTTTTTGAAATCAGCCATTCGAAAGCCCCAACTTTCCGTTATTCAATAAATCTTTTCACCATGAATGGAATTTTCTGCCAAGCGCAGAACGCCAACCTGTCTTCGGTTTAATATTTTCGGTCATCTGACGAGCACTGGTATTTCCTTGGTGACCACACTCAGAAGCTCCGCTAACTATATCCCGGACGGCATGCGAGCAGTGGGAGCGGGATATGCGCTGGAAAGACGGACGAACGAGCGGTCAGGTTGAAGACCGGCGAGGCATGCGCGGCGGCGCAGCAGCAGGAGGCGGCATTGGCGTAATCGCTATCGCACTGATCGGCTATTTCGTTTTCGGCATCAGCCCTGAACAGACCATGCAGATCGCCAGCCAGTTTGGCGGCGCGGGCTCCTCAGAACAGCAACAAGGCACGACCGGAACACCGGAAGACGATGCAGGCATGTTCGTGGATGTGGTTGGCACAAATGCGAATGACGTCTGGCAGCTCTTCCTATCCGATTATCAGCCGCCAAATACTGTTCTCTACACGCAAGGCACCAATACAGGCTGCGGCTATGGACAGGCAGCTATGGGCCCATTCTACTGCCCGGCTGACCAGACAGTGTATCTCGACCTCTCCTTCTGGCAGGAAATGGAAACGCGTCTTGGCGCATCAGGCGCAGACTTTGCCCGCGCCTATGTGATTGCGCACGAATTTGGCCACCATGTTCAGACGCTGACCGGCGCGTCCCAGCGCGTACGTCAGGCTCAGCAGAGTGCCCGCAGCGAGGCGGAATCCAACCAGTATCTTGTGATGCTGGAGCTACAGGCGGACTGTTATGCTGGCGTCTGGGCGGCGAATGCCGCACGCGTATCTAACGGAAATGTCGTGCTGGAACGCGGAGACCTGCAGGAAGGTCTGCAAACAGCAAATGCGATTGGCGACGATACACTTCAGCGAAATGCAGGCCAGCGCGTCACGCCGGAAGCCTTCACGCACGGCACCTCGGCGCAACGTCAGGAATGGCTGATGCGAGGCTATAACTCGGGTGATCCAAACCAGTGTGACACCTTCTCGGAGCTTTAAGCTCACACAAAAAAGCCTCCCACACGGGAGGCTTTTTCTATTAGTATTCCATCGGAATTACGCGGCGAGCGGATTGTCCCAGACCGGCGCGAAGTCCGGATCGACAATACGGTCATGGTGCATACGCAGAGCCGAGATACGCGCCATCTCATCGCCATCCAGATGAATTTCATCAATCGCGAAATTCTGGCGGATGTGTTCCGGATTGGATGAGCGAGGGATTGCCACAACGCCCGGCTGCTGCACAAACCAGCGCAGCACGATCTGTGCAGGTGTCACACCATAGCGCTCGGCAATCATCTTGATCGTTTCATTCTTGAAGACACGTCCCTGCGCCAGTGGGCAATAAGCCGTCAACGCGCTGCCTTTATGACCCGCTTGAGCCAGAAGCTTCGTCTGGTCGATGAACGGGTGATACTCGACCTGATTGACCAGAATTGGCGCGTCAGACAGTTCTACGGCCTTATCAAACTGATCCTTGGTAAAGTTTGAGACGCCGATATTCTTCGTCAGGCCCAGCTTGCGTGCATCATTGAGCGCGCCAATTGTTTCTTCCATCGGCACATCGTCATTTGGCCAGTGCAGAAGAAGAAGATCGACCTCGCTCACACCGAGGCGCTTCAGGCTTTCCTTGGTCGAAGACTGCAGGTCGCCGTCTTTAAACTGGTCGGTCCAGACCTTAGTCGTCAGGAAAAAATCTTCACGTGCAGTGCCGGCCGCCTGAATGCCATCGCCGACAGCATTCTCGTTTTCATAAGCCTGCGCTGTATCAATGTGACGGTAACCTGTTTCCAGCGCCGTTTTCACGGCCTCCGTCGCGGTGTCGCCTTTCAGCTGCCAGGTACCAAAGCCAATGGATGGAATTTCAACGTCAAAATGTTTCGTGGTCAGTGTCATAAACACGTTCCTTTCTGTCTGATTAAATTGGGGGATCGGGAGTTTGATGCGCTGCCTATTTCACAGCGCGCATCGGGTCCGGGTTCTGATCGTGTGTCAGGATTTCAGCTTTCGCATCGGTCACATTGATGCCGAGTTCAGCAGCGCCGTTTTCAAGATGGTCCGCAAGCATCGGAATTTCGGAAAGGTAATGCGACGTTGCGGTGCCAACGCGGTCTTGAGCAATGCTCAGCGCTTCTTTCCATTCAGCGGCAGAGTAATCACCGCGACCTACCCAAGTAAGCGCTACGAGGGTGTTTCGCTGCTCGTCACTCAGATTATTGATCGTCTTCTCAAGTGACATGCGTGCCGGATTGTCTGGCTGGTCTTCCAGCGCATCAATCATGCGATCATCAGATCCGTTAGACGACTCGCGGGGATCACTTTCCGGTACAATCGCGCCAAAGGATTTGGCTCTGAGAATGATACCGGCCAGCGCGTTTTCAGAAATCGCGAGGTCATCAATCAACGGGCCGGTTTCAATGGTTTTCATAATTTGCTCCTGCTTTGTCGTCTGCGAAACTAACGTGCAGGAGCAAAAATTGTTTCAGGACAGCGCCTAGAATTCCGCGCGCTTCTGAGGATGGGACATGGTCTGCGCTTCTGTCTCTGACAGATTGATGCCCAGCGCATCGGCGCCAGCCTCCAGATAATCGCCGAGCATTGGAATGCCTGCCAGATAGCCGGCGACGTCACCATTGTCGCGTTCGGCAGCCATGGCGCGGGCCTCATCCCACTCGTCCGCATCGAAGTCACCACGTCCGAGCCAGACAAGCGCAACCAGCGTTTCCTGCTCTTCCATGGAGAGGCTTTTAATAGCTTCCATAAGCACCTGAAGGGCGGGATTGTCATCCTGATCCTCAAGGACAGAAATCTCGTCATCGTCGACGTCGTTAGAGCCCTCATCCTCATCAACCTCAGGCATGGTCGCATCGAATGTGCGGGCCTCAAGAATGATTGCGGCCAGCGTATTCTCCGAGACGCCCAGCTCCTCGACCTTAGGTCCGGTATCAATCGTCTTCACGGCAGTCTCCTTTCTTTTATTGTGACTATACAATAACATCCATTCAGCGCCTATCTTCATGGCGTATTTGGTCGCAGCCCTGATTAATTTGAGAATGCCCTTCCCATTGTAGCCACGTGCATCGTACTGATTGGCTACGGAATTTTCGGGGAGCCATTATGCGTCGACTAACACTTCTTTCCGCCCTCATCGCGCCGCTATTCATGATCGCGGCTTGCGGCGGTTCGGATACGCCTGCAGAGACGTCAGCAGAAGCCGCGTACACACCGACGCCAATTACCCATATTAATGAGGATTTCAGCCCGGACGACGATCCGGTGGCAGACCTCGCAGAGGCTATGGAGCTCGCTCAGGCTGAAGGCAAATACATCCTCATGGATGTTGGCGGCGAATGGTGCTCCTGGTGCCATCTGATCGATGCCTACATTGAAACCAACCAGCCGACGCATGAAGCATTTGCCTGCGCTTTCGTGGTTCTGAAAGTGAATTATTCAGACGAAAACGAGAATGAGGAATTCCTCTCGGCATACCCTGAACGTCAGGGCTACCCGCACTTCTTCGTTCTGGATGCGCAAGGCGAGCTCGTCGCCTCACAAGGCACTGGCGAGCTGGAAGAAGGCCGCGGCTATAACGAAGAGGCTATGGTCTCGTTCGCGAACCAGTACTGTGAAAGCGCCTAGCGCCGGAACATATCTTTCAGCGTCTCGAACGTGCCGCGTGCATACTGGCTGACAGTCGGTGAGCGGCGCGTTGCGTGACGCGCAAAGTCGATACAGTTTGAACCGGCCAGATGATAATCATGCCCCAGCCTGCGGTGAGCATGGTGATGGGCATGATAGCCGTCTGCAGAACTGCGCCGCGGATCGACCTGAACCTCGCGTCCCTGCGCAAATTCCTCGAAGGTCTGAGAGATCACCCCGCCGCGTTCGCCATTGTTGGATACGATGCGGCCACCAAAGGTGACGACGCCATAATGGCGCAGAACACCCGCAAATCGCACGGAGACAACGTCACCCGGCTCGAGATCATACTTATTTGTCATCGAAAAACGATAAACGTATTTGTCGACCCGGTCAATCTGAATTGATTAGCCGAACAGACGCAGCACCATGTTCGGAGCCTGATTGGCGATTGAAAGCGCCTGAACACCAAGCTGTTCTTTGGTCTGGATCGCAGAGAGACGCGCACTCTCACGTGCCATATCCGCATCTACCATGCTGCCCTTAGTCTTCATCAGAACATCATTCTTGATCTGCAGGAAATTGTTCTGAATATCGGCTGCTTTGGCGAGCGAGCCGAGCTTGGACGAGTAATTTGCAAGGCCTGAAATCGTGTTCTCAATGGAGGCGACCATGCCCGTATAATGATAATGAAGGTCTTGCTTCGGATCGAAGGAGAACGGATCTTCTTCATAGCCCTCAACCCCGCCATATGTCCGGCCGAGATATGCAGCTGCAGTTTCATCAGCCGCCTCAATCGTAACTTCCTGAGGTGGAGTGACCGAGCCGTTATGGACTGATCCTGTCACGCTTCCGTTCACCGATCCATTGTTCGAACCGTAAATTGTGCCGTTAATGTTACCGTTCACGACACCATTGAAGTCGCCGTAGATATCACCGTTATAGTCACCATTCACAATACCCGACATGTCGCCATAGGTCGTGCCGGTGAAGCTGCCATTCACGATGCCAGAAAAATTACCCGTCACGGTGCCGCTGTAGTTCGAGTTCACGATATTTGTGAAATCGCCTGTGCGCGTAACGCCATTCTCCAGTATGTCGGCGAGGTCAAACCCTTCAATCACGCTGAGCGATGTCGTTTCCAACGTAAGCGTTGAGCCATCCAGCAGATTAATGTCATTGAAGGCTGCGTTGCGCGCCACTGTCTGCGCCTGATCAAACAGCGCGTTAAAATCTTCGTTGAAGGCTTTAAGCTGCTCGTACGTCATGGACTCATCGGTCATGGCGAGCGCTTTTTCCTTCATATCGATCATGAGATCGGAAATGCTATCAATCGCAGACAGGGTCACATCGAGTGTTGAGGAAACACGGTCCAGCTGGGACTGCTCGACACTGGCGGAAACCATGTCGGCGTCGAGTCCTTTGGCAATGGCATAGATTGCGCCGTTATCCTTCGCGCTTGCCACAGCAAGCCCGGCATTAATCCGGCTTTGTATCTGGGACTTCTCCGCAGACGTCGCAGATAGATTCTGCAGTGCCGTCATGGCACCGTAATTGGTGTTTACGCTCAGCATTCTGCCTCGCCCTTAACCACGCTCCATTTTGGAACGTGCATAAATATCCTGAGACCCCAATTAGAGTCCCCCTCCACTCATCTCCTATAAAACCAACTCTTTTACTCTATATTCCAGAGATCGATAAAATTTTATCGATCTCTGAATTTGTTCAGTCTTTTGAATTTATTCCGGTTTTGAAAATCTAGCCTTTCAGGCGCCCCGCAAGCTGCTTGCGGAACGAGTCGCCGTAAGGTGGGCGGAACATTGCCAGAATTTCATTTCCGGTCTGCGTGTAGACCGATTTCTTATGAGAGAATTCCTTAAAGCCATCATGGCCGTGATAAGAGCCCATACCGGATGGCCCTACCCCGCCAAATGGCAGATCTTCCTGCGCGACGTGGAAAATCACATCATTCACGGTGACGCCGCCGGAGGTCGTCCCGTTCAGCACTTTGGCTTCCTCGGCCTTGTCCGCGCCGAAATAATAAAGCCCCAGCGGACGGTCATGCGCATTCACGTACGAAACCGCATCCTCGACGCCCTTATAGGTTTTCACCGGCAGCAGAGGACCGAAAATCTCGTCCTTCATAATTTCCATATCGTCAGACGGGTTCAGAACCAGCGTTGGCGGAATTTTGTGGTGCGGCTGTTGAGAGAAGTTTTCGCCCGCCGGATTAATCTCGACAATCTCCCCACCTTTGGCTTTGGCATCTTCGAGATAGCCCTGCAGACGATCGTAATGACGCTGGTTGATGACGGACGTATAGTCATCATTGTCCTTCAGCCCCGTCGGGAACATCTTCGTGACAGCCTTCTGCGAGGCATCAACAAAGGCACCCACGCTCTCTTCTGGCGTGAACACATAGTCCGGCGCAAGACAGATCTGGCCCGCATTCAGCGCCTTACCGTTCATGACGCGGGCAGCCGTTTTCTCCATATCCGCCGAACGACCGATAATGACCGGTGATTTACCGCCCAGCTCCAAGGTCAGGGGCACGAGGTTCTCCGCTGCGGCCCGCATGACGTGATGGGCAATAGAGGTCGCGCCCGTGAAGATAATGTGATCGAAAGGTAGCGCACAGAACTCGCCGCCGACTTCCGGCCCACCGGTAATCACGGCAATCTCTTCCTCGTCGAACACCTCAGAGAACATCTTCTCCATCAGCGTAGAGGTCGCCTCGGTGAATTCGGAAGGCTTGATCATGGCGCGGTTGCCAGCTGCCAGAATGTTCGCCAGCGGCGCGAAGGTAAGCTGTACAGGGAAGTTCCACGGCGAGATCACGCCAACTGTGCCCTTGGGCTGATATTCAAGCCGCGCTTTTGCGCCCAGCAGGTTCAGCGGCGCTTCCACCTTCCGCTTTTCAGGCTTCATCCATTTGCGGAGATTTGCTTTGGAATGCTTCAGCGGCCCGAGCGAGGACACAACGTCGGTGAAGGTCGTCTGGTCCTTGGAGCGATGCCCGAAATCCTCACAAAGCGCATCAGCAATCTCATCCTTGTATTTGATGAGCTGGCTGATGCAGCGGTCGATCCGGTCCATACGTAGTTCGGCAGATGGCGCGCCCTCACGAATGTGCGCGGCTTTCTGCTTGTCGAGGATTTCGCGCATCCGCGCTGCGTTTCCTGAAGCCATTTGTCTCTCTCCCATGATCTTTTGGAGAGAGCTTAACCTGACGCAGGCGTCAGCAAAAGTATGACGCTAGGTCAGGTGACTTCAGCGACGAGAACAGATTGGTTCTGAAGCTCAGCATAGCCAAAAATTGTCATGAAGCTGATATCCGTTGCGTCGCGACCGTAGGTGATACGCACAAGGCTCTCTTCAGCAGCCATGCCCGCCGGATCGATCAGGTGCCAGTTCCCATCCAACCAGACTTCAACAACCGCATGGAAATCAGGCGGGTTCAGCCCCGGTGCATAGACAGACACCATGCGGGCAGGCACGCCCATCGCACGGGCGAGCGTGATCAGCACGTGGGAATAGTCACGGCAAACGCCCTGTCGCCGGAGGAAACTGTCTGTTGCCGTCGTGGAATTATCAGACGATCCAGGCACGTATTCGAAATTGTGACGGATCCAGTCGGTCATTTCCAGTACGAGGTCCCCGCCGCTGCGATGACCGAACTTACTCATCGCATAGGTTTCCAGCTTATCGGATTCGCAATAACGGCTCGGAAACAGATAGTGGACAACATCAGGCGGCAGCTCACGGCGCGGCGGCACATCGAGGCCCGCTATAGAAAGCGGCGGGCGTTCCACATCAACCAACGCTTCATACCGGATCTGAACCCGATCATTCGCCTCAGTCCACTGACTTCGCCCCGGCGTGCCATGCTCCTGAAAACTACGCAGCGGAGTCGCTTCCCCTGCAACCGTCAGCTTATCCCGAACAAGCTTCTGATCTTTCATCGGAATGGCTTCCACCGCCAGCAGCACATCGGCTGGTTCAGGAAAATAATAATCGAGGTCTGCCGCAATCGACACACGCATGGACGGCCCCTTTAAGGTCGTGAACTGAACTATAGGAAATAAACGCTGCGCCGCCCTAACATGGTAAACCACGGGTCTGGCAAGGGGTTTCAGATGAAAGGCCTAAATTAGTTTCGCAGCATTGGCAGCTGATCCGCTTCTACCGGCTTTGAAATGCTCAACGCCAACGGAAACAGAACCTAGTTAAAATACCGCACTTGGATTTAAGCGTCTCCGAAGAAAGGCTAACTCTGGTCGCCGTCATTGGCAACTAAGGTGCTGCTAGCGATGAAAAGCTAATCGCCGCAAAACATACCTAGCGATGATCTACGAACTGAAAAGGCAACAATCCCTTTTGCAAACGAGTTTCTCCCGCATCACGAAGAGCGTCAGAGAGCTTATTCGGTTTACCCGTAGCTTCGGTCAAGCAGTTGAACACTTTTTCGACGCGTTGGTATTCGTCATAAAACATTGAGTGAATACAGCCCTCAAATCCATCGTCCACCGGACGAGCAGTATACACGGAAACAACACTAAGTTCAGCTGAACGGTTCATCCCGTTCCTCACCGCCATAACTGAGGACATCAGTTTGGACTGAAATTCGAACTGATTTACCGCAAAGAACTTCTCATCCAAGCCATTGATGAAAAGAAAGAACACTCCTTTATCATCGCGCTTCCGCAGCTGCTTTATATATTTATGTTTAGTCTTACGTTCCAATAGACGGCTCTGATGTTCAAAATATTGCTCCAAACTACCCAATAACCGAAAGTTCAAGCTGAGGTGGTCTTCGAGCTGATATTCTCTGCTAGAAATTACTGGCTCGTCGGGATTCAATTGCCGAAAACTGGGTGAGGTCCTTTCATCTTCAACAAAAACCCCCATCTCCAAATTCAGACCATCATGTGCAGTTAGGTTTTCCCAAAATTCAAAACCCCAATTTATTCGGTTTTGCTCACCATGAAGCACATCTGAAAGGCTAATATCCTCGAAGTATTTCCCGCTTTTATACCCATGCCGAGTTAATGCTTGAGCAATTATTTGAGACCTCGCGAAGCAATACCTATCGAACTCTAGGAAACCGGCGTTTGCATCGATTGTCTTGATTTCAAAAAGTATTCGTTCACCACTAGAATCCGTAATGACGAAGTCATATTCATTCGACAATCCGGTCTCAAACTCGAGAAAGCTGATTGTTCCAGCTCTGCTGAAATACGCCGCAAACAAAACCTCATAAAATCTCCCCCAAAAGTTTGCGTTGTCCCCTGATAACCGTTGAGCGCTATTCCGAAGGAACCGGCTTCTACTCTCCTCAGGAATACAGTGATACGTCTGACAAATGTTGATCACGAGATGAGCTGCATACAATTCTTCAAAAGAACTCGGAACAACCTCACCGAATAAAATCAGTTTCAGCGCTTGAAGAATACGCACACGCAAACGGTCAGTGTACGAAATGAACAGTTCCTCTGTTGGTTCTCGCGCCAGAAGCTCTTCAAAATACCTAAAGTGTTCTCGCAAAAACCCTGATCGATAGGTTTCCCATACCCGTGGAGAAACTTGAGGTTTGTCAAAGTTTGTAAGCAGCTGTGTATTCAATACAAAAACGGGCGCCGAAGCGCCCGTCCTTTTTTGTCTTAGGTATCGAGGAAGCTGCGCAGTTTGCGCGAGCGGCTCGGATGCTTGAGCTTGCGAAGCGCTTTCGCCTCGATCTGACGAATACGCTCACGTGTTACCGAGAACTGCTGACCGACTTCTTCCAGCGTGTGGTCGGTGTTCATACCGATACCGAAGCGCATACGCAGGACACGCTCTTCACGTGGTGTGAGCGATGCCAGAACGCGCGTAGTTGTTTCACGCAGGTTGGACTGGATCGCCGCATCGACAGGCAGAAGCGCCGCCTTGTCTTCGATGAAGTCGCCAAGGTTTGAATCCTCGTCATCGCCAATCGGCGTTTCGAGAGAAATCGGCTCTTTCGCGATCTTGAGAACCTTGCGGATTTTCTCGAGCGGCAGTCCAAGCTTTTCAGCCAGTTCTTCCGGTGTCGGCTCGCGACCAATCTCGTGCAGCATCTGGCGCTGTGTCCGGACGATTTTGTTGATCGTCTCGATCATGTGCACCGGAATACGGATCGTCCGCGCCTGGTCCGCGATAGACCGTGTAATCGCCTGACGAATCCACCATGTCGCGTAGGTGGAGAACTTATAGCCGCGGCGATACTCGAACTTATCAACCGCTTTCATCAGGCCAATATTGCCTTCCTGAATGAGGTCGAGGAATTGCAGACCGCGGTTTGTGTACTTCTTCGCGATGGAGATCACGAGACGCAGGTTTGCCTCGACCATCTCTTTCTTCGCGATGCGCGCCTCGCGCTCACCTTTCTGAACGGTAGAGACGATACGGCGGAAGTCATCAATCGGAATACCGATTTCCTGAGCCGTGTCAGAAATCTCACCGCGCAGGTTTTCAACCTTTTCGGCTTCGGCCGCCACGAAGCGTTCCCACTTCTTGGACTTGCCGCGTACGTCCTCAGACCAGTCAGGGTCGAGTTCGTGGCCGAGATAGGCTTCAAGGAAGTCACGACGCGGAACGCCATGCGCATCTGCCAGACGCATCAGCTTACCCTCAAGGCCCATCAGACGCTTGTTAATGGCATAAAGCTGCTCAACCAGCGCTTCGATACGCGCATTGTTGAGGTGCATGGTTTTCAGGTTCTCGATGATCTCGTTCTGGATGGAGCTTAACTTCTCCTGATCCTTGTTCGAGAGCTCCTTGCCTTCCATACGAAGACCGATGAGCTTTTCCTGAAGGGCCTGGAAGGTTTTGAATTCGCGTGCAATCTCGTCGAGCTTGGATGTCACGCCGTCACGGAGTTCAGCCTCCATGGCAGACATGGACATAGCCGCGCCTTCGTCTTCGTCGTCATCGTCGTCACGGCGGCGACGTTCACCGTCCTCGCCTTCTTCACCTTCTTCGGAGTTTTCGGACTCTTCTTCTTCCTCGTCCTCTTCTTCCTCTTCAGGCTCTGGCGGCGGATTTTCCGCGCCATAAGTCGCTTCGAGGTCGATAATGTCGCGCAGAAGAACGCGCTCATGTACAAGCTCGTCGCGCCAGACCATCATAGCTTCGAAGGTCAGCGGGCTTTCGCAGAGGCCACGGATCATCGCATCACGCCCCGCCTCAATGCGTTTCGCGATCGCGATCTCGCCTTCACGTGAAAGCAGCTCGACAGAGCCCATTTCGCGCAGATACATGCGCACAGGGTCGTCTGTCCGGTCAGAACCGCGCGCATTACCTTTTGTTGTGGTAACCGCTTTAGAACCGCTCACCGTTGCGAGTTCTGTCTTTTTCTCGGTTTCTTCCTCGCCTTCTTCTTCAGAATCAACGACAGAGATACCCATCTCGGACAGTTGGGACATGATGTCCTCAATCTGGTCCGGATTCACTTCGTCGGAAGGCAGAACCTTGTTCAGCTCATCATGAGTGATGTAGCCGCGGGTTTTGGCTTTCTTGATGAATTTCTTGACGCTGGCGTCGCTGAGATCGAGGACCGGCCCGTCCTGTGTTTCGTTCTCAGTCTCTTCCTTATTGGCAGCAGCAGCCTTGCTCATGCAGTGTCTCTCCAGGTCGTGACCGGGTGCGCACGCCAGTCACCGGGGATTTTAAGAGCCCCATTTTTTCCTAGCCACTTCATCCATGCGGCGGATGGCGGCGTGTAAATCTGACTTCGCTTCCGGCGCAGAGTCTTCTTCCCCGCGCGTAAGATCGCGAATATCGGTCTTCAGACGGAGTTTTTCAACAACCCGTCTGCGTTCCAGAACATTAGAGTCAGCTCCAGAAGACCGAAGCTGTTGCTCATCCTGGGAAAGTTCATCCACTGCGCAAAACCGCTCAAGGGCACTTAGCCATTCCTGACCCTCTGGAGATGCGGGGTTCAGGGGAATTCCAGCCGGTTGTGTTCGCAGGAGTTGGATAGCTTGATCCTTCCCGAATAAACGTAGATGGCTTGTCAAGCCCGTTCGGTCAACCTCTTCACCACTTTCAAATAGGTCAAAAACTGCATCTTGCAGCCCTGCGACCACCGGATCGGGGAATCTGGCCACCGCCAAACGCTCTAATCCGGCTTTCAAAAGTTCCGGCGAATCAATCATCCTGATGAGGATTCTCACACCGCGTGGGTTAAGATTGAGTTCGGGTTTCCGGGATTTACCGCCCCCCGGGCCAAATGGCGTTTTACCGCCCTGCCGCCCCGGCCGGCGCATCTGGAAGAGGTAATCACGTAGCCGCTGCTGAAGCTCACGGCCATACGCCTTCTTCACACCCGCATGCTGGATATGGGCAACCGCATCATCAAGACGCTGTTCGAAACCCGCTTTACGTTCCGGCGTATCGAGCGGGCTTTGCTCCAATTCACGGTCCCATAGAAGATCGACCAATGGTTTGGCGTTCTTCAGAACTGCATGCATCTCTTCCTTGCCGCGCTCGCGGATGAGATCATCCGGATCGAGCCCATCAGGCAGAAGCGCAAAGAAGAGCGACCGGCCCGGCTCCAGATGCGGCAAGCCGCGATCAATCGCCTTATGTGCGGCGCGCACACCAGCCGCATCACCGTCAAAGCAAAGCACAGGCTCACCGCCCACCTTCCAGAGGAGAGAGAGCTGATCTTCAGTCAGGGCAGTACCGAGCGGCGCCACGGCATAATCAATGCCCGCCTCGCCAAGCGCGATGACATCCATATAGCCTTCGCAGACGACGAGGCCTTCGACATTCGCCATAGCTGCAGCTTCGCGCGCAGCTTTATAGCGGTAAAGCTGCGCCCCCTTATGGAAGAGTTCTGTTTCCGGCGAGTTCAGGTATTTCGGCTTGGCGTCCTTTTCCATGGCGCGGCCGCCAAAGGCGATCACCTTGCCGGTCGTATCCTCAATCGGAAACATGACGCGCCCACGGAAGCGGTCATACGGGTCACGACCCGTATCGGGCTGTATGATAAGCCCCGCATCCAGCATGTCTTTCTGGCTGGCACCGGTTTTCGCCAGATATTCCTGCAAAGCCCGCCAGCTATCCGGCGCAAAGCCGAGGCGGTATTTCTGCCAGCTCGAAGGCTGCAGCCCGCGCCCTTCCAGATAGGACCGCGCCTGCGCTCCTTCCGGACCACGCAATTGTTCTTCGAAATACCGGGTTGCCGCTTCGCACACATCGATCAGACGGCCACGGCGCGAGCGCTCAGCTTTGGCTTGCGGCGTATCGCTCGGCAGCTGCATACCCGCTTCAGCGGCCAGCTTTTCAACAGCTTCGGCAAACGAGACGCGCTCGGTCTCCTGCAGGAAAGTGATCACATCGCCGAATTTGCCTGAAGAGAAGTCCTTGAAGAACTGTTTCTGGTCATTGACGTAGAAACTCGGTGTCTTCTCGGCACTGAAGGGCGAAAGGCCGGACCATTCCTTGCCCTTTTTGACCAGTTTCACCTTGCGACCGACCACGTCCGAAATCCGAATGCGGGATTTCAGCTCGTTGAGGAACTGTTCATTGAAGCGATGGCCGACCATTGCGTGATATTACAGTTTATGGGCGGTTAATCCAGATGGGTTGCACCCTACGAATGCTTTCTTTTGTGGATGCCAGAAATAGTTTTGCGCCCTGTCTTCCGCAATCCGAAATGGCCTCCCATATGCTGTAGATCTGACAGGTGTTTTCCCGCCGCTTCCTTCATGGAGTGTTCCATGCGCGGTCTTATTCGCTACGCATTCGGTCTTGTTCTCTGCTTTGCCGTTCTGGCAGGCGATTCTTACTGGCAACATCATCACCACAGCCACCCTGCGACAAGCCCTTTACAGGCGGCTGTCAGCGTTCCGCTGACACTCTAAATCAGCCGGCGTTTTCTGAAACAGCGCGGCCCGGTCTAATCTTTCCCCGGATCGGCTCGATAAACCGTGCCGCCAGCCAGTTGACGCCAAAAGCCAGGATCAGAATAAACGGGATACTTACCGCAAGTATGTCGAAGCCCCGCGCTTTGCCGTCAAACACGAACTGGCTGACCAGAAATCCGACCTGCCAATGCAACAGGAAGATCGGATAGGCGAGATCGCCCAGCATCTTGCTGATGCCGGTCGCGCGCGTATTCAGAGACGAATGGCTGAACCCGACCATGATCACGATCATGAAGAGCAGGTTCAGATAGAAATAGAGATCGAAATTATCAGCAAAACGGCCCTCAACCAGGCCCGCTGCAATCATATTCCCTATCCAGAGCGAACCGCCAGCACCGGCCACGATCATGGCCTGTTTAGATGACAGACGGGCGATATAATCTCGCGCATGGAAAAGCGCAGCGCCCAGCGCGAATGGCAGAATAGCGGCGACGAACGGGTCATATCGCGCCAGCCATTCCGGATTAGTTAGAAAGGTCCACACATGATAGCCGACGCCCGCCGCTACGCCGAGCGCTGTGAAGAGCGCAGATCGTGAAATCAGCAGCCACAGCAGGAAGTAGTTGATCAGCTCGACACCAACGGACCATGCCGGCGGAACGAGCCGGAAGCGCTGGTCCAGAAATTCAAATGGAAAAATGAACAGGTTTCCCAGCCACGCACCAAGCGTGTCTCTGATCCGCCAGACCGGCTTCCATGTCTCAGCCTCGGGCAGCAGGAAGATCATGATCAGCGTCGCCGCCGCTATGATGTAGTAGACCGGAAACAAGCGTAAAAAGCGGTTGATCGCGAATGGTGTGAACCTGAACTCGTATGTTGTGTTCAGGATCAGCGTGATCAGATAGCCGGACAGAAGATAGAACCCGAACACCGCGAAAATGCCGGTATGGCTGGTAAATCGCGCACCTTCTGTGAGATGGGCCAACACAACAAGCCACGCCAGAAGAAACCTGAAACTACTCTGCACCCTGCCCTCTCAGACGTCATCCCGCTGATCAGCAAACTATGAGCGCAACCGCAACGATCGGCAACTCATCTGTCGTATGCTCCCGCGTACATTATTTTACATTTCGGAACACTGAGTGTCATTTTTTAGGAATTACCTATGATTTCCTAAAGGGCTATCTGTCGCTCATGACAGCCAACTATCTCAAAACCTTGCTCAGCCCGACCGCACGCGCCCTTCAAACCTTTGATGGATCGCGCGAGCTTTACGCCAACATGGAAGCCAACGCGACGAACGCAGATGATCGCCTCACCTCCCGAGAAGCGACCTTCATCATGCAGCGTAACAGCTTCTACATGGCGAGTGTTACCGATGATGGGTGGCCCTATGTGCAGCATCGCGGTGGAGAGACGGGCTTTCTGCAGGTCATATCCCAGAGCCGTATCGGCTTTGCAGACCTTCGGGGCAACCGCCAGTTCATGTCGGCTGGCAATGTGCGCGTAAATGACCGTGTTTCACTCTTCCTGATGGACTACCCAAACCGCCGCCGGCTGAAAATCGCCGGGCGCGGCGCTTATGTGACCGCGCAGGATGCCCCCGATTTCGTCTCCCAGATCGCCCTGCCTGCACACCGCGACAAAGCTGTTGGTGCCTTCCTGATCAACATCGTCGCGTTCGACTGGAACTGCCCGCAATACATCACGCCGCGCTGGACGGCGGACGAACTCAAAGCCCAAAAGGAAACTTCAGAATGAGCACAACACTTGGCGTCCATCATGTCGGCCTGTCAGTACAGGACCTGAAAGCTGCGACCGGCTTTTTTGTAGAGGCTCTGGGCTTCAAAGAAGTGGGCGGTAAGCCGGATTACCCGTCCGTTTTTGTATCAGACGGCACCACCATGCTGACGCTCTGGCAGATTGCCGAACCGGAGACCGCGACACAGTTCGACCGGAAAACCAATATCGGCCTGCATCATCTGGCGCTGAAGGTTGCCGACAAATATCACCTCACCGCACTTCACTCGCAACTCGCCGAGCGCGACGATGTCAGCATTGAGTTTGCGCCAGAACCGATCGTGTCAGGCGCGGCAATCAATCATTTCATCTGCGCCATGCCTGGCGGCATCCGCATCGAGTTTACTGCAGCGGCCTGAGGCTAATGCCGGTGCTGCTCAAACACAGCATCGATCTGGTCAAGCGCAGCTTCCTTATCCACGTCGTTAAGGAACGAACCGATAAAACTATTGCGCGCAAGCATGACAATCTCCGGCATGGAAAGGTCGAGTGCGTCTGCGATCGCTATGTAATTATCGTTCACATAGCCGCCGAAATAGGACGGGTCATCAGAGTTCACGGTGACCCTCACCCCTGAACGAAGGAGATCTGCCAGCGGATTCTCCGTCAGGTCCGGCGTGACACACAGGCGCTGATTGGAGAGCGGGCACATGGTCAGCGTCATGCCTGTCTCGATCAGGTGATCGATCAGCTCATCATCGCGGGCAGCGGCATTGCCATGATCTATGCGATCGATTTTAAGGAGGTTCAGCGCCTCCCAGACATATTCAGGCGGCCCTTCTTCTCCAGCATGAGCGACAAGTTTCAGACCGAGCGCCTGCGCCTCTTTGAAGACACATTCGAACTTGCTCGGCGGATGACCCAGCTCGGAAGAATCGAGGCCAACCCCATCAATCCTGGCCAGATGCGGTGTCGCGACCTCTAGCAGAGCAAAGGCTTCTTCCTCGCTCAGATGACGCAGAAAACACATGATCAGCTTGTAGGTGATGCCATGCCGGATATGCCCGTCTTCAAGCGCACGCGTGATGCCATTCAGAACAGTGTCAAAACTGACGCCTCGCTCTATATGCGCCTGCGGATCAAAGAACACCTCTACATGGCGAACATTATCCGCGGCAGCTTTCGTCAGATAGGCCGAGGTCAAGTCGTAAAAGTCCTGCTCTTTGAGCAGCACGCCCATGCCCTGATAATAAAGGTCCAGAAAGTCCTGCAGGTTGGAGAAGTCATAGGCTGCGCGAATTTCCTCAACCGAGCCATATTTGAGCGTGACGCCGTTACGCTTTGCCAGCTCGAACATCATCTCCGGCTCGAGAGAGCCTTCCAGATGAAGGTGAAGCTCAGCCTTTGGAAGCTCTGCAATCAGGTCTTTCAGTTCACTCATTTTCAGGCCTCCATTTTCGTATCTCGCCTCTAGTCTAGCACAGATTTAAGCGTCTGACCTCGCGGTGAATTGAGGGCTCACACCCTGCTTTTGTTTGCATTCATGGCAAACACACCATTTAAGAGTACACCGTGCCCTGCACGGAGAATTTAAAGTTCGGAACAGATTAAAAAATGCCAATACGTATTCCTGATGGCCTGCCTGCACGCGAACACCTTCTGCAAGAAGGCGTGCGCGTTAAGACTGAACGCTTTGCCGATCGTCAGGACATCCGACCTATGCGTATCGGCCTGTTGAATCTGATGCCAAACAAAATCCGCACCGAACTTCAGATGGCACGCCTAATCGGTGCATCCCCCTTGCAGGTCGAGTTCACATTGGTTCGGGTTGGTGGCCACACACCGAAGAACACCTCTGCTGAGCATCTCCTGTCCTTTTACCAGACCTGGGATGAGATCAAGGACCAGAAGTTTGACGGCTTCATCATCACCGGCGCACCAGTCGAAACGCTCGAATTCGAGGACGTCACCTATTGGGACGAGATGAAGGAAATCTTCGATTGGACGGCCACTAACGTCCACTCGACCCTGAACATATGCTGGGGAGCAATGGCTGCGATCTGGCACTTCCATCGCGTGCCGAAATACGTGCTCGACCGGAAGCTATTCGGCGTTTACCGACACCACAATCTGGTGCCGTCCTCACCCTACATGAACGGCTTCTCCGACGACTTCATGATCCCCGTCTCACGCTGGACAGAGTGCCGCGCCGAAGACGTGGAGAAAGTCGACGGGCTGGAAGTTCTGATGAATTCGGATGAGACGGGCCTGTGCATCGTTCACGAACGCAAATGCAACCGCCTCTATGTGTTCAACCATATCGAGTATGATTCCACGTCACTCGCGGAAGAGTATTTCCGCGACATTGATGCCGGCATCGATATGCAGATTCCGCACAATTACTTCCCCGATGATGATCCAAAGCAACCGCCGCTTAACCGCTGGCGGTCACACGCGCATTTGCTGTTCGGCAACTGGATCAACAATATGTACCAGACCACGCCATACAGCACCGATCTCATCGGTCAGGAAGAACACGATCCGGGCTACTGAGCGGCCTGTTCACAGCCTTGTTATCCACATCCCCGGCGAGTAACTGACAAATTTGCACGGTTTCTGCATCTCCGGCCCTGAACAGCCGGAGATGTGCCATGACCGTACAGCCAAAAATCGTCGCCTTGTGTGCAGATGCCCCGCACGCGTGGATCATGATCAACGCGCTTCGAGAGAAGTTCGGGGACTTTCCCGTCATTCTTGAAGACGGCGAACCGGCGGAAACGTTCTGGAAACGACGCGCACGCATTCTCGGCCCGATGACGGTTGCCAGCATGCAGGCCGCACGCCTGCCGATCAAGCTGACCAAGCGCCGGACGCATGACGTTATCAACCGGATGATCGACGAGGAAAACCTTCAGCCGGCCATGCCGGAGATTGAGCACCTCATCCGCGTCTCCAGCGCAAACGACGCCGAAGCCATTGAAGCTCTGGAGCGCTTTGACCCGACTGCCGTGTTCGTCATCAATTGTCGTATGCTGAAGAAGAAGACACTGAACGCCATCAAAGCGCCGTTCATCAATTACCATTCAGGCATTAATCCGGCATATCGCGGCATGTTCGGAGGCTATTTCGCGCTGGCCAATGGCGAGCCGGAACATTTCGGCGCGACGGTTCACATCGTCGATGAAGGCGTCGATACCGGCGATATTCTCTACCAGTCGCAGGTACAGGCTCAACCGGATGACAACTTCCACACCTATATCTGGCGGATCGCTGCGGGATCGCGCGATATTGTCATGCAGGCGATGGATGATGCGGTGAATGGCGCGCTCACGCCTTACAAGGTCGAGATGCCATCCAAACAGTATTACGCGCCAACCTTCGGCGGCTATATCTGGAATGGTCTGACGAAGGGCGTCTGGTAGGCGATTATCAGCCGAGGGCTGCGCGCACCTTGCGCCCCGCCTCGCAGCTGTCGAGCTGGTCAGGATAGCGGGATTTGAGTTCGGTCATGCAACGACCGAGATCTTTCAGGCTGCGGGCTTCAAGGTCGCCAATCACATCCTGAACAACTTCTTCGAGTTCTTCGCCTACGATCGTCTTGGGCAGATAACGCTGAAGGATTTCGAGTTCGTCACGCTCGCGGTCGGCCATTTCGATCCGGCCTGCATTTTCGTAACGGTCCGCCGACTCTTCACGCTGGCGTACCATCAAAGACAGTACATCGCGGATAACTGAGTCGTCGCAGCCTTCACACTGGTCGTGCGCACGCGCATCCGCGTCACGGTCGTGAACCGCGCACATGGCAAGGCGCAGCGTCGCTGCTTCTACAGAATCACTATCGTCGGTTTCGGCGCGTGAAAGGTCAGCTTCCAACAGTGCGCGCAGTTTCGGCGTGTGTGTTTTCGTATCCGTCATATAGAATCAGTGCTTCTCTTGGCTTTCAATCTCAGTAAACGGCAGTTTCGTTGATATTATACTACGTTACCAGCTTGACGATTGTTCCCGCGAAAGATACTCCCTCGCGCGTTTGCCCGGCGGTCCTCACCGCCCCTTTTTGAACAAGGAAGCCCTATTATGCCTTTCCTCACCGAGAATCAAGAACAGATTGAAGCGACCGGCGCGCTGGTTCTGGCGAGCGGCGAGGTTTACTTCGGGCGCGGCAATGGTGCGACTGGAACAGCCATCGCAGAAGTCTGCTTCAACACAGCGATCACCGGATATCAGGAAATCCTGACGGACCCGTCTTACGCATCCCAGATGGTTGTCTTCACCTTCCCACACATTGGGAATGTCGGCGCAAACGATCAGGATCAGGAAGAAAGCTCTGTAAATGCAGAGAAAGCTGCGCGCGGCGCCATCTTCCGCGGCACGATTACGCCGCCATCAAACTGGCGCGCTGTGGACCATTTCGATGCCTGGCTGACGAAGAAAGGCATTGTCGGCCTGTCTGGCGTGGACACGCGTTCAATCACCCGACTCATCCGTGAAAAGGGCATGGTGAACGGCATTATCGCGCACATTTCACCAGACGAAACAGTTTCAATTGCTGATCTGAAGGCAGAACTTGCCGGATTTGCAGGCATGGAAGGCGCTGATCTGGCGAAGGTCGTCGGCCCGGACGCACAATACGCGCACGCCGAACAGAACTGGAAATGGGATTCAGGCTTTACAGCATTGGAAAGCGGCGACTTTCACGTCGTTGTCCTCGACTTCGGTGTGAAGAAGAACATTCTACGCAACCTGTCTGAAGTCGGCGCACGCTGCACGGTTCTCCCAGGCAATGCGACAGCTGAAGACGTGCTGGCACTCAAGCCGGACGGCGTTGTCCTGTCTAACGGTCCGGGTGATCCTGCAGCGACAGGCGTTTACGCCGTGCCGGAAATCCAAAAGCTTATCGCATCCGACCTGCCGATTCTCGGTATTTGTCTCGGTCACCAGATGCTGGCGCTCGCACTTGGTGCCAAAACTATGAAAATGGCTCAGGGCCACCATGGCGCAAACCATCCGGTAAAAGACCTCTCAACCGGCAAGGTAGAGATCGTCTCCATGAACCACGGCTTCACAGTCGATCCGGCAACCTTGCCAGAAGGCGTGGAGCAATCTCACGTGTCCCTGTTTGATGGCACAAACTCCGGTCTGCGCGTGGCAGGCAAGCCGATCATTTCGGTTCAGCACCACCCCGAAGCTTCACCTGGCCCACAGGATAGCTTCTATCTCTTCCGTCGCTTCGCTGATCTGATGTCGGCACACGGCGTAAAAGAGAGCGCTTAAGCATAACGGACCAATCAACAGGCAAGGCGCGCATCAGGGCGAACTTCGCTTTGAAGTGAGTTGCTTTCGCTCAAAGACACTCTAGGCTCCCCTCAAACTTCTGAGGGGTAGACTGATGAAAGCCTGGTTCGAAATCACACTCTGGAAACGAGTCATGCTGGGCCTTGTGCTCGGCCTGTTAGTGGGCCTCGCGCTCTACTACCCAGCAGGCGAATGGACGGGTAACTCCGCCGCCGTAGCGAATTTCGCTGATACATGGCTGAAGCCATTCGGTGACGGCTTTGTACGCCTGATCAAAATGCTCGTCGTTCCGCTGATTTTCACCACGCTCGTTGCCGGTGTCACGGCGATGGGTGACCCGAAAAAGCTCGGCAGCCTCGGCGGTAAAGCCATCGCCCTGTATCTCGGCACCACCTTTATCGCCGTATCAATCGGCCTGTTAATGGGCACGATATTCCAGCCGGGCAATGGCGTAGAAATCCTCGCAGATACGAGTTCCCAAAGCGCGGTTAGCGACAGGATTTCGGCAGCGTCAGCGGCGGATGCAAGCATTGCAGACAAACTTCTGGCCATTATCCCGACCAACCCTGCTGAAGCCCTGGCTGCGCAAGACGTTCTGGGCATCATCTTCTTCGCGATCATTTTCGGCGTCGGCTGCCTGATGGCGAAAGAGAAAGCCAAGCCGGTTCAGTCCATGATCGAATCAGCGGCTGAAGTCATGATGAAAGTCACTGTGATGGTGATGGAACTCGCGCCTTTCGGCGTCTTCTTCCTGATGAGTTGGGTTATGGCGACCAAGGGCCTCGCGATCCTCGCCAATCTCGGTCTGCTCACCATCGGTCTCTATCTGGCATGTATCGTTCACATCGTTCTGGTATACGGCCTTGGCATCGTAAAAGGCATGCTGGGCCTGCCGTTCATGCGCTTCTTCGGCGGTATTCGTGACGCACAAGCTGTTGCCTATTCCACGGCATCCAGCGCGGGCACGCTGCCGGTCACGATCGAGAACGTTTCTGAAAACCTCGGTATCAAGAAGTCTGTCGCTGCATCCGTGCTGCCAGTAGGCGCGACGGTGAACATGGACGGCACCGCGATTTATCTTGGCATGGTGGCCCTGTTCGCTGCGCAGGCGCTCGGTATAGACATGACGCCGGCCATGTATCTGTCCGTGGCTCTGGGCGCGACGCTCACCTCCATCGGTGCGGCGGCGATCCCGAGCGCGGGCTTGCTGCTCGCCTCTGCGGTACTCTCATCCATCGGCGTGAGTGAAGAACAGTCGCTTCTGATCATCGCCATGATCTTCCCGTTTGACCGCCTGCTCGACATGATGCGCACCATGACGAATGTCACCGGTGATGCCGCAGTCGCCTCTGCCGTTGCAAAATGGGAAGGTGAACTCGACGAAGACGTGTTCCGCCACGAGGCGACACGTTAGCGCAAAAGCTTGGGAGGAGCGCCGTCGCGGGACTGGGCCTTTCAGACTATTCGTCTGTACCGGTTCCATCTCCGGCGGCGCGCCAATCCCCACAAATCGCCTGATACAAGGTCAGCGCCGCAACTGCCGCCGTTTCAGCCCGCAGGATACGCGGCCCTAACGAGACCGGATAAACGCCATCCAGCTTCCGCAGGATTTCGCGCTCTTTCGGTGAGAAGCCACCCTCTGGACCGATCAGAATAGACGCCGAGCCGACATGGTGTTCGTTCAAAACATCTGCCATCGGACGCGCACGATTATCTTCGCCGCCCCACTCAGTCGCCTCATCGTCACCGCGCTCGTCACAGTAATACACGCGGCGATCATCCGGCATATCTGATAGCGCCAGCATTAAAGGCTTGGCATCACATACACGCGGCATGTTCAGTCGCTCCGTCTGCTCTGCAGCCTCCATTGCGAGGCGCTCCAGACGGTCGGTCCGCACGCGTTCGGCCTGAGTAAATTCTGTGATCACCGGCTGGATAACTTCCACGCCCAGCTCGGTCGCTTTTTCAACGACGAAATCCGTCCGCGTTTTTTTGAGCGGCGCGAATAAAAGCTGAAGGTCCGTCAGCTTATGCTGTCCGCGCAATTGCTCTTCAACCTTCAGAATTCCGGCCGATTTTCCGAGGATTTCAGTGACACGAGCAAGCCATTCGCCATGCCGCCCATTGAAGACACGCACCTCGTTTCCAACCTCCAGACGCATCACACGGAAGAGGTATTTCGATTGCGCTTCATCCAGTGCAACTGGCCCGCCAGGAACAAGGTCAGTCGGTACGAAAAGTCGTGGCCGGGTAGTCATGGCAGAAGGTTTGGCATTCCTCTTCATAAAGGGCAAGAAAAACAGCTATAGTGTGATTTGGGACTCACAGACACTTCGGATTCGATGGGCATGACCGCACAGACCGCAAGACCAGCAGACGCGCCGCCATCTTGGGTGGACTATCTTCCGCAGTCCCTTCAGGGCTTTGCGCGTCTTTCGCGATTTGATCGCCCTATCGGTTTCTGGCTGCTCGCCATTCCATGCTGGATGGGTGTTGCCTTTGCTGGGCTTGATGTGGGCTGGCGCGCTACGAACCTGCTGTACGGTATTCTGTTTGGTATTGGCGCGATTGCTATGCGCGGCGCGGGCTGCACCATAAATGATCTGGCTGATGAGGACCTCGACCGACAGGTTGCCCGCACGGCTGAACGCCCGCTGCCCTCCGGCGCGGTTACGCGAATGCAGGCTTATATCTGGCTGGCCGCGCAACTGGCTGTCGGGCTGGTTGTTCTACTCTTCCTTCCGCTAGCAGCCAAAATCGTAGCTCTGCTTTCAATCCCTCTGGTTGTCGCCTACCCGTTCATGAAGCGGATCACTTGGTGGCCGCAGGCATGGCTCGGTATCACCTTCAATTGGGGCTTTCCGGTCGGATATTTTACCGCTGGCGGTAACGACTATTTCTGGGCGGCTCTGTTATATCTGGGACTGATCGCGTGGACGATTGGCTATGACACCATCTATGCGCGTCAGGATGTGAAGGACGACGCGATCGTCGGTATCAAATCCACAGCGCGCCTGTTTGGAGACAAGACGCTTCCGGCGGTTGCAGCGATTTACGGACTGTGTGCCCTATTGATCGGCATTGCATTGTCTTATGGCGGACCGCGCGTGCCCGGCGTGATGATCACCATCGCCTTCATGTGCCATCTGATCTGGCAGCTGGTTATGCTGAAAACCAAGGGTGATGCGGTCGCTCTGCAACTTTTCAAATCCAACCGTGATGCAGGCCTTCTCATCGTATTTGGTATAGTGGTCACCATCACGCTTTCGATGCTCGGCTAAGCACCTTCTCAAAAGGCTATGCACAATAGCTAACGCGGCATCACGATTGCGAGGCGTTTCGGGCGCTGGTACTTTAACGCCATGAGTACGCCTATTAAAATGAAACCGCTGGAGATGTTCGCTCAGGATGAGTGGACCCGCCTCTGCAAACGTTCAGACCTTCTGGGGCTTGGTACAATCGTCCATGCCTGGGCCATTATTATCGCCGCAATGGCGATGTTTGCGGTCTGGCCGAACCCGGTGACATTTGTTCTCGCAGTCATGCTGATCGGCGCGCGCCAGCTTGGTCTGGCCATTCTCATGCACGAGGCAGCCCATGGCGGTCTTGCGACGAATCACAAGCTTAATGACTGGGTGGGTCAGTGGCTTTGTGCAGCCCCTGTGGGCGCGCATCTGCGCAACTATCGGGATTACCACATCAGCCATCATAAGTACGCGCAGTCGGAAAAGGATCCGGACCTTATCCTGTCCGCTCCTTTTCCGATTACGCGGAAGTCTCTCTGGCGCAAAATCGTCCGCGATTTGACGGGCCAGACCTTTTACAAACAGCGTTCAAACCAGTTCATGAACGCGATGGGGATTGGCATCAAAAAGCAGAAGGGCCGCGAAAACCGCGCCCAATCTGCGCGTGAAGCTGTCATTCCATTTCTGATCTCGAACGCGCTCATTGCGATCGTCATGACGCTGGCAATTGGCTGGTGGGCGTATCCTGTGCTCTGGCTTTTGCCGCTCGCGACGTGGAACCAGCTCGTCACACGACTTCGCAATATTGCAGAGCATGCCTGCCTTGATGGCTCGAACCATCCGATGCGGGTCGCCCGTACGACACGCACCAATTTCCTGGAGCGCCTCTTCATCGCGCCCTACTGGGTCGCCTATCACTGCGAACACCACATGTTCATGCACATTCCCTGCTACAGGCTGGCAGAGGCGCACCGCATCCTCACCGAAAAAGGTACGGCTGAGGATATGGAAGTGAAGGAAGGCTATTGGCAGGTTCTGACCATTGCCAGTTCCAAGCCTGCTGCGGCAGCCTCATAAAAAACGCTCCCTGCTGAAACAGGGAGCGTTTTTGTATCTACTCGATAATGCTCGAATATACGAATTGCTGGAATTGCGGCCGGATCGGATAGGATGATGACGGCATCATCTGCGTCATCTGGATCGCGATAATGTCTTCTACCGGATCAATCCAGAAGAAGGTGGAAGCAAGCCCGCCCCAGCTGAACGTGCCTTCAGAGCATGGCTGGTTCATCAGGATCTCATCAACCGTGACGGCGCCGCCAAGCCCGAAACCGTTGCCGGCCATATTGCTCTCGGAGAACATGGTGTCGCCCATACCGGCCATGGTCTTACCCTCTGGCAGGTGGTTCATCATCATGTACTCGACGGTCTTAGGGCTGAGCAGGCGGGTGCCGTTC
>QGCY01000013.1_pt1 | contig 74462 bp, 70 predicted proteins | sample 4708041 | NCBI WGS metagenome assembly QGCY01 (sample SAMN08941164, study PRJNA450518) | Sediment metagenome, whole genome shotgun sequencing project. | biome: grassland soil; feature: grassland; material: soil; isolation source: soil 14 days enrichment with methanethiol and mixed carbon source ... | reverse complement strand
ACGATGGCCGTGGCCGTGATGGAAATGGTGCAGGCATCCAATATGTCATTCAGCCTGTGCCCGATGCTGTCTTTCGGTGCGATTGAAGCACTGCTCGAGCACGGGTCGGAAGAGCAGAAAGCGCTTTACCTTCCAAAGCTGATTTCCGGTGAGTGGACCGGCACAATGAACCTCACCGAGCCGCAGGCAGGCTCTGATGTCGGAGCACTGAAAACGAAAGCCGTGTCCAATGATGACGGCAGCTATGCCATTACAGGTCAGAAGATTTACATCACCTGGGGTGACCACGATCTGACGGACAATATCGTTCATCTGGTGCTGGCTCGCCTGCCAGATGCGCCATCCGGATCGCGCGGAATTTCGCTCTTCCTCTGTCCTAAATATCTGCCGGACGCCAACGGTGAAGCTGGTGAGCGCAACGGCGTTACCTGTATCGGTCTTGAGCACAAACTCGGTATTCACGCGTCTCCAACCTGCGTCATGGAATATGACGGAGCCAAAGGCTGGCTCATCGGCGAGCCGAATAAGGGCCTCGCGGCCATGTTCACCATGATGAACTCGGCGCGTCTGCAGGTCGGCATTCAGGGGCTCGCCCAGTCGGAAGCAGCCTACCGCGTTGCCCGCGATTTTGCAGCTGAGCGCAAACAGGGCCGCGCCGAAGGTGTTGAAGGCGCCGCTCCGATCATCAACCACCCTGACGTTCAGCACATGCTGCTTCAGATGCGCGCGCGCACAATGGCGGCTCGTGCGATCTGTTATGAATGTGCGAAGTTCAGCGATATGTCGGTTGCCGGTGGGGAAGATGCTGACCGCAAGCTGGCAAAAGAGGTCGAAGAAATCCTGACACCTATCGCGAAGTCATGGTCAACGGATGTCGGTGTTCTGTCTACAAGCCTCGGTGTGCAGATCCATGGCGGTATGGGCTTTATGGGCGAAACACTCGCTTCGCAGCTTTATCGGGATGCGCGTATTGCGCCGATCTATGAAGGTACAAACGGCATTCAGGCGATTGACCTCGCCACGCGGAAGCTAGGCCTTTCAGGAGGCGAGGCTATCCCGCGCCTGCTCGCGAGCTTCCAGGCGAAGTGTTCGGAATTCGAAGCATCAGACGATGCTGACCTGAAGCGCGTTGCGGTCCATCTCGCTGCGGGGATTAAGGCGCTTAAAGAGGTCACCTTGTGGATGAAAGAGACTGATATGGATGCGCGTCTCTTCGGCGCGACAGCATATCAGGAGATGTTTGGTCGTGTGGCTGGCGTCACATATCTGGCGCGTGGAGCCATGTCCGCAAAGGAAGCGGGTTCGAATTCGGCAGCGGATCTGGCAGGGCTGGCGCTCTTCCTTGCTGAAACAGATCTCGGCGATATTGCTGGTTGGGCTGTACGCGTCCGTTCGGGAGAAGCGATGGCCCTTCAGAAACGAATGGATTTGCTTTCTTAGATGAGAGCGACTGGTAGGAGCGTCTATCTAGGACGCATCACCTTTCAGATTCTGGAGCGCTTCGACGATATCGCTACGAAGCGCTTCAGGAATTTTTTCTTGGGCGCTGATTTCTGCTGCCTTCGTTAGTGCGAATACCTTTTCCGCAATTTTGCGTCCCTTCTCAGTCAGAGACAGTCCGTGCGAACGTCCATCGACGGGTCTTCTTATCAGAAGATCACGCTGATCCAGACGTCCTATAACCGGTGCGATGTTTGCGCTCGCAATGGCCAAAGTGCGACCAATTTCACTCTGAGTGATGCCGTCATTGTGCATGATCAGAATGAGCACGTTTGCGTCAGTGATACGGAGCTTCAGTTCGGTAAGCTGAGTTGTGAGATCAGATGTCATCGCTGTCGCAACACGCCGTATCGTATAACTGATCATGTCGTTAAGCGGGTTTTGGATCATAGTGAATAACCAGATTCGAATTGAAGCTTTGCGTCGGCAAGCGTTATAAGAAGCGGTGTATGAAAACAAAAGGCTTCTGATCGAAATGACAGCTGTGCAGTGAGCGTGAACCAGAAGGTCATTGGCGTTATTTTTGCGGGAGGCGAGGGGCGTCGTCTCGGTGGGGTCTCAAAGGCACTTATCGAGAATGATGGCGAGGCGTTATGGAGGCGCATGCAGCGTGAGCTTTCCGCAATTGCAGATGAGATTGCCATTGTGTCTCCGAGACAGCCTGACTGGTTTGAACAGGAAGGCGACATTATCTGGCTCGCCGATCATCTGATTGACGGTGAGACGATAGGGCCAGCCGGCGCTCTATCGGCTGCTCTGACCTATACCTATGAGCGCTATGGTGAGGACGCTGTTATCGTGACAGTCCCCGTCGATGCGCCGTTTTATAAATCCATGCTCTCTGACGCTCTTTTGGTAGAATTGAAGGCCGCGCCGCACCGAGCGGTTCTTGCAGAGACCGGAGACCGGCTTCAGCCTGCATTCGGTGTGTGGCGCGCAGGTCTAGCGGCTGACGTAAATACTTTGATCGGTTCCGGTGAACGCGCTCTGCACCGAATTTCGTCGTACATTGGAGCAGCTCACGTGAGTTTCGCGGCTGACGATCTGCGGTTCTTCAATATCAATACGCCTGAGGACCTCGAGCGCGCCCGGCGCTTAGGGCCCTGAACGGGAATGTATTTTCTCTCGGGGAAAGTGGTGCCGGCTGCAGGAGTCGAACCCGCGACCTGATGATTACAAATCAACTGCTCTACCAACTGAGCTAAGCCGGCACTGGTAAAGAGCGCGCGTCTTACCGAGTTTGATAGGGTCTGGCAAGTGCTTCTGACAACTGTTTTTCAGAAATTTTTTCTGGAGCCGATTCAGCTGTTTATAACTATCCCGAGATTGCCACATTTGCGCCTCGGAACAATCGGGTTGTTCATCCATTGTTTTGGTACGGCCCAATGGGTTGGAGGCACTTATGAAACAGACAGCACGCTTACTTACCGTCGCTGCGGCCATCGCAGCATCCACATTCGGAGTACATAGTCTCGCGGAGCAATCCATCCGTGAAGACATGGAGAAGGCGTGTGCGCCTGTCGAGGTTTCAGTTTATTTCGCGCCATCACAGTATGAGCTGAACGAGTTTGCAGAGGACTTGCTGAAGCAAGCGGTCAGCCGTGTAGAGCATTGCGAGCTTGCCCAGATCGAAGTCGTTGGCTTCAGTGATTCATCAGGTCAGGCGGACTTCAACTATCATTTGTCTGAACAACGCGCAGAGCATGCGATGGCCTATCTGGAGGAGCACGGCGTTGTCGCAAATACGATCCAGATGAGCGCACGCGGGCAGGAAGGCGCTGTTTCTGATACTGGTGAGCCGTTGATTATGCGCCGCAAGGTCGACCTCCGATTTATTCCGGTGCCGCCGACCGTCTGATATTCCTGCAGACGCAAGTGTCGGGGGAAAATGCCAGCCTAAACGAAAATTTTTGCCGCGCGGGGCTCAACTAGCTTGCGTGCGCGCAATTCTGTATCGTACCGATGTCACCCTGAAAAACGAAAACGGGTTCAATGGCGGGCCCGGATATATTGGGGAGGCTCAACGATGGGTCGTTTCGGACTTGCGCTGCGTCATGCAGTGCGAGCCGTGTTGGCGTTTGGTGTCATCACGGCATTCTCAGGCGCTGCTTATGCCGATACAGGCGACACGGCCTGGATACTTACTTCAACAGCTCTAGTGCTCTTAATGACGCTACCAGGCCTTGCGCTATTTTATGGTGGCCTTGTGCGATCAATCAACGTTCTCTCGGTTCTGATGCACTGCTTTGCGATTGCCTGTCTCATGTCAGTGATCTGGCTTGTCGTCGGTTATTCCATCGCGTTCGGAGACGGCAATGGCGCAGCTGATGGAGCAGGGCAGTGGTGGGGTGGTCTCTCCCGCGCCATGCTGAGCGGTGTCACGGGCGAGAGCATGACGGGTACGATACCGGAACCGCTCTTCTTTATGTTCCAGATGACGTTTGCGATCATCACGCCTGCGCTGATTGTGGGCAGCTTTGTTGAGCGCGTCCGCTTCGATGCGGTGCTGAAATTCTCTGCAATCTGGATTCTCGTTGTTTATGCACCAGTATGTCACTGGGTTTGGGGCGGCGGCTGGCTTGCGGATATGGGCGTTCGTGATTTTGCTGGCGGCCTTGTCGTTCACGCCACAGCCGGCATTTCATCTCTCGTGTTCGTTGCGATGCTCGGAAAGCGTAAGAGCTTCGGTCATGACATGCATCCACCGCACGCACCTGTTCTGGTGATGATTGGCTCGTCCATGCTTTGGGTAGGCTGGTTCGGATTTAACGCAGGTTCGGCGCTCGGTGCGAATGGCGGCGCAGCGCAAGCCATGCTTGTGACGCATATCTCCGCAGCCACAGCATCCCTCGTCTGGATGATGATTGAATGGATCCAGTTCCGTAAGCCTACGCTCGTGGGCATTTGTACAGGTATGGTTGCTGGTCTTGCGACCATCACGCCTGCAGCAGGATCAGTTGGACCAGCTGGAGCTCTGATCATCGGCTTCCTCGCGGCGATCATCTGCTATTACGCGGTCGTGCTGATCCGCAATCGTCTCAAATTCGATGACAGTCTCGATGTGTTCGCGGTCCATGGTGTGGGCGGCATTCTTGGCACTCTGATTATTCCGTTTGTTGCCGCGCTCGGGCCGCTTGCGCCGGGTCTCGGCGAAGATAGCGTAATGGGTGCGTTCATGGCGCAGGCGACCGGTGTTGTGGCCGTGTGCGTCTGGTCTGCCATTGCCAGCTTCGCAATTCTCTTCGTTGTGAAACTGACTGGCGGGCTGCGTGTGGATGAGCAGACTGAAGATCAGGGGCTCGATACAAATACGCATGGAGAGAGCGCTTACCCGTAAGCGCTCCCAGTCTTTATTTTGGTCATGGGCGGCGCTTAGGCGTCGCCTTTTTCTGTTGGGGCAGGTACGCCCGGTGTTTTCTTCTTCCGGAAGGCTTTGCGGAATAGGAACATGAAGAGCCAGATCAGACCGACAATCACAGGCAGCCACGGCAGGACAAACGCCAGAATGGTCACGATGGAGCTCAGCGCAAACGCCACATTCCGGAAGAAGTCTCCGAACGCTTCGGTGACAGGCCGCCAGACAGATTGAGATGTTGGCGAGACGCGGGCTTCGTAGGACAGGTTGATATCTGACATTGAAACGCGCTGGCGCAGATTAGCGAGTTGAGACTCGTAGCTGTCGAGTTCGGATTGAACGCGCGCAAGTTCCCGTTCGACGGAGAGGAGCTCTCCAAGATCGCCTTCGCGGCTTTCCAGCAATTGCTGTAGCCGGTCGCGCAGTGTGGTTTGCGCGGTCAGACGGGCATCCGTGTCTATGATCTGCGCAGTGAGATCGACCGTTGATGTGCTTGAAGCGTAGACGCTGGAACTAAATTCACCGAGGCTGTCTGGCAGGCCCTCAAGAAACGGAATTGCCCAATCTGGCGATGCCTTAAGCGCCAGGTTTCCGGATGCATAGTCCGTTTCAAGGCCATACACGTTTGAGCTGGTGACGAGACAGTTTTCAGGTCCGGCGTCCTCGCATTGCGTCATGTGAGCTTCGAGTAGGTCCCGAAGACGGTCCGTTGGGACGCTGATTGTGCGGTTGTGAGTATAGGCTAGGAAGCGACCGGCGCGGTGAGGCACGCTGTCTGTAGAGCTGACGCTACCTGATGACGGCGATACAGATGAATCGAGCGCGCTATCTTCCGTGACAGCATAGGATGACGGCGGGGCAGGCGAAATTCGTTCAAGTGCACGGACGTCTCTATCAGGTTCGGATCCTCCACAGCCCGCGAGCGAGAGCATACACGCTGCGAAAAATATTGCGTTCAGTTTCATCATAAGTGTTTCCCCACTCCAAAGGCTTCGGCCCTTTTTGATAGAGCAAGAGAAAAGCCCAGAATTGCGACAAGTGTAAGGCCGTAACGTGCTGAACGCAGTCCCGATATTTCTATGCTTTAGCCGTTTCCTATGGCGCACTTGCACGTTAAAGAGAGCCTTTGACGACTCAGGGCCTCCTGCGTCTCCACGCAAGACAAGAAATCAGACGGGCACATGGCACGCATCCTCATCACTTCCGCGCTTCCTTACATCAATGGCATCAAGCACCTCGGCAACCTTGCTGGTTCAATGCTGCCAGCTGACGTCTATGCGCGTTTCAAGCGCCTTCAGGGCCATGAAGTTCTCTATATCTGTGCGACGGATGAGCATGGCACGCCTGCGGAACTGGCCGCGCAGAAAGACGGTGTGCCGGTTCAGGCGTACTGTGATGAACAGCATGAAATCCAGCGTGCCGCAGGCGAAGGTTTTACGCTGAGCTATGACCATTTCGGCCGTTCGTCTTCGTCTCAGAACGCTGCGCTGACCCAGCATTTTGCGCATGTTCTTGAAGAGCGTGGCCTATTGGAAGAGCGCACCGAGAAACAGGTTTACTCAATTGATGACGGCCGCTTCTTGCCGGACCGTTATGTTGAAGGCACGTGCCCGCATTGCGATTTTGAAAAAGCGCGGGGTGACCAGTGTGACAATTGCGGACGTCTGCTCGATCCGGTAGAACTGAAGAACCCGTACTCTGCAGTTTCCGGTTCTACCAATATCGAGATCCGCGACACGACCCATCTCTACCTCCTGCAGTCGAAAATGCAGGACGATATCCGTGAGTGGGTAGAAGCCTCCACTGAGTGGCCGCAACTGGCGCAATCCATCGCTTTGAAATGGCTGGATGAAGGTCTGCAGGACCGGGCGATTACGCGTGACCTCTCCTGGGGTATTCCGGTCGCGTACGAAGGCAAGGTGCGTGAAGGCTTCGAGGACAAGGTCTTCTATGTCTGGTTCGATGCACCGATCGAATATATCGGCGCGACGCAGGAATATTCTGAAAAACTTGGAAAGCCTGAAGAGTGGGAGCGCTGGTGGCGTACCGACAAAGGCGCTAACGACGTGACTTATGTCCAGTTCATGGGCAAGGACAACGTCGCGTTCCACACGGTCAGCTTCCCTGTGACAATGATCGGCTCACGTGAGCCGTGGAAGCTGGTGGACCGCCTCAAGGCCTTCAACTGGGTCACATGGTACGGTGGTAAGTTCTCAACCTCTATGAACCGCGGTGTTTTCATGGATCAGGCGCTGGAGCTTCTGCCGGCAGATTACTGGCGCTGGTATCTGATGGCGAACGCGCCGGAAGGCTCTGATGCGGCCTTCACCTGGGAAGGCTTCCAGGCGGCGGTGAACTCTGACCTCGCCAACGTGCTTGGTAACTTCGTGAACCGCATTGCCAAATACTGCAAATCCAAGTTCGATGGGCAGCTGCCTGCCGCTGGCACGACGGGCGAAGACGAAGCGTGGATGGAAGCTGAGCTTAAAACCCGCCTCAAAACACTGATGCAGCACTATGAGGATATGGAATTCCGCAAAGCTGCTGCAGAAACACGAGCGATCTGGGCTGCTGGTAACGAATACCTCACACGCGCCGAGCCGTGGGTGAAGTATAAAACTGACGTTGATGCGGCTGCTGTAGGCGTGCGCACAGGCCTCAATCTTGTGGCGCTTTTCGGCATTCTTGCTCAGCCGTTTATCCCGACAGCGGCGGCGAAAATTCTCGATGCTCTGGGCATTCCGGAAGAGAACCGCGAAATGCCAAATCCTGACGATGATAACCTGCTGGATGCGCTCCCGCATGGCATGAAAATCTCACCGCCTGACGTACTTTTCTCCAAGATTGAAGATGCTCAGGTTGCTGAATGGACTGAGCGTTTCGGTGGCGGGCAGTAAGTCGAGATCTATCACCTTTGAAAAAAAAGGCTCTGCCGCACTGGCAGAGCCTTTTTTCATTAGCGCGCCAGATAGTCGCTCGGGTTCAACGCTTCATTGCCATTCCAGACCTCAAAATGGAGGTGAGGGCCTGTCGCCTGACCGCTCGCGCCGACCGTACCGATTGAAGCACCAACGCTGACGCGGTCACCCGCTGATACGCTTGCCGTGTGCAGCTGGGCATAGCGTGTCCGAATACCATTGCCATGGTCGATGGTTACCATCAGCCCATAAGCGCCCTGAGCTTCTGCCGAGACGACGGTGCCGGCAGCCGGAGCGCGCACGGGCGTGCCTGTTGCCGCGCCAATATCCATGCCGCGGTGGAAGGCGGCTTCACGCGTGATCGGATGAACCCGCGGCCCGAAGCTGGACGTGAGGCGGCCTTCGGTCGGCAGGAATGCGAGTTCGAATGGTGCAGAGGACGTATCATCCGCGAGCGCAAGCTGTACGCTCGCGAGGGGCAGAAGCATCAACGCGGATGCTAAGGCCGCAACGCGCGGGAGTGTCTTGCCAGTTGACGGTCCGGGCTGCATTATTCGGGTAATTCTCATTCGGTAATCTCCTTTAGGTCCTTGTGAGAAGACCGCCGGAGCGCATGGCAGTGCGTTTCCGGCGGAATGTTTCAACGCAATGAGAAGAGTTTCTGCATAAGCGCTGGGCATGGAGGTGCGTGTGACGTCGGCGTCACATGCGAGTTCTGCGGCGTGGCGGCAGCGTTCTGTCTGATGACGAACGAATGGATTGAACCAGAACAGACAATCGATCATCGAGAGGCAGAGAAACCAGACGGCGTCCTGTCGGCTGCGGTGAGCGGCTTCATGCGCGATGATCATGTCGATCTGTGGCTTGGAAAGGCCGCGGAAGAGCGCTTCAGAGATGATGATTTTGCCGCTCACTGTTGTGATCGCCGAAATCGGAGCGTCAGAAAGAAATACGCTTTCATGCGGCACACTGCGTCGTTCGACCGTCCGCATTTGCGCAATACGCTGCCCAAGCTTCAAGGCGTTCCAGAAAAAACCGCACAGGTAAAGCAAACCCAGAGCGGGCGCGATGAGCGGCCCGATGTTCAGGTGGACGCTTTCTCTTACATTTGCGCTTGGCAAGACCTCCTGATTGCCCCCGAAGTAATAAGCGACTTCCGGAAGCGGCAATTGCGACATGGCGAGTGTTGGCGCGAGCTTCAGTGCGGCAAACCCCAGAACAGGCGCAATGATCATTGAAAAGAGAACTGTCTTTTCGAAGTTTTCAGAGCGCCATGTTGCAGGAATGAAGCTCCGCAGAGCTGCAAGTAGACCCGACCATGCAAATGGAATGATGGCGCAGACAAGAACGAGAGCGGGTATCGTCGTCATCACTGCGTATCCTTCTCGTTCAGGTCTTTCAGCAGGTCTTCAAGTTCGTCGATTTCGTCTTCCGAGATGAGGGAGCTACCGACAAAGGCCGCAGCAGGTAAAGGCTGGTCCGAGCCGAGAATATTCTTCGAAAAGTCACCTATCAGGCTCGCCAGAACGGAAAGTTTAGGCGTCGTTGGGATGAAGGTTTTGACGCCATGCACCATCTCGATGGCGATCAGCCCCTTATCCACCATCCGGTCCAGCGTCTTGCGCGTGGATGAGAATGACCAACCAGTGCTTGCCTCTGTTGCGTCTTGAATTTCACGCGCGCTAAGGCGGCGAGATTGCCAGAGCGGGCGGAGCAGTGTGAGCTCAGTATCTGTGGGTTTCATAGTGCGACTCATTTGAGGTGTGCGACACATGTCGCGCAAGCGCGACGTGGAGTCAAATTACGTCAGGGTAATTTTTAAATTGATGGTTTCTGGATGACAAAGGCGCAGGCTTGAACCTGTCGCCGCTGCGTGGTCCTCTGTGTGAATGTATTTCGAGGGCTGAATCATGAAAAACACCTATCTACTCGGCAGCGCGCTGGCCTTGAGCCTTGCCGGACTGCAGCCTGCATTCGCGCAAGATATTGAAACGGGCGCCGATCTGATCACGGTCTATCAGCATCTCCATGCCAATCCCGAACTGTCGCTTCAGGAAGTGAATACGTCCGCACTTCTCGCACGTGAGCTGGAAAGTCTGGGCTTTGAGGTGACGACGGGGCTCGGTGATGACTGGGTTCGCGCGAAGGCGGAACGCGAACAGGGTGTCGTTCGTGAGAATGTTGGTGGCTATGGCGTCGTCGGCGTGATGCAAAATGGTGACGGGCCTACGCTTCTCATTCGCGCCGACATGGATGCACTCCCGGTGCCTGAACAAACGGGCTTCAGCTTCGCCTCAGAGCAGGTCGCGACCTCGTGGACGGGTGTTGAGGGGCCTGTAATGCATGCCTGCGGCCACGACATACATATGACGTCATGGCTGGGCACTGCGCGAAATCTCGTCAACCGCCGTGATGAGTGGTCTGGCACTCTGATCATGATCCTGCAGCCAGCCGAGGAACTAGGGCTCGGTGCGCAGGCCATGCTGGAAGAGGGGCTGTTCGATGACTTTCCTGTGCCGGACTATAATCTCGCGCTCCATGTGAATTCATCCATGCCCGCCGGCACTGTCGGCTATGTGCCTGGCTTTGCGATGGCCAACGTAGATAGCGTCGACATCACCATCCACGGCGCAGGCGGCCATGGTGCGTATCCGCACACAACAATCGACCCTGTCGTCATTGCTGCGCATACGGTGACCGCGCTGCAGACGCTTGTTTCCCGTAATGTGAACCCGCAAGACCCAGCCGTTGTAACGGTCGGCGCGATCACAGCGGGCCATAAACACAATGTCATTCCGGACGAGGCGCATTTGCAGCTGACTGTGCGCTCATATGGCGATGATGTACGTGAAACGCTGCTAAGCGGCATTGAGCGTATTGCACGCGGGCAGGCGGAAGCCTTTGGCGCGCCGGAGCCTGAATTCTTTGTCGATCCGGATTACACGCCAGCGACCTTCAATGACCCTGATTTGTCCGAGCGTATTGGCGGCGCACTCCGCGCAACGCTCGGCGACGAGTCCGTGCGTATCCTGTCTCCGGTGATGGGCGGCGAAGATTTTAGCCGCTATGCGCGAACCGATGAAAACATTCCGGGTATGCTGTTCTGGATCGGCGCGATCTCGGAAGAGCAATATGTGGCGTCACAGAATGGCGGTCCGGGTTTGCCATCGCTTCATTCTGGACTTTTTGGTCCCGACTATGAAAACACAATCGAAACCGGTATGACATCTATGACGGCGGCAGCCATGGAAATTCTGGGAAATCAGTGATGTGATTAACCAATGAAGTAAAAAAGGGCGGCCCTCGAGCCGCCCTTTTTATTTACCTTATTTTACAATGCCTTTTTCGTAGAGGGCATCGATATCGACCTCTGATAGCCCCATTGCGGCCAGCGTTTCGCGGGTGTGTTCGCCCATAGCCGGAGCGGGGCCGCTTGGGCCATCTTCAGTGCCCGGGAAGCGCGCCGGGGAGCCGGGTGTCTTGAATGTACCGCCAGAGCTGGAAGGCATTTCCTGAATACCGCCAGCTGCATAGACCTGCGGATCCTGCGCAACTTCGGCCAGAGACTGGACCGGCGCCCATGCAATCTGTTCAGCATCAAGGCGTTCGGAAATCTCCGCCATATCCATCTGGTTCAGCGCGGCGTCCAGCCGCTCTACGACCTCACGGGAGTTTGCGCGGCGGCCTTTACCGGAAACCAGCCGCTCGTCGTCCGCCATTTCAGGCACACCAGCAGCGCGGCAGATCGGTGCCCAGTCACCATTGCCCTGTCGGGCAACGATCGTGAACCATTTCTCGTCCTTGGACTGGAAGAAATTCATGATCGGCACATTGGTGCTGTAACGGTCTTTGGTGGACGCCACCTTGTTGAAGAAGAGCTGGATTGCGAGGTCGCTACCGACCGAATAGAGGCCTGCGCGGAGTAAGGATGCCTCTACCAGCTGGCCTTCGCCTGTACGGAATTTCTTCACAAGTGCAGCATTGATCGCGGACGATGCTGCAATCGATGTGACGTGATCACCGAATGCCGTGCGGAGCGGGAACGGGTCTGAGCCTTTCGGCGGGAAAAGGCGCGCAAGGCCCGCACGTGACCAGAAAGACGCAATGTCAAATCCGGGACGATCCTTATCAGGCCCTTCAAGGCCGTAACCAGTCAGCGTGCAGTAGACGAGGCCCGGATTGATCGCTTTGAGCGCTTCATAGTCGAGACCGGAGCGTTCAAGTCCGCCTGGACGAACGTTTGTCAGGAAGACATCGGCTTCTGCCGCAAGTTTTTTGACGATCTCAACACCTTCTTCTGTGGAAGTGTCCACGACGATGGATTTCTTGCCACGGTTGTCGAAATCGAAGACTGGATTGTCTGTCGAATCAGTTCCGATAGATGCAAAGAACTGGCGAATCGGGTCGCCTTTAGGGGGCTCGATCTTGATTACCTCGGCGCCCCAGTCTGCCAGAATGCATCCAGCACCCGGTGCTGCCATATAAGTTGCGTATTCAATGACCTTAATGCCTTGCAGCATGTTGCCTCCCACAAGCGTATCTGATTTCATTTGTGTTTCTTAATTTCTGAGGAAAATATTAACCGCGGTAAGCAGACGTTAATGTTAACCGCCAAAATTAAGAGCGAACGTTATTCACTTTCGTTAAGGCTTTAACCTATGTCCGTCAAAGCGATGCGCCCGAAATTAAATCAGGATGATATTGTTCGTCTGATGAAGGGCAGTTCTGCAGAAGACCGTGCGCACGCAACGCACAAGCTCTGCCGCCGTATCGGCAATGAGGAATTGCAGTCTGAGGATAAAGTGTTCGCAGATCAGATTCTTAATCTGCTTGCACAGGATGCCGAGAAACTTGTTCGCCGCGCTATGGCGGTGACACTTAAAAATTCTCCGAACTTGCCACGTGAAGTGGCGTTGAAGCTGGCGCACGATATCGATTCTGTGGCGCTGCCTGTCATTGAAAATTCTCCGGTGTTCCGGAACTCGGATCTTGTGGAGCTCGTTCTCAACGCGACGGAAGCAAAACAGATTGCTGTTGCAGGGCGTGAGAAGCTTTCTGCTGAGGTTGCTGACACGATTGCCGAGCATGCCTGCCGTGATGCGGTTGTTAAAATGGCATCGAACGACAATGCCAATCTGACGGAACGCGGATACGGTTTCACTATCGATCGTTTCAAAACCGATGAAGACGTGCAGAGCGCACTGATCTCACGCAGCTGGATTCCGCCACAGGTCGCCGAAAAAATGGTGTCTCTGGTGTCAGGTCAGATGTTTGATCTGCTGGTAAATAATCACGAGCTTCCGCCACAGCTGGCGATCGAGCTTGCCTCCGGTGCGCACGAGCGTGCGACGCTTGATCTTGTCGAACAGGCTGGCCATTCCAGTAACTTGCCGCGCTTCGTGCAGCAGCTGGCGCTTAACAACCGCCTCACTCCGAGCATGATCATGCGGGCAATGTGTCTGGGACACGTATCTTTCGTTGAGCACGCATTGTCAGAACTTTCAGGTCTGCCGCATCATCGGACTTGGCTGTTGCTTCACGATGCCGGCGCTCTCGGACTGCGCAAAATCTTTGAACATGCAGGTCTGCCGAAAGGCATGCACGTGCCGTTTCAGATGGCGATCAATGTTTACCACGAGCTGGACTATGACAGTCTGGATGGAGACCGCGAACGTTTCCGTAAGCGCATGGTCGAACGCGTCCTGACGCAGTTTCAGAACATTCCGAAAGCGGATCTGGATTACCTGCTTGAGAAGCTGGACGCGTACCGTGAGGTCGAGGACCAGCGTTCGGACGAAGCGGCTTAAGCGCTTTTACGCGTCACACACCATTTTCAATGCATGGGTCGCGCCGTAGCTCTGAAGGAGTTCGGCGCGTTTCCAATGTGCCCGCTCGATAATGACGTCTCCTCCGAGGGAGGAAACGATTTCCGCGCGGTGTTGCAGCGTTTCGTCTGTCAGCAGATCGTCTTCCTGAACACGCATACGCTCTACCGCTGACCGAAGGCGCGCGCCAAACGGTGCAGTGGACGATTGGCGGGCATCCAGACCGATGCGGAAGCCTACACGTCGATAGGATTCCATTCGGCTCAGAACGTCGATCTCGCTGGAGACAAGGCTTGCATCGTGGAATTCCATGACGAATTCCTGCGGGCACCAGCCTTCAGCCTCCGCTGCGACCTTACAATGGCGCGCGGCTTCTTCGTATTGAAGAATGCAGAGCGGCATCGGCACGTGGATGGGACGAATATTGATGTCGTACTGACGCGCAGCATGAGCCAGCTTGCGCAGTGTTGTGACTAGCCATGCCGTCGGATGATTCGTCGCTGTGTGACCCATTGGCAGGTCTTCAAACAGCGGATCAACGCGCGTGATAGGGAAATCAATTTCGCCGGTTGAGAGCTTCAGGCATGGCTCAAAACGGCTGCGAAACGGACGGTTACCAGGCGAAGTCGATGTTAATGCTGCGAAAAAGGCCTGGCTCATGATGTCTCCCTGGTCTGGACAAGGAGAGAGACTAGCAGGACACTCCTACAATCCCGTGCCGATCTGATCCGCAATTTCAGAGAAGCTCAAACGACAGTGGAGAGAATTTGTGAACGATTTCAGCAAGTCCGCGGAGCCTGTTCTGTCCTCCACCATGCTGCTCCTCAAAGGTGAGGATGCCCCTACGGTACTCATGGTGAAGCGCCATTATCAGATCGATTTTGCGTCCGGTGCTATGGTATTTCCGGGCGGAAAAGTCAGTGCTGATGACCATCGAGAGGACTGGGAAGGATGGTATCACGGGACGTATTTGGATGACGAACTCGCCGCGCGTATCGGTGGCGTACGAGAAGTTTTCGAGGAGTCCGGAATTCTTCTTGCAACCCGAAAAGGTGACCCTGCCGGAAAATTCGTTGATCAGTCTGTTTGCAATGAACTTGTTGAATTCCGTTCGCCCGTGGATCGGGGTGAGATGAGCTTTCTGGAGCTGGTGCAGAAGTATAAGCTGCAACTCGATCTGACTGATCTACAGCCCTATGCTCACTGGATTACGCCAGACTTCATGCCGAAGCGCTTCGATACACGTTTTTACGTCGCGCGCGCACCAGAAGGGCAGGAAGCATTGCATGATGGCCGCGAAACGACAGAAGCTGTCTGGGTGACGCCGACTGAAGTGCTCGAAAAGGCAGAGGCAGGAAGGGCGAAGCTCTTATTCCCGACGCGCGTGAACCTGGAGCGATTGGAAGATCTGGGTTCTGTTTCAGCTATTTGCGAGTTCGCGCAGCTGGAAAACGTGGTCACAGTACTTCCTGTTGTGGAGAGCGACGAAACCGGAAAGTTTCTCCGCATACCAAAAGCGGCCGGTTATCGTGTGACAACCGAGCCGCTCGAAAGGGTCATGAAAACAGTCTGAGGACTATTCGTGTTCCGCGACCAGCTTGCCAGTCTGTGACTCGAGCTCTGTCGCCAGCGCCACACCAAGCGGGTGGTTTTCGGCTTTGATTTCGTCACGCATAGCTGTGCGGCAAGCTTTGATGTGCGCATCGATCAGATTGACTGGTGCGATTGCACGCATCTCTTCAGACGCCAGAAGTTTGCAGAGTGAGTCTGCATAACGTGTGATGAGTGGGTAGCCGTAGGTTGTCGCCAGACCTTTAAGGTCATGTGACATGCCAAAGACGTCGCTGAGTTGCTTCTCGCGATCGGTCAGAGGCTTGGCGTTCGCCCATGATGTTTCCACACGTGTGATTTCTTCATCCAGCCATGTGTCAAACTCACCGGAAAGCGACTCGAGCGCTTTTTCTGCAAGTTTGATTGCATCATTGCTGTTGAGGGAAAGTGGACCGCCGAGTTTGGCCTTCAACACGTTAGGAGGCGTAATAATCTCTATTGGTTTCGCTTTACCCATTTGCCCCATCCGCTAACTAAGGATTTGGTGAACCCCTAAAGGCACATACTTTCCTTAAGATTTTGTTCGTGGCGATTAGTGAATGTCAATGAGCGAACTGTTCCTGAAGGATTCTTTCTTCAAGTGCATGTCCTTCGTCAAATAACATCACCAAAGGCTTGTTCCGGTCTTCAGTAATAGTAACTGATTCGACGTGTCTTACCTCCTGATTGTCCGCTGAAGCGGCTACAGGGCGCAGTGTCGGAGTGTGAACATCAATCTGAACCGTCGCATTATGGCGCAGAAGCGCGCCGCGCCAGCGACGTGGGCGGAACGGGCTGATCGGCGTCAGCGCCAGCAAGTTTGCGCCGATTGGAAGGATCGGTCCGTGAGCTGACAGGTTATACGCGGTGGAGCCAGCTGGCGTGGCCACAAGAACGCCGTCGCACGACAGCGAAGACATGCGAACACGCCCATCAATGGTAATTTGCAGCTTTGCAGTCTGCGATGACTGGCGCAGCAGAGAGACCTCGTTGATTGCGAGATTGTCAGAAACGTCTCCGTCTATGGTGCGTGTCTTCATACGCAGCGGATAGATGACAGCACGCTCGGCGCGGTCCAGGCGCTCCATGAGCTTGTCTTCGCGGTAGTCGTTCATCAGGAAGCCGATCGTGCCCTGATTCATGCCGTAAACCGGCCGCGGGTCGGCGAACCGGCGTCTCAGCGTGTCGAGCATGCAGCCATCGCCGCCAAGCGCGACAATGACATCAGCGTCAGCTTCATCGCACTGGCCGTAGTTCGCGATCATCGCGCGGAGCGCCTGCTGGGCTTCCGGACGTGCGCTGGCGACAAATGCGACTTTGTTAGACATCAATACTACCTGTTTTACTTCGCGCCGAGCATTGGCAGGTCTGCAGCTTAGGTCAAGCATGCCGCTGCGACGTCAGGGTAATTCTCTTCGGGAATGATTGGCGTGGCCAGTTATTTCGTTTAGTGTCTCGGAAAAATTATCTCGGGAGAAACAAAATGGCAGACGATCTGGGATTCGGTGACGTTAAATCACGTGTTTCAGCGGAAGAGTGGCAGGCGCGCGTAGACCTCGCAGCGCTTTACCGCCTCACAGCGTACCATGGTTGGGACGATCTTATTTTTACGCACATTTCCATGCGCGTTCCGGGCCCGGAACACCATTTCCTGATCAACCCTTATGGCCTTCTCTTTGAAGAGATCACCGCATCATCGCTCGTAAAAGTCGATCTGGAAGGCGAGATCGTTGAGGACACACCGTACAATATCAATCCGGCTGGTTTTACGATCCACTCAGCCATCCATGCCGCGCGTGAGGATGCTCGCTGCGTGATGCACCTGCATACGGATCAGGGGGTTGCCGTATCGGCTCAGAAAAGCGGTCTTCTGCCAATTTCGCAGCATGCCATGATCGCTCAGCACGAAGTTGCGTATCATGACTATGAGGGTGTTGCGCTGAACCATGACGAACGCGAGCGCATTGTTGCCGATATGGGCGACAAATCCATGCTTATTCTCCGCAATCACGGAACACTGACTTGCGGCGCAACCGCTGCGCAAACTTATATGCGCATGTTCTATCTGGAACGCGCATGTAAAATGCAGATTATGGCGCAAGCTGGCGGTGGGGAGCTGATCATTTGTTCCGAAGAAGTGCAGGATGTCGTCAAAGGACAGAGCAATCCGAAAGGCATGGCGGTTCTTTCAGACAAACTTCTCTGGCCAGCGGCGCTTCGCCGTCTCGATCGCAATCTTCCAGGTTACGACGCCTAAGCTTCCGGCTTCTGGCGGGATGGCTGTTAGTCGTCCAGCCAGCTGTCGCGGCCGGTTGGGTTCAGGATGCGGGCAGTCTGTACGCGCGAACCTCACTTGCATTGGAAGATCATGGCCCGTTCAGTGCCAACCGCTCCGATCTGTATGCAGAGTATGGCCTGACGGATGATTGGACGGTCGCAGGCAAATTCGAAACCGTAGATTTTGAGACGTCTAACGCATTTGATGCGGATGGCTACCGGCTGCAGCTGCGTCGTGCGCTATGGCGGAGCGATTTCTGGTCGACCACGGCTGCCGTAGGGTATGTCGAGGGCGCGGCCATTGGCGGTCGTCTCGGGTGTGAAAGCCGCGGCGGCGAGATCGAGCTGGGTGTCGGGCATTCAGGCCACCTCGGCGATGACACATATTTCGCTGGACTTACGCTGGGGCATCGCAGCCATGAAAGTGATTGCCAGACGAACCGTTTGGAATTCGTCATGGGTGTCAGTGACGCGGATGGTTTCAACTATACCACCCAGTACTGGTCCGAACGCGGGGATAACGGGAATAGCGACAAAGTTGAATTTATGATTTCGCGGAATATTGGCTCGTTCGAAGCGGGCTTTGCGACACGCTATGAAATCGGCGGAGAGTTTGAAGAACAGGCCTATGTGTTTTCGCTCGCATTTCGCCATTGAAACAGGACAATTGGGTCAGGACGGATAGAAAAGTCGCCGGCCCATCTGAGGAGGGAAAAATATGACGGAAGCGACTGGTCCTCTGGCTGGCGTAAAAATTGTAGACATGTCGACAGTCGTGCTTGGACCGTTTGCGACACTCATACTGGCCGACCTTGGCGCTGAAGTTATCAAAATCGAGAATGGTACGGGCGATGTCATGCGCCGCGCCGGGCCGTCTCCTGCGCCCGGCATGGGGCCAATTTTTACGGCGCTGAACCGCAATAAAAAATCAATCCAGCTCGATGCGAAAACGGATGAGGGTAAAGCGGCTCTGACGGAACTCCTGAAGGACGCTGATGTCTTCTTCCACAATGTTCGTCTTGCAGGCATGGAGCGGCTCGGCTTTGCCTACGATGATGTCGCGAAGATCAATCCTGATATCGTCTATGTGCACTGTGCGGGCTACGGGCAGGGCGGCGCGTATGAGAAACGTCAGGCGTATGATGACCTTATTCAGGTCGCGTCCGGCGTCTCCGACCTTCTGAGACTGCGTGACGGCGGAGACCCTGCCTATATCCCGTCTCTCATCGCCGATAAGACGGTGGGCCTCTATGCCGTTTATGCGACCATTGCCGCGCTGTTCCACAAGGAACGGACAGGCGAGGGGCAGTTCGTTCAGGTGCCGATGTTCGAGACATTTACATTCTTCCACATGGTCGAAAATCTCTATGGGGAGACATGGCTGCCAGGCAATGGGCGCATGGCGTACACGCGGTCCATTAATGAAAACCGTAAGCCATATGCGACAGCGGATGGCTATATCGGCCTTGTGCCGTATTCAGATGATCAGTGGGAGCTCTTCTTCCAGATTGGTGGACGACCGGAGGTTTTCTCTGACCCAAGATTTGCGACCTATGAGGCCCGCACCGAAAATGTCGGAGAGCTATACGGTATCATTGGAGAGGTCGCGAAAACCAAAACCACTGATGAATGGCTGGAGCTGCTCGACGAAGCGCAAATTCCGGTTATGGGCTTCAATTCAAACCTTGAAGTATTGACCGATCAGCATCTGCAAGATGTCGGTTTCTTCGAGGAGCGTCTCCACGAGATTGGCCATAGTTATCGTGCGATGAAACACCCCGTTGCGTTTTCCAGAACGCCTGCCAACATCCGCAGTGAGCCTCCCGTTTTAGGGCAGCACACCGAGATCGTGTTGTCTCAATTGGGGCTTGGGGGAACATTCGACTGATATCAGGCGTTTGACCTTGAGACGACTAGGGGTAACATCCGCATCGGGATGCCATTCGGCATGAGGGAGATTACAATGCGGCTTTCGAAAGAAACCATTTCCAACAAGATCATCAATGCAGCTCCACGCGTGAATATGTCGCGACGCGAGATCATCCGTGGCTTGGCTGCGGGCTCTGTCGTGCCGATCGTAACAAGTTGTACGACCAACCCCGAAACCGGCGCGAGCCAGTTTCTGTTAGTAGGCGAGGGGCAGATCGCTTCTATGGCTGCATCTGCATGGACCGAGATGAAACAGCAGACGCCATTGTCTACAAATTCGTCCCTGAACGCTCGCGTAAATCGTGTCTGGGAAAAGGTTGCGCAAGGCGCGGGACGTGCTGATCAGGATTGGGAAATCGCGGTATTTGATACGGACGACGCAAACGCATTCGTCATGCCAGGTAATAAGGTTGGCGTATATCGTGGCATTACTGAGCTGACAGAAAATGACGATCAGCTGGCATCGGTACTCGGTCACGAGGCTGGGCACGTTGCAGGTCGTCACGCTGCGGAGCGTTACTCACTCGCTATTGCGGGGCAATTGGCGATGGTTGCCGGCGCAGTGGCCATCCAGCAATCAGAGACGCTGCGCGAATATGGTGACACAATTGGTGTCCTTGGTGGCGCCGCGCTACAATTTGGTGTTCTTTTGCCTTACAGCCGTCGCCACGAACTCGAAGCTGACCGTCTGGGCGTCGACTATATGTACCGCTCCGGTTATCGCGTCAGTCAGGCGCCGCGTCTTTGGGAACTCATGGCTGCACGCAGCTCAGGCAATCGTCCACCAGAGTTTATGTCCACGCACCCTGACCCAGAGCGCCGTGCGACAGAGCTTCGCCAGTACATCAATGCGCGTGGTTACGACCTGGTCTGATCCGCGATAACATTGGTACCGATATGAGAACGGCCTCTTTCGAGGCCGTTTTTTATTTGGTTCTGAATTCGACGCGTTCGCCATGGGCGATAACATCATCGCCAAGCAGTTCGGCGAGTTTGGCCGCGACCTCTTCTGGCGGCGGTAGGCTAAGCGGATCTTCACCCGGCATAGCATCTGCGCGCATGTCTGTGCGTACAGCGCCGGGGTCGAACAGATTAACGCGGATTTTGCTGACCCTGGTCTCATCAGCCCACGCTGCAACCATGCCTTCAAGACCGGCTTTTGACGCCTGATAAGCACCCCAGAACGCGCGAGGACGCGGCACGACCCCTGATGTGATGAAGACGGCACGGCCTGACGGGCTAGCGCGCAGAAGCGGATCGAAAGAGCGGATCAGACGCCAGTTTGCTGTCAGGTTCACATCAATCGTGCTGTTGAATCCTGATGGCGTGATCGTTTGAAGCGGTCCCAATGGGCCAAGAACGCCTGCATTGCCCACAAGGCCATCAATCTTCTTCCAGCGTTCCAGAACAGCAACTGACAAACGTTCAATCGCATTGGCGTCCGTCAGGTCGAGCGGAACGAGGGTGACCTGTCCGCCAGCAGATTTGATCTCGTCGTCGAGCGCTTCCAGAGCTTTCTGGCTGCGTGCAACAGCGATGACGTGATGATTGTGTTTGGTGGCAAGCTCGACGCACAGCGCGCGTCCAATTCCACGTGATGCCCCGGTTACGAGGGTGAGTCTTTTATCAGTCATATCGGCTTAATCTCAGCGCTTAGTCGTCGAGGAAAGACAATTGAGCATCGCGACCGACCTCTTCGTTGCGGCGGTCGATCAGACGGGTCGGATAATCGCCTGTAAAGCAGTGGTCTGCGTATTGAGGTGAGTTTGTATCGCGTGCCACATCGCCAACTGCCCAATAGAGGCCATCGACGGAGAGGAAGTCGAGGCTGTCGACTTCCAGTTCGCGGCGCATTTCTTCCAGTGAGTGGTTTGCAGCGAGCAGCTCGCGCTCAGACGGCATGTCGATGCCATAATAGTCCGGAAACTTGATCATCGGACTTGCAGAGCGGAAGTGAATTTCCTTCGCGCCAGCTTCGCGAACCATACTGACGATCTTTTTGGAAGTGTTGCCGCGGACGATGGAGTCATCGACCAGAACCACACGCTTGCCGTTCAGAACGAATTTGTTTGGCGCGTGCTTTTTAGAGACGCTCGTTTGTCGATCCACCTGGGTCGGTTCGATGAAGGTTCGGCCCACATAGTGGTTTCGGATGATACCCAGCTGGAACGGGATGTTGGATTCTTCTGCGTATCCAAGCGCTGCAGGTACGCCGCTATCTGGAACCGGCACAATCACGTCAGCATCGGCAGGAGCTTCTTGCGCAAGCCGCATTCCCATCCGGCGACGGACTTCATAAACGCTCTTGCCCTGAATAATGCTGTCGGGGCGGGCGAAATACACAAACTCGAACAGGCATGGTGCGGTCGAACGGCGCTGGAACGGTGTCAGGCTTTCCACGCCATTGTCTGTGATGATCACCACTTCGCCCGGTTCAATTTCGCGAACGAATTTTGCACCGATAAGATCAAGCGCACATGTTTCAGAAGCCAGTACGCTTGTCCCGCCAAGATCGCCGAGAACCAAAGGGCGAAGACCTACAGGGTCGCGTGCGCCGATCAGCATTTCTTCCGTCAGCGCCACGAGCGCAAAGCCGCCTTCAATCTGGCTGATCGCATCAACGAAGCGTTCTGTGATGCGTGCTTTATCGGAGCGGGAAATGAGGTGGAGAATAACTTCAGTGTCCATGGTGGACTGGAAGATTGCGCCTTTGTCGACGAGTTGACGGCGTAAAGAGCGGGAATTTGTCAGGTTGCCGTTGTGGGCGATGGCGATGCCGCCGCAATCAAGGTCAGCAAAAATAGGCTGAATGTTGCGAATAGCTGGCGTGCCTTGTGTCGGGTAGCGGTTGTGGCCGATCGCGGATGAGCCTGGCAGGCGAGTGCGCATGTCCTGACCGACAAAGTTATCACCGACGAGACCGATATGGCGCTCGTTCACGAAGTAACCGGATTTCTCGTCGTAGGTGGCGATGCCGCAGGCTTCCTGTCCGCGGTGCTGCAGAGCGTGAAGACCCAGCGCAGTAATGACAGACGCTTCAGGGTGTCGGAATATGCCGAATACGCCGCATTCCTCGCGGAGCTTATCGTCATCATGGTCAAAAAACATCATGGTTTAAGCTCCGATTTTTCGATCTGTTTAGTACTAAGATCTGTCCGGCAGGTTTTCTGGAATTGCCTGCTGAACGTTGTCAGCTACCGCTGGAATAACGCTCTGTACCCAGATTACTGCCTGAATGAAATAGGGATATGAAAAAGAATCCAGTACCCAGGAAATCTCGGCCTCTTCGATGAACGGGCGTGACACAAAAAGCACGAGAACGATGATCGCGAAGGCCCGCGCCACGCCAAAAACGAGGCCGGTCACACGGTCCACAAGCGTAATATCCGTGGATGTGTGGACGAAGCGGGAAAACTTACGTCCAAGCCAGGCTGCGAATACATATATGAAGAGGAAGGTGACGGCGACGACAACGACCTCGATCATGATCGGGTCGATCGTGTCTGGCAGGGCGCCCTTCGCGAGTGGTGTCAAATAAAAATATGCAAACAGCGCCGCGCCGAGCGCGAGAAGAAACGCCAGAATTGAGGCAACTTCGCGGATAAATCCCCTAGCCAATGCCATCAGGGCTGAAACGACCGTCAGCAGAATAACGATGACATCAAACATCGTCATATTAAGTGAGTTCAGCAGTTCACTCATCGTCGTTTCTCACTTCCAGCATGTCAGCAAGGTCAGCCAGCCGCTTTATCGGTGTATAAGTCAGGCTGCCATGCTTTCGCTGAGGTCCTTCTGGTCCGAATGCGCACTTGAAGCCAAGTCTCTCTGCTTCTTTTAGCCGTGCATCCATTCGAGCGACAGGGCGAATCGCACCTGAAAGTGCAATTTCTCCGAAAAAGATTGATTTTTCAGGGAGCGGTTGGTCAGCCATGGATGATAATAAGGCAGCGGCAGCAGCAAGATCACCCGCTGGCTCCACCATGCGATAGCCGCCAGCCACAGACAGATAGATATCGCGCCCGCCAATCTGCAGGCCGCAACGTGCTTCCAGCACGGCGATCATCATGGCGAGGCGGTTATTGTCCCACCCCACAACCGAGCGGCGCGGCGTACCATAAGCTGCCGGGCCAGCCAGCGCCTGCACTTCAGCCAGCATGGGGCGCGAGCCTTCCATGGCTGCAAAGACAGCTGCGCCGCCGGTCCGGTCATCCTCCGAACTCAGGAATAAGGCAGAAGGCTCGCTAGCCGGCGCAAGGCCATAGGCGGACATCTCGAAAATGCCAATCTCATCGGTTGGTCCGAAGCGGTTTTTGACCGCGCGTAGAATGCGGAACTGGTGGCCGCGTTCGCCTTCAAAATAGAACACGGTATCGACCATGTGCTCCACGACCCGAGGTCCGGCAATCTGACCTTCCTTGGTGACGTGGCCTACAATGACCAGAGCGCAGCCACTTTTCTTTGCAAATCGCACAAGTTCCTGAGCGCACGCCCGAACCTGTGAAACGGAGCCGGGCGCGGCCTCAACACTGTCCGACCAAAGCGTCTGGATCGAGTCGATGACAACAAAGTCGGGTTTTGCCTTCTTGAGCGCGGAAAGGATGGTCCGCAGATCCGTTTCCGTGGCGAGCTTAACTGGGCTGGATGCTACTTTGAGCCGTTCTGCGCGATCCTGAATCTGCGCTGCAGCTTCCTCACCGGAGACATAGACAGTTTCCAGACCATTGCGGGCGAGGCGTGCGGTGACCTGAAGCAGGAGTGTCGACTTACCAATGCCGGGGTCACCTCCGATCAGCGTCGCGGAGGCAGGCACGAGACCGCCGCCAAAGACGCGATCAAGTTCATCGACGCCGAGCTTGATACGCTCCGGTGCCTCGCGGTGATCATCCAGGCTGGAAAACTCTAGCGGTCCGCCAGCTGTCTTCTTGCTGGTCGGTTTCAGGCCGCCGGGGGTCGCGCTGAGTGTTTCTTCGACGAGGGTATTCCACTCGCCGCAGCCCTCGCATTTGCCATTCCATTTTGAATGAACAGTGCCGCAGGACTGACAGATGAATTGGGTAGTCGTTTTAGCCATAGCGATAAGCGGTATAGTGTTGAGGCGTGTTCGTAAAACCAATTCGAAACCGTTTACAATCATAACTTCATCTGGCGGCTGGCGTGACCGCTCTTGTCGGGATAAATGATCGGCATGAAACGCATCGCAATCATCGGATCAGGACCCGCCGGCCTTATGGCCGCGCAAGCTGCACTGGAGCAGGGCGCACATGTGTCGATCTATGAAGCGATGCCTTCGGCTGCCCGAAAATTCCTGATGGCTGGCAAAAGCGGACTGAATATCTCTCACACGGAAACGGTTGAGCAGTTCATGGGTCGCTACGACGCTCCGGACGGACGGCTGAAAAGCATGATTTCGGCGTTCAATGCGTCGGATATTCGCGAATGGATGGAGGCGTTGGATGAACCGTCTTTCGTGGGTTCATCAGGACGAATTTTTCCAGTTGCGATGAAAGCCTCTCCGCTAGTTCGAAAGTGGCTGCGGAAACTGGCAGAGCAGGGTGCAGAACTGCATACGCGCCACCGATGGACGGGGTGGACATCAGAGGGATTGCTCGCATTTTCGACGCAGAACGGTTTAGTTCACGTCGAATGCGATGCAACTATTCTCGCGCTTGGCGGCAAGAGTTGGTCGAGGCTCGGATCAGACGGGCAATGGGCTGACATTCTCTCTGAACGTGGTGTGTCCATTGATCCGTTTGAGCCGTCCAATTGCGGTGTGGAGATCGGTTGGAGTGACCGTTTGCTGTCTCAGCATGAAGGCGCACCGGTGAAGAGTATCGCGTTGCAAATGGGCAATAAGAGTTCGAGTGGCGACATTGTGGTCACGCGGCACGGCATAGAAAGCGGCGCGCTTTATCCTGTCGCGGCCGATTTGCGCAAAGAGCTGTCGTCGAGTGGATCAGCAACGCTGCTGATTGATCTTGTCCCGGATGTGCGAACTGACGCGCTGGCCAAACGTCTTGCTTCTGCCAACAGGAAAGATTCCTTGTCGAACCGGCTTCGCAAGGCTGCACGTCTCGACAAGGTGAAAGTCGCTCTGGTGAATGAAGTCACGCGCGGATCACCCCCGTGCGATGCTTCGGAACTTGCCGCTTTGCTGAAGGCGCTGCCATTCACCGTGACAGGTACGGCGCCAATGGATGACGCCATCTCAACTGCAGGCGGTGTGTCCTGGGACGCGCTGGATGAGCATTTAATGCTGAAAGCCGTTCCCAACACCTATTGCGTGGGTGAGATGGTGTCGTGGGATGCGCCGACCGGCGGTTATCTTCTCACGGCCTGCATGGCGATGGGAAAAGCAGCAGGCGAGGCTGCTGCTAAGGCTACATAGCCGGCTGAATAGGGCCTTCTGCGCGACCGTGAACAAACTGGTCGACATACTCATTGTCTGAATCATCTACCGTGTCGGCGGGGCCGCGCCAGATGATCTTGCCTTCATAGAGCATTGCGATCTCGTCGCCGATTTTGCGCGCAGACGGCATGTCGTGCGTGATCGAAACCGACGCAGCGCCAAGACCTTTCACCTGTTCGACAATGAGATCGTTGATCGCATCCGCCGTGATCGGGTCGAGACCGGTTGTCGGTTCGTCAAAAAAGATGAGGTCAGGGCGTGTCGCAATTGCGCGAGCAAGACCTACGCGTTTTTGCATGCCGCCGGACAGTTCAGCTGGAAAAAGGTCAGCGACTTCGCTTCCAAGGCGTACTTTTTTCAGCGTTTTGATAGCGTGATCTTTGGCTTCAGATTTTGACGTGCCTGATTTGCCTAGCAGTTTGAAAGATACGTTTTGCCAGATCGGCAGGCTGTCAAATAAAGCGCCGCCCTGAAACAGCATACCGGTACGCGCCAGCATGGCTTCGCGTGCTTTCTTCTTGTTCAGCTTCTCACCGTCGAACAGGATTTCGCCTTCGTCTGGCTTCATCAGACCCAGTGCACATTTCAGCGAAACCGATTTGCCCGTGCCCGAGCCGCCAATAATCACGAGGGATTTGCCGGGCGCGACATCGATATCGAGACCTTGCAGAATTTTCTTCGGTCCGAATGCCTTGTGGACATTCGTCATCTGGAGAAGTGGTTGGGTCACAAGCCGATCCTCGTGAAGAGCGTTGTCATGAGGAAGTTCGAGAAGAAGATCAGAACCGCGCTGGAAACTACGGCAAGCGTTGCGGCACGGCCAACACCGCTTGCGCCGCCCTGACTATTCTGGCCGTGATAGCAGCCCATGAGAGCGACAACGCCGCCAAACACTGCAGCTTTGATAAGGCCACCAATCACGTCTCCGCCGGTGACATAATCCATCGTATTCTTGATGTAGAGATTGCCGTTAAAATCCAGCGTGCCTGTCGCAACCAGATAGCCGCCATAAACGCCGATAATGTCAGCGATCAGAACGAGGATAGGAAGCGTCAGAACGGCGGCCCAGAAACGCGGGGCGTATAGATACTGGAACGGGCTGGTTGAGAGTGTGTGAAGCGCATCAATCTGCTCGGTAACCTTCATTGTGCCGACTTCTGCCGCAATGCCTGCGCTGACGCGCCCTGCAAGCATTAATGCCGCAAGAACCGGCCCGAGCTCACGGGTTATTCCGAGGACAACAATGTTCGGAACGAATTGCTCGGCGTTAAAGCGCGAGCCGCCGACAAAAATGTTCAACGCGAGCGCTGCGCCCGTGAAAATGGCTGTCAGGCCAACAACGGGCAGCGAGAAATATCCGATGCGAATACACTGTTTCAGCGTTTCGCCGAAGAATACCCAGGGCGATAGCGCAGCGAGTTTGACGCGCGTGATGAATGTCGCAAGGCGCCCGGCCTCGCCAAGCAGTCCGAGCACGGCCGCGCCAACCCACTGAAAGGGTCTGAATACTACTGGGATGGTGTCAGCCAATTGTCAGTCCTCGTCCTGCCACTCTCGTGAGATGCGACCGCCAAGGCGACTCGTCAACTCATAACCTATGGTTCCAAGAGCTTCGGCTTGTATTTCCAGCCCCGCTTTAGGGCCAATGAATTCTATGTGAGAGCCAATAGTCGGCGGTTCGGGCAAATCTGTGACGTCTACGGTCATCAGGTCCATAGAGACGCGACCAACAATCGGGCAGGGTGCGCCGTCATAAATTCCGAACCCGTAATTGGAGGCCGAGCGAAGATATCCGTCCGCGTATCCGAGCGAAACAGTCGCGAGCGTCATCGGGTATTTCGCTTCGAACGTCGCGCCATAGCCGGTGTGCTCGCCGGCTTCCACTTTGAAAACATTCAGAATGGGCGCGGTGACGCTCATGGCGGGTTTCAGGCGAAGCTCTGGCGGGCGTGCAGGGCCACCACCATAAAGCGCGATGCCGGGGCGGATCAGGTCAAAGTGATAGTCCGGGCCGAGATAGCTTGCGGCTGTCGCTGAAAGGCTCGCTTTGCTTTCCGGGAACGCGGCAACAACGTTACGGAATTTTTCCAGCTGCTGCGCATTCATCGGGTGTTCCGGCTCATCGGCGCAGGCTAGGTGGCTCATCACCAGCACGGGTGGGGTGTTGGACGTCAGCGTTCGCACGTCTTCCAGGTCGGAAAGCCTCAGACCGAGACGGTTGATGCCGGTGTCAAAGTGCAGGCCGTAGGGGCGATCCGGATGCGTCTCCAGCCAAAGTTTTACTTCTTCGACGCGATTACATACCGGCGTGAGGTCGTGCTGAATGATTAGTTCCGGCGAGTCATTGGTCAGGCCGTGGAATACGAAAATACGTTTGTCCGGACCGACCGCTTTGCGGACTGCATCGCCTTCTCGCGGATAGGCAATAAAGAAGGTCTCACAGCCTTGAGAGGTAAGCTTCGCAGCGACCTCCGCTGCGCCGTGACCGTAGGCGTCAGCCTTGACGACAGCACCTGTTTCGCTTGAAGAGCAGAAATCGCGCAATGCGCGATAATTGGCTGCAATCGTTCCGAGATGGATGACGGATCGAGGTCCGTTCAACTGTTCAGAGGCCGCGCCGGACACACTAATAGTCGTCGGCGTTGTATCGTCGTTCGAGATCGCTGAACTTGGTGACATTCGGGTCAAAGTGTAGCTCTACCTTACCAATTGGGCCGTGACGCTGTTTGGACACGATAACTTCGGCAATATTACGAAGACGTTCCATTCTTTCTTGCCATTCAGCGAATTTTTCACCTGCATCGTCAGGTTCCTGACGTTCCAGATAGTAAGATTCCCGGAATACAAAGAGTACGGCGTCCGCATCCTGCTCAATCGAACCGGATTCACGAAGGTCTGAAAGCTGCGGGCGCTTATCGTCGCGCTGCTCTACCTGACGAGAGAGCTGGGAGAGCGCGATTACAGGCACGTTCAACTCTTTCGCCAGAGCCTTCAGACCCATGGTGATCTCGGAAACCTCCTGTACGCGGCCTTGAGCACTCTTCGCGCCAGAGCCTGTGATCAGCTGTAGATAGTCAATGATGATCAGGTCGAGACCGTGACTACGCTTCTGACGGCGCGCACGTGCCGAGAGCTGTGAAATAGAGATGCCACCCGTATCGTCGATATAGAGCGGGAGAGATTCCAGCTCAGCGGCCGCATCGCGAAGCTTGTCATACTCGTGACGTTCCAGGTCACCCTGACGGATGCGGTGAGACTGTACGCCCGAGCGTTCGGCGAGAATACGCGTTGCGAGCTGCTCGCACGACATCTCGAGAGAGTAGAAGCCGACAATGCCGCCGTCTTCCAGAACACGTTGGCCCTGTTCGTTTTGCGCGGCTTTATAGGCTGCGGCGACGTTATAGGCGATGTTCGTCGCGAGCGAGGTCTTACCCATGGAAGGACGACCAGCGAGGATAAGAAGGTCAGAATTGTGCAGGCCGCCAAGTTTGCCATCAAGGTCAAGAAGTCCAGTGGAAATACCTGCGATTTTACCATCACGTTGGAAAGCGGCAGTCGCGGACTCGATGGATTCAGTAACCGCCTGACCGAATGTCTTGAAGCCACCGCGTGCAGATCCGCGCATCGCCAGCGCGCCGAGTTTTTTCTCCGCAGCCTCGATCTGCTGAGAACCCGGCATGTCTTCTTCCGGGTGGGCCGCATGTGTCACCATGACAGAGCCGATGTCGATGAGTTCGCGGCGGATGGCTAGGTCACGCACGATATGGGCGTAGTCGACAATTTCGGGACCGAACGCGGCATGGTCGAGAAGTTCAGCGAGATACGCGGCACCGCCGATTGTCTCGAGATTGCCGCGTTTGGCGAAGTCGTCATGGAGTGTAACGCCGTCCGCCATTTTGCCGTTCGGTACAAATTTGGCGATGACTTCGTAAATCTCAGCATGTGCGGGATTGTAGAAATCGGTCGAAATCAACAGCTCGGAAACGCGGTGATAAGCGTTGTTGTCGAACAGAATAGCGCCCAGAATTGCAGCTTCGGCCGCGGTGTTATACGGGAGTTCAGATTTCGCGTTCGGAGCCGGATCGTCATATGCCATAGGGCAGCGTTAACCCTTTACTGCGGAAAGATCACGACTTGATTTTATCTGATTCGCGCTGCGTCCCCGTTTTCCACAGCCAGATGACGTATTAGCAAACAAAAAAGACCGCATTCGGAGGAATGCGGTCTTTGTATTCTGTCTTCAGCAGGGTGATCAGTCTTCGAACTGAATGCCGCCGCGTTTGCCGCTCGCCCAGCGAACTGTGCCTTCTTTTTTATTGCCCTTATAGAACATCTCAAAGAGTTGGCCGACTTCGCTATTGGAGACGCCTTCAATACCAATCCCGCCCGCGTTTTCGTTCACGACATCGGCTTTGATTGTGCGCTCGCCGGACTTCAATTCGACCTTTTCGCCGAAAATCGGTTTGCGTTCGCGCTTACGACGCTCGGAGATAGATTCGCGGGAGTGGAGCAAGAAGGAAACTTTATTCAGCTTCTCAACGACCTCGATGCTTGCCTGATCCAGTTCGGTGAGCTTTTTCATGGCTGTTTCCATGTCGCCACGTTCTTTCGCTGCGAGTGCTTCGGCGGAAGCTTTGTGGACTCGATGGTGCGGTTCCAGGAGTGAGCGGAACGCGTCGAGATTGCGCAGCTCGCTATCCTCGACACTGTCATACCACTTGCCGAGTCGGCAGTTGTGGTTGTCCGGCACCTCGCTGGATTTCCACTGACCGCGTCCGAGCACTGCGTCGACAACGCGTTTCTTGAACATGGTGTGGTCAATCTTCGCCATTTCGCATAGCGAGCGGGATGAGGTCGCGCGGAACCACTGACCAGCTGCTTTGGAGAGGTTGCCGTTGCTGTCGGTCATCGACGTTGCGATGTCATCGAGGCAGGATGAGTTCTCGCGTGCGAGATCGGTCATGCCGACGATATGGCTGGAGATTTCGCGCGCGGAGCTTTCCTGTTGCTCAAGGATTTGAGCGACTTCGCTCATGCGTCCGGCAACGCCTTCCATCTGGCTGCCTGCGCCTTCGATCTGGTCGCTGGCATTGTTGAGTGTTTCCTCGCTGGTATCGATCGCTTCGCGGGTTGCTGCGAAGTTGGAACTAATGCGGTCGATTTCGTCTTGAAGGGTCTGGATCCGGCTCGCGACGTCTTCCGTCGCTGACGCAGTCTGGTTTGCCAGAGCTTTAACTTCGCTCGCTACGACTGCGAAGCCTTTGCCAGCATCTCCTGCACGGGCTGCTTCGATGGTGGCGTTGAGGGCCAGAAGGTTTGTCTGGTCTGCGATAGACTGAATGACCGACATAACGTCGTTGATTTCAGCCGCTGCGCCCTGAAGGGACGACAGGCTCTCATTGCTTCGCTCGGCAGCTTCGGCAACAATCGAGATCGCACCACGCGCTCGGACAACGCCCTGAACACCTTCGATCAGGCGCGTATTGGTGTCTCCGGCCGCGTCCGCAGCATTCTGGCTTGTGTCAGAGAGTTGCTGGATAGATGACACCAGCTCCTCAACAGCAGCAGCAACAGATTCGTTGGAGCTGGTTGCTTTCGCTGTGCTGTTGCTGAGCACTGCGAGGTTTAGCGTGACCTTGTTGATGTCATGCATGGAGTCAGAGATCGTGCGGAGGTTCTGATAATCATTGTCCTCACGCCATTCGATCGCTTCGTGATCGGTCATCTGACTGGAATAGGACTCATTCGCCAGCGCCATGTCCAGGAACATGCGTGAGATGAGTGTGTTGATAGCCTCTGCCGCGCGCTGCGGTGTAAAGCGGTGCGCTTTAAGAATGCGCGGTACAGCTTCCATGAGAACGCGGCCATAGCCGGCAATAAACCAGTCGGAGGTCAGGCCTATGCGAACGTGCGCAGACCCGATTTTGCGCGCGTCAGCTTCAAAATTACGAAGATCTGTCGTGATAAACGCCTTTTCCCAATGCGTGGTCTGACGTTTTGCGAGATCGCCTGCACGATGAGGTGATTTCTCAACCATAGCAGCGAGATTAGGCGTCTCGTTGATGCGGCTGTAAAATGCTTCAAGGATATCTTCGATTTCTGGCTTCAGTTCCTTCCACACGGCTTTCGCACGCGCGCCATTGGGATCTTGCGGCATCAGATATTTAAAAAGGTCCTCTGAGGTTGGCTTTGCAGCCGGTGCAGAGTTTGACGATAATTTTTGTTGGGAAAGAGCCATCATTTTGTCCACTCACCATCTTATTATGGCGAACAGAAATACACGTCAGAAATGTAGGTACTCTTAAAATACACATAGCTAATTTTAACGAACCCGCGAAATTTCAGATTTTCCCCAACAAAAAAAGCCACCCCGTAAGAGGTGGCTTTCTTTGGATTAGGTTGTTTGAAGAACTTAGTCTTCGTCAGCCGGGCCGCGCTCAGCAGCGGCTTCAGCAGCAGCTTCAGCCATTTCGGATGCAACAGCAGCTTCGTCAGCGCGCTGTTCAGCCATAGCAGCTTCGATCACGTTTTCGCCTGCAGCTTGACGTTCGGCTTCGTCTTCAGAACGCGCAACGTTCATCGTGACGGTGATCGTGACTTCCGGGTGAAGGCGAATTTCGACTTCATGAAGACCGATAGTTTTGATTGGCGTGTTCAGGAGGACCTGACGACGCTCAACTTTTGTACCAGTTTCAGTTGCCGCTTCAGCAACGTCCCGTGCAGCGACAGAACCGAAGAGGTAGCCGTTTTCGCCAGCCTGGCGGATCAGGACGAAAGTCGTTCCGTCGAGAGATTCGCCGTTAGACGCAGCTTCCGCACGAGCTTTTTCGTTACGAGCTTCGATTTCAGCTTTTTCAGCTTCGAAGCGAGCACGGTTAGCGTCGTTAGCGAGGAGCGCTTTGCCCTGAGGGATCAGGTAGTTGCGCGCAAAGCCGTTTTTAACTTCGACTTCGTCACCAATCGTTCCGAGTTTCTCGACACGTTCAAGAAGGATAACTTGCATTGTGGGCTCTCCTTACTGAACGCTGAACGGAAGCAGAGCGAGAACGCGGGCACGTTTGATGGCCTGAGCGAGCTTGCGCTGTTTCTTCTGGCTGACAGCCGTGATGCGAGCTGGAACAATTTTGCCTTTTTCAGACACATAGCGTTGCAGCAGTTTCACGTCTTTGTAGTCGATTGCCGGAGCGTTCTCACCAGAGAACGGGCAAACCTTGCGACGGCGACCGAAAGGACGGCGAGCCGGCAGGTTGGAGATGTTCAGTTTTCCACCTTTTGACATGGTTGCCTCCTAGTCTCTTTTGCGACGGTCGTCGCGGTCTTTGCGAGCGATGATCGCAGAAGGCTCGTCAGAGAGTTCTTCAACGCGGATCGTCATGTGACGCATGATGTCATCATTGATACGAAGACGGCGCTCGAGTTCCTGGACCGCAGATGCTGGCGCATCAAGGTTCATAAGGGAGTAGTGACCCTTGCGAACTTTGTTGATTGGGTATGCCAGATTGCGAAGACCCCAATACTCGGTCTTGCCGACCTTGCCGTTTTCGTCTTCGATGATTTTTGTAATGTCTTCTACGAGCGCTTCCACCTGTTGCGGTGAAATGTCTGGGCGCGCTACGAAGACGTGTTCGTAAAAAGCCATGTTTTACCCTTTGGTTGGAAGGCGGCACCCGCTGACAAGGGAAGCAGCAGATGATGGCCCCGCTCCACGATTGGTACGGGCCGCTATCCAGTGAAGGCGCGCTTAAAGCGTAATAAGACAAAAAATGCAAGTGGCTTGTCATTTGCGTTTCGTATGGGTAGGGCATTCGGCTCTGAAAAGGACCTGTCACTATGGACCACACAGCTTTTATCTTTCCGGGCCAGGGCGCCCAGTTCGTTGGAATGGGCAAAGAACTTGCTGATGCTTTCGCGAGTGCGCGCGCGGTTTTCGAAGAAGTTGACGCAGCGCTCGGTGAAAACTTTTCCAGCCTGATCTGGGAAGGTTCCGACGATGATCTGAAACTGACAGCGAACACGCAGCCGGCTTTGATGGCGGTCAGCCTCGCTGTAACACGTGCGCTTGAGGCGGAGTTCGGAGTTAAAGTGGGTGATGCGACATATGTTGCCGGTCACTCGCTCGGTGAATATTCAGCTCTGGCCGCTGCAGGTGCAATCAGCGTGGGCGATGCGGCAAAGCTTTTGCGCTTCCGCGGCGAGTCCATGCAGAAAGCCGTTCCTGCAGGTGAGGGCGCTATGGCGGCTCTCCTAGGTGCAACAATCGAACAGGCTGAAGCTGCTTGCGCAGCATCTGGCGGCGTTTGCGAGATCGCTAATGACAACGCACCGGGACAGGTCGTTTTGTCCGGCGCGAAAGCGGCCGTCGAGGCGGCTGCTGAATGGTCCAAAGAGAATGGCATCAAAAAAGCAGTTCTTCTGCCAGTCAGCGCGCCATTCCACTGCAGCCTGATGCAACCGGCCGCTGATGCGATGGCAGAAGCTCTGGCGACAACAGAACTCAAGTCACCAATCGTACCTGTCTACGCAAATGTGACCGCTGCGCCGGTTACAGATTCTGCAGAAATCCGTAATCTGTTGGTTGAGCAGGTAACCGCACGTGTCCGCTGGCGCGAAAGCGTCGAGAAAATGGCTGCAGAAGGTGTTGTGAACCTCGTAGAATGTGGCGCAGGCAAAGTCCTGACCGTCATGAACCGACGCACTGTAAAAGGGCTAAACGGCACAGCACTGGGTACGCCATCTGATCTTGAGGCTTTTGCTGAAGCTCAGAATCAGGCCTGAACATCTTTTGGAAAAAGGGAGGATCGCTTCCATGTTCGATCTGACGGGTAAAACTGCACTTGTGACCGGCGCTTCTGGCGGTATCGGTCGTGCAATCGCTGCAGCACTGTCTGCGCAGGGCGCTAAAGTTGCGCTGAGCGGTACGCGTGAAGCCGTTCTTGAAGAAGTGGCGTCCACACTGCCGGGTGAAACTTACATTGCGCCGTGCAACCTCTCTGACATGGAGAGCGTCGCTGGTCTCGTGCCTTCTGTCGATAAAGGCTTCGGCCCTGTCGATATTCTGGTCGCGAACGCGGGCATTACGCGTGATAAGCTTCTGCTCCAGCAGAAAGAAGAAGACTGGGACTCAGTCGTAGATGTAAACCTCAAGGCTTACTCTATCCTCGCACGTACTAGCCTTCGTGGCATGATGAAGCGCCGTTTTGGCCGCATTATCGGTATTACGTCCATCGTTGGGGTTACGGGTAACCCGGGGCAGACGAACTACGCCGCATCTAAAGCTGGTATGATTGGCTTCTCCAAATCGCTCGCTCAGGAAGTTGCGAGCCGTGGCATCACAGTAAATTGTGTGGCGCCAGGCTTTATCAGCTCTCCGATGACTGACGAACTTTCCGATGCGCAGAAAGAACACCTTCTGGGTGGAATCCCTGTGGGTCGTCTGGGTTCTGGTGGCGACATCGCGTCTGCTTGTGTCTATCTCTCAAGCGAAGAAGCGGCTTATGTTACAGGGCAAACCCTGCATGTGAATGGCGGGATGGCAATGATTTAGCCTGTTAGGGCTAGTCAGGAAATCCCAGTCCGGATAATGGTCAAGCCGCAAAACATGTGCTAGCGGCGCAACACGCAAGCAGTTTACAAACAAGAGCTGACTGCTCGCTCCATAATTAGAAGGAAGATGAAATGTCTGATGTTTTCGAACGTGTGAAGAAAATCGTTGTCGAAAACCTCGAGGTAGAGGCGGACAAGGTAACAGAAGCTGCTAGCTTCATCGACGACCTCGGCGCTGACAGCCTCGACCTCGTTGAACTCGTTATGGCTTTTGAAGAAGAGTTCGGTATCGAGATCGAAGACGAAGTTCAGGAAAACATCCGCACCGTTGGTGACGCGGTAACTGAAATCAAGAAAACTCAGGGTTAATCTTAGCGATGAGACGGGTTGTTATTACAGGCATTGGCCTCGTAACGCCTCTAGCGGGCAACCGCGAGGCGAGTTGGGAACGGTTGATTGAAGGGCGCTCTGGCGCGCAAAAGATTGACCTGTTTGATACTGACGACCTGTCCTGCAAGATTGCGGCGCAGGTTCCGTGGGCGACCGGTCGTGGCGGAGGCGAGGGTGATCCTGAAGCCTTTGATCCAGACCGTGCCGGTTCTGCCAAGGAACGTCGCCGCGTCGGCGAATTCATCGTCTACGGTATGGCTGCGGCCGCCGAAGCGATTGAGGACTCTGGTTGGGTACCTCAGACGGAAGAAGAAAAGTGCATGACCGGTGTTCTCATCGGTTCAGGCATTGGTGGTCTTCCTGAAATCGCCGAAACTGCGAAAATCCTGGAAGAGAGCGGGCCGCGCAAAGTCAGCCCGTTCTTTATCCCAAGTGCTCTGATCAACCTGTGCTCAGGCCAGGTGTCTATCAAGCACGGCTTTAAAGGCCCGAACCACTCAGTGGTTACAGCCTGTGCGACGGGTGCGCACGCAATCGGTGATTCTGCCCGCCTCATTCAGTATGGCGATGCGGATGTCATGGTTGCTGGTGGTACGGAAGGCTCTCTCTGCCGTATCGCGGTTGCAGGTTTTGCTGCAGCTAAAACCCTCTCCACGAAATTCAACGACGAACCCGCACGCGCGTCACGTCCTTATGACAAAGACCGCGATGGCTTCCTGTTTGGCGAAGGCGCTGGCGTACTCGTTCTTGAAGAATACGAGCACGCGAAAAAGCGCGGCGCGAAAATCTATGCTGAAGTTCTCGGCTACGGCCTTTCCGGCGATGCGCACCACATCACGTCTCCTGCGGAAGACGGCAATGGTGGTTACCGCGCAATGGAAATGGCGCTGCGTCATGCCAAGCTGACACCAGCAGACATCGACTACGTCAACACACACGGTACATCCACGCCAGTTGGTGACGAGATCGAGGTTCGCGCGATCGAACGTCTCTTCGGTGAGTCTGTAAAAGGGCTGTCTCTGTCCTCGACGAAATCGTCTATCGGTCACCTTCTGGGTGCGGCCGGTGCGGTTGAAGCAGCTTTCACGGCGCTTGCAGTCAAGAACAGCATGATCCCTCCTACGCTGAACCTTGAGAACCCGTCCTTTGAATCCGACATCGACCTGACACCGCTCAAGTCTAAAGCTCGCGAGATCAAATACGCGCTCTCCAACTCATTCGGTTTCGGCGGCACAAACGCAGCGCTCGTACTTGGACGCATCGACGACTAAGGACGAGCTGCCTTGGCTAAAATCAGGTTTCCAGGAGTGAAACGATGAAATGGGTCACCAGGGCTTTGGTGGCCCTTCTCGTTTTAGCGCTCATCGCTGCAGGCGGTGCGTTTGCCGCTTACCAGTGGTTTCTTGGTCAGATTAACGAGCCGGGTCCTATGGAGGGCGCTGAGAAGCAGATCGTGCTTATCCCGCGCGGTGCCGGCACAATCCGCATTGGTGAGCAGCTTGCCGAACAGGGGCTGATCGAGGACACGCGTCTTTTCCGCCTTGCTTCCCGGTATTACGAGCTCGACGCCAGCTTGAAGGCGGGTGAGTACAGCATTCCGGCCGATGCCAGCATCACGGAAATACTCCGCCTGATTGAAGAGGGTGATGTGATCCTGCATCCCGTTCAAGTGATTGAGGGTTCGACAATAGCGCAAGCGATGCGCGCAATCGAGGCTTCTGAAGTGCTGACAGGCGACATGCCTGAAACTCCCGAGGAGGGAAGCTTCCTGCCCGATACATATATGGTCACACGCGGCACGACCCGTGCCGAGGTTGTCCAGTTGCTCATGGGCGCTCAGGACACGCTTCTTGATGATATATGGGCCAATCGTCAGTCGGATCTCCCGCTCGCGTCTCCGGAAGAGGCAGTTATCCTCGCATCTATCGTGGAGAAAGAGACCGGCAGCGTCGGAGATGAGGATCTCGTCGCTAGCGTGTTCATCAACCGTCTCAACCGCGGTATGCGTCTGCAGAGCGATCCTACGATTATTTACGGTATTTCGCAGGGCGAACGTCTGACACTCACCGTGAACGGTCAGGAAGTGCAACGTGGGCTGTACCGATCTGAAATCGACCATTACACGCCTTACAACACGTATCAGATTGACCGCCTGCCGCCGACACCAATTTGCAATCCGAGTGAGGCGGCGCTTCGCGCAGTTCTTCAGCCTGCGGAATCTGATTATCTATTCTTTGTTGCCGACGGTGAGGGGCACCACGTGTTCGCCCGCACCAACGCAGAACACAATCGCAATGTTGCGCGCTGGCGTCAGATTGAACGCAGCCGCCGCAACGCTCAATAAGGAGACACACCATGCTCTCCAGCATGACAGGATTTGGCAGCGGACAAGGAGATGGCGCACGCCTCTCATGGCAGTTTGAAGCCAAGTCGGTAAACGGGCGTGGTCTTGATCTGCGACTTCATCTTCCACCAGGTTGCGAAGGTCTGGAAGCTGGCATCCGTGCTGCGTTCAAGTCGGCTTTCGCCCGCGGCAATATGCAGGCTTCGCTTAATCTCCGTGAGACCGGCGATGGCCAGCGTGTCTCGATCGATTCAGGGCTACTCAATGCACTATCGCGCAAGGCGCGTTTGGCTGACCGCGCTGCTGGTCGTGGCGCTTCAACGTCTGCCGGTGATTTGTTTGCTTTGCGCGGCGTTATTTCCAATGAACGCACTGCCATTGAAGTGTCTCCGGACAGCGAAACTGGCAAAGGCATTCTGGATGCCGTCGGCGAGGCGATCGAACGGCTGAAGCGCGCACGCCAGACGGAAGGTCAGGCCCTGCTTGAGATTATGGAACGCATTGTGTCCGACATGGAGGCTGTGGTCGTCGAAGCGAAAGTCACAGCAGATGTTCAGCCTGCGCAAATGATGGCGCGCCTCAATGAGCGCGTGACAGGACTTCTGTCTGATTCTCGCATCAGCGATGAGCGTCTGGAGCAGGAACTTGCTATTCTGGTGAGCAAGGCGGACGTGACCGAAGAAGTTGATCGCCTCTCGGCGCACCTTGTAGAGGCTAGGAATTTGTTCAAATCGGGCAAGGCTGTAGGGCGGAAACTTGATTTCTTGTCTCAAGAGCTTTTGCGTGAAGCAAATACGCTTGGCAGTAAGTCCGCGAGCCTTGAAATGACGCGTCATTCGCTCGCTCTGAAATCGCTTATCGATCAGTTCAAGGAGCAGTCCGCAAATGTCGAATAGTGCTCATCCGCGCCGCGGCCTTATGCTCGTCATTTCCAGTCCGTCCGGAGCCGGTAAAACAACCCTGTCCCGAAAGCTGATGGATAAATACGAAGATGTTCGTCTGTCCGTCTCTGCGACGACGCGTGCGCCGCGTCCGGGGGAGCAGGATGGCGTTCATTATGACTTTGTGGATCACACGCAGTTTGAGCAGATGATCGAGGATCGTGAGTTTCTGGAATGGGCCAAAGTGTTCGACCATTTCTACGGAACGCCGCGGAAAGCTGTTGAGCGCCGTCTGTCTGAAGGCCGTGACGTGATCTTTGACGTCGACTGGCAGGGCGCTGATGCGATCCATGATCAGATGCCAAATGATGTTGTATCTGTGTTCGTGCTTCCGCCGAGCATTCAGGCGCTTCAAAAGCGTCTTGAAGAGCGTCCGGGATCAGACCCTGAAAAGGTTGCTCGCCGGATGGCTGGTGCCAAAAGCGAAATCAGCCATTGGCGTCGCTATGACTATGTCATCGTGAACGAAGATCTGGATGTGGCGTTCGAAAAGCTTGAGCGTATCCTTCTGACGGAACGCCAGAAGCGTCTGCGTCAGCTTCGTCTGGAGCCTCTGGTTCAGCGCCTGCTTGCGGACTAAAGCGCCTTCCACGCTGTCGTGAGATCGCGAAACTCCTGCTGGGACAGTGTCTCTGCTCGGCGGGTTGGATCAATGCCGACTGATTCCAAAAGTTGCTCTGTCGTGGCGCTTTGCGGCATGATCTGCCTCAAGCTGGCGCGTAGCATTTTACGTCTTTGACCAAAAGCGGCGGCTGTGACGGTCTGTAAGGAATCCAGAAACGGATAAGCTTTGTCCTCTGCCAGTGGCTTGGCCGAGACGACTGCTGAAGCAACCTTTGGCGGCGGTTTGAAAGCGCCCGGTGGCAGTGTGAACGCCATGCGTGGCTCGATGACTGCGTGTGAGAAAACCGCGAGCCGCCCATAATGATTGCTTCCCGGTTTTGCGCAAATGCGTTGCGCCACCTCTTTCTGGAACATGAGAGACATGGTCCCGAACAGAGACATCTGGTTCAGCCAGCCCACGAATAGCGGGGTGCCGACATTGTAGGGCAGGTTGGCAACAATCTTGATATTCTGGCCCAGGTCGTGTTCGTCGATGAAGGCTGGCCAATCAATAGCCGTCGCATCGCCATTATGGACCCCAAGGCGTCCTTGAGATGCTTCAGGCCAGCTCAGCAATGCTTCTGCGAAGCGATCATCCATCTCAACGCAGACAAGCTTTCGTACGCCATTGTCTAACAGCGCACGCGTCAGACCGCCCGGGCCAGGGCCGATTTCGATGACATCGGCGCCGTCTACGGGCCCGCCTGCGAGGGCTACACGTTTCAGAATGTCGGGATCAAACAGAAAGTGTTGGCCGAGCTTTTTGTTAGCCGTCGCGCGCAGAAGTTCGGGTGCTTTGTCGTCAGTCATAGGCGGCGTCATATTCGATTCGGTTGCGGCTTATTGTGTCGGCCATATTTATGGCGGCGATCAGGCTGTCGGCGCGCACATTAAATGTTCCAGCCGCATCATACGCCGTACCGTGATCTGGTGAGGTTCTGATGAACGGCAGACCAAGCGTCACATTCACGCCGCCCCACATATTCAGCGTCTTTAACGGCGCAAGTCCCTGATCGTGATACATAGCCAGCACAGCATCATACGCGCCTCTGAGCATTTCATGAAATACCGTATCGCCCGGACGTGGACCAATAGCTTTGATGCCGGATGCGTTCAGCTCCTGAAGTGCGGGAATGATTACCGCTTGTTCTTCATAGCCCAGCATGCCGTCTTCGCCTGCGTGCGGGTTGAGGCCTGCAACGCCAATGCGTGGGCTATCTGCCGCAAAATCGCGCTTGAGCGCAGTTGAGACGATCTCCGTTACCTGTTTGATAAGCGGGCCTGTGATCGCATCAGGAACAGCGCGTAGCGGCATGTGGATCGTTGTAAGCGCGACGCGAAGCCCGCCACCAACAAGCATCATGACCGGGTGTGGTGCCGGTTCACCAGTCAGAACGCCGGCCAGTTCCGCAAGGTATTCGGTGTGGCCCGGGTGCTGGAAGCCTGCGGCTTTCAAGAGCGATTTCGCAATCGGATTTGTGACAACAGCGGAGGCTTTGCCATTCCAGACATCGTCAACGCCCAGTCTGATTGACTCAACAATCGCAGAACCTGTTGCAGTATCGGGTTCACCTGCGCGAACGTCTGGGCTCGGAATATCAACGACCGGAAGACCATCCGAGAACACAGCGCCACAGTCTGTAGGATCGCGGATTTCGATGATTTCAACACCGAGGCCAGAATCACGCGCGCGATCTCGCAACGTCGCTACATTGCCACGAAGATAGAAGCTGCGTGTATCCGGTATTTTCTGGAATGCCTGCCAGGCAAGAAGGGAAGCCTGCGGGCCAACGCCCGCCGGATCTCCCTGCGTCAGAACAAGCGGTAACCGCTTATCGTCTGATAATTGTTGCGTCACGCTTCAGGTCACGAAGTTCGCGCTGCGCCATTAGAGAAAGCTGCTGATTGAACAGACGGTCCTCGATGGCTTCACGGTCGGGAATTTCGATGTCAGCGAAAGCTCGGTCGCAGACGTAGATCAATGTTGGACCCGCGGGCGTATCTATCGGATCTGCAGACTGTCCAACTTCTGTATCTCGAACAGCTTCGGAAACTTGGTCCATTAATGCGTCAGTGCTGACACGACCAAGGGGGGCATACAAAAGGCCTTCAGTTTCACCGGCAACACGTTCCAACATATCGCAGGAATGTCCCTCCGCCCGGAACGCTTCCAGCGCAGCGAGATCGCCATTTTCGGATAGCACCTGTGCAAGCTCAACTTCCAGCTGACCGTTCGTGCCGTCTTGTTTAGCGCGGACTGCGTAGATGTAGATACCATCAGACGCGACAATTGGAGGTGTGAGCGCTGGCGCTTCCGTGTTGCGAATAACTTCCTGAACTTCTGGTTCCAGTTCTGTCGGCGAGACCCAGCCCAAGTCGCCGCCAACAGCAGCTGTAGGGGAATTGGAGTATTGCTGTGCAGCAAGTTCAAATCGTGCACCTTGACGTATTTGTTCAAGGATCACATTCGCGCCTTGTAGCATTTGCTGTCGATCTGCCTCCGACGGAGCGTAGAGAAAAATCTCCGCCAGCTGATAGCGTTCCTCTGATGCATCGTTTTCAATTCGGTCCAGCGTGCTGTCGATCTGAAGCTGTGAAATACGTATGCGCGAGCCATAAAGACCATTGATGATGCGGCGCCATGCGATTTCGGCGCGCATTTGTTCACGGAGCGTCTGAGGGTTTACACCGTTTTGTACCAATGATGCATACAGGCCTTCCAGAGAAGTTTGGTTCTGGCGGGCAATATCCATCAAAGACGCTTCAATTTCCCGGTCGTCGATTTGCAATTCGTATTCAGCCGCTTTTTGAAGCTGTAAACGTTCATCGATGAGTTCTTCTAAGGCGCGCGGTAGCGCCTGTCTGAGCGATTCCTGAGAGGGTTGAACACCAAGGGTGATTAGCAGGAGCCGGGCGCGTTGTCCGACGTCAGAGATAGAAATCACTTCATCATTCACGACAGCTGCTACGCCGCCGAGCATGCGAGTAGAGGACTCAGCCGCTTCAGAGGTTGCTGCGGTCGCTGAGCCGGTAGCGGTCTGCGCAATCGCAGGTGCACTGAATGCCATCAGAGCAAGCCCACTTACCAGCGTCCGAAATCCGATCATAAATCTTTACTCCAAAAACCTGCCCGCCAACGCGTATTCATCGTGTCACATGCGATAACATGATCCAAAAGGAAATGTCACATGAAGATGCAGAAGGGTTTCTCTTAATCAAAATTACCACTGGTGACCTGGCCAAGTGTATTGAAGCCAAAGCCGAACGTGATGGATTCGCTATTGCCAACGCCGCGATCGTTGATTTCGCGTTGCTGATAGCCAATCTGGAAGAAGCTACATTCGTCAGACCAACGGAGCGCTACTGCCTGAATCTGGTTCAGGTTGGCTTCAAGGTTCCGGTTGATCCGGTAGAGCAGCTCGACGTCCTCGGTCAGTTCAACGGTTGCGCCAAGCGAAATGCCCTGACGTTGCAGCGGAATCGCTTCCATCGAGATATTATCTGACACGTTGAAATAGGTGACATTGCCCTTAACGCGCCACCAATCGACCGTTGCGCGGGTTTCGACGCGCTGGATGTCAAAAGCATCGTTCAGACGGAAATTCGCAGCAAAGCTGAATATGTCATCATATTCCAGGGCGCCGCCGACAAGATAATCTGACTCGGTGCCAGCAAGGTTTGATGCATAGGTAAATAGCGGGTCTGCTTCATCGCGCCAGCGACGACCTAGCGTGCCGCGTAGCGTGAAACCGTTATCCATTGAGACGGCTGTACGAACGCCCGCTGCGATGCGTCCGCCAGTTTCCACTAGATCCTGCTGCGTGAACGGATCCGCTTCGAATAGAACCGCGTGGTCCAGTTCGAACTTTGTGGAGTCTTCGTTCGGTACCAGAATATTTTCGAGAGAGGATTCGCTGTAGGCAATCGTCATGATCGGTTCGATCAGAATTCGTGAACCTTCCGAATAGCGCGCTAATGGCCAGCGTACGGTTGCTGCGGCCAGACCATAGCCCCGCGCTTCAGAGTCTTCGAATGCGGGTGTGACATTTGTCTGGGCGACCGAATAATCGAAATAATCACCACGCACACGCAGGAGCGGTTCCAGAACAAGTCCACCTGGAGACACATAGGAGTTCTGCCAGTCAGCCGAAGCTGTGAGACGACGTGTGTCATTGCCGCCGCTGCGGTCCAGAATGGCAAGGCCGGTTTCCAGAGAGACGAGACCGTTATCGCCAAAGTCCATGAGCTGGTTCGCGTATACGCTTGGCGTTACACGCGCGAACAGGGCGTCATCATCACCATCGCGCAGACCTTGCGTGTGGAAAGAGATGGCATCCGCGTAGAAGTTCTCGCTCTGACCAACAAAATAAATCTGATTGAGAAGGCGCTGAGGGTTGGAGTCTACCAGTCCACGCGGCGTGTTCCAGTCGCTGATGTCGTAGCGGCGCAAATACAGGTCGTCAGAGACTTCTTCGATAGAGAAGCCCCAGCTCCAGATATCTGAAATCTCGAAATCACCTTCCGCGAAGATGTGACCACGGAATTCTTCTTCACTCGGGATCAGAGTGCCGGCGTATGACGACGGGTCTGCCACGATGCGGCCATTGGTATTATAGAACTGGCGGTCGCCATCGCTATCAAACTCATAGTCATATGCCATAGAGCCGGATAGGTTTAGTGAGCCTGAATAAAAACGTTGGCGATATTCAGCACCCAGTGTCGAATTGACATTGGTGTGAAGACGCGGCGTGATCGTCAGATCATTGCTCGGCGAGATCGCCCAGTAGTAAGGCTGCTCGTAAACAAAGCCGAGCTTGGAGGAGAGTTCAGGGGTCGGTGTCAGAAAGCCGGACCGGCGTTCCGTGCTCGGATCAGGGTGCGCAAAATACGGCAGGTAGAGCACCGGCACGCCTTTTAGCTCGAATACAGCACCCTCATAGGTGATCATCTGGGTATCGGCATTTTGAACTGCGCGGCGCGCACGAAGGCTCCAGGTCGGTTGGCTGCCTTCTTCTTCACAGATCGGGCATGCAGTATAAATCGCGTATTCCAGAGAGTTGGAACCGGATTCATCACGAGCTGCTGTGCGGGCAACGACAACCGCGTTTTGTGGCAGTTGAGCTGCAAAATTGGCTGCAACACCGTCTGAGAGAGAGCCGTCAACTTCCAGTTCTTCTGCTACGCGGACCGTGCCGTCCGGATCAACAATGCGAACATTACCAATCGCGTGAACTTTTTGTTCCTGAAGATCGTAGATAACACGATCAGCCGTCAGTTGGCGGTCCGCATAGCGTGCCACCACATTGCCTTCGGCGATCATGATTCCTTCATCCTGATTATCGATCAGAACGTCGGCTTCCAGATAGACCCGATCAGATGAAAAATCCTGCGCAACCACAGCCGGTGTGAATGCCATCATCGCCATGATTGCGAGCAGATCGTTGCGCTTCACGGTTATCCCCTTCGTAACCTACCTGTCTGGGTTATACTTTTCGTCGCGAGGACAAAAGACTTCATACCCGATGACAGGCAAAAAAAGCGATTTTAAGGTCGCCTTGTTGCATATTTGATGTCTGAAATCTCAGTTCTGACGGCGGACCAGCCCGCCCGGCAGAGAGCCTGCGATTCCCTCCAGCTCAAGTTCTACCAGAAGAATGGCACATTTGCGGCTTGGAATGCCTGTTGCCAGTGAAATATCCGCAATGGTTGTCGCTGTGGGTGAAAGCGCCTGAACGATTCGTGCGCGGTCTTCTTCCGAAAATTCGACCGTTTCATCGTCCAGATCGTCATCCGGCAATTCGAACAGGCTGGGTTGGGAAGGTGTCGCAGGTGCAATAGCTTCCATTACCTGCTGGGCATTTTCAACCAGTAATGCGCCGGATCGAATAAGTCCGTTTGAGCCTTGAGTGCGTTTGTCGAGTGGGCTTCCAGGAACAGCCATGACTTCGCGTCCCTGTTCGAGCGCGGTGCGCGCTGAAATCAGAGAGCCAGAGCGTTGAGCAGCCTCGATGACAACGACGCCAAGGCTGAGCCCGGTAATGAGACGGTTGCGACGCGGGAAATCGTTTGCGCGCGGTTCGTGTCCGAATGGTGACTCAGAAACAACCAGCCCTGTATCTTTGATTTGATTTCGGAGGTTTTCATTCTGTGCCGGATAAATGTTATCGATGCCGCCAGCGATCACTGCCACTGTACCGGTAGACAGCGAGCCGTTGTGAGAAGCTGTGTCGACACCTCGGGCCAGACCGGAGACGACTGTGTATCCTCCATTGCCCAGATCATGCGCCATATCATGGGCTATTCGCATGGCGGCGGCGGATGCATTGCGAGAGCCAACGATTGCAACGCATGGCTTTCTGAGGAGGTCTGTGTTGCCCCAAACCGTAATCACCGGCGGGGCAGGTGATAAATGTCCAAGAAGTTTGGGATAATCCTCATCACCAGACAGAATTATACGAGCGCCGATATGATCGGTTTCGTCGAATTCGCGTCGAACTTTGTCTGCGGGATATAGCTTTAGTTCGCCGCGACCAGATGCACGAACACGTTCTGGAAACGCTTCCAGTGCAGCAAGGCCTGAACCATAGGTCTCCAGAAATCTGGAATAGGTGAGGGGGCCTACCCCTTTCGTTCGGGCGAGCTGAACGCGGCCGATGCGTTCAGCCTCGGTCACGTAGCCGTTGCTTCTGCGTCTGCGGTTTTAGATTTACCTTGACCGAATTTTGGTTCTGTTCCGTCTAAAATGCGTTTGATGTTCGTTGCATGTCGACCGAAAACGAGGGCTGTGAGCACGACCAAAATCAGGACGTGGATCAGAGACAGGTTCAGCCCCCAGGCGACTACCGGCACAAACAGAGCGGTGGTCAGCGCAGCGACGGAAGAGCGACGTGCAAGGAAGGCTACAGTCAGCCAGCAGACAGCAGCGAACAGGCCGATCTGCCAGACCGCCGCAAAGAGCAGGCCGGCATAAGTCGCGACGCCTTTGCCGCCTTTGAACTGAAGCCAGACCGGGAAGCAGTGACCGATAAACGCCATCGCGCCTGCGAAAAGGCCAATGGCTGGAATACGGTCACCAAAGAGAAAGGCGAACAACAGAGCAGCAAGGCCCGCCTTACCAGAATCCAGCAGGAAAGTCGCCGCAGCAAGATCCTTGCGACCGGTGCGCAGGACGTTTGTTGCGCCGATATTGCCGGACCCGATTGCGCGAATGTCACCAAGACCAGCCATTTGTGTGATGACCAGACCAAACGGGATGGAGCCAAGCAGATAGCCGATAACAGCTGCGCCCGCCCAGATTGCGGTATCTGGAAAGTTTTCCATGATTAGTTTCCGTTCTCAGGGCCAAACACCCATTTGCCTTTGACCATTGTCCGGACTGTTTTGCCAGTCAGGAGGCGGCCATCAAACGGGCTGTTGCCGGAGCGTGATGAGAGGTTTTCGCGCAGACATTTCCAGGGTGTCTCCGGATCCAAGACGACGAGGTCTGCTTCTGCGCCTTCGGCAATCCGTCCGAGCGGCAGATTTAGAGCATCTGCCGGATTACAGGTAACAGCGGCAAGAGCAGTCAGAAGGTCGAGTTCGTAATGAGGCTCTGCGACGAGTGTCGTAAGTGCTGATAGAAGCGTTTCCAGACCTGCGGCGCCAAAGCTGGCTTCATCGAACGGCAGTCGCTTGTCTTCAGCAGGCTGTGGGTCGTGAGATGACACGATCACGTTGAGAGAGCCATTTTTCAGGCCTTCAATCAAAGCCAGACGATCTTCCTCTGCGCGGAATGGCGGGTTCACCTTGCAATAGGTGAGATACGCTTTGCGCGGGTCATGAGAGCCATCCCCGATATCGAGTTCGTTGAAGAACAGAGAGTGGGCTGCCGCCGTCACGATGACATTATTGCCCGCTTCGCGGTGGCGGTTTGCGATATCAAGGCTTCGACCAGTCGTGACCTGATCGACAATGATGTCGCTTTTGGTCATTTCAGCCAGTAGCAAGTCGCGCTCCAGACCAATCCATTCAGCGTTTGCGGGAAGGCCTCGCAGTCCGAGTCGCGCTGCAAACGCGCTTGCATTCATGGAGCCGGTCGACAGCGATGGCTCGTCCGGACGAAGCATCATTTTAGCGCCCACGCCGCGACCATATTGAAGTGCGCGACGGATGAGGTTTGCCGACGTCAGAGCTTTATCCGCGTTACAGAACAGAACCGCGCCCGCATCCTTCATGAGGGAGAGCTCGGTCATGCCTTCTCCTGCAAGGCCGACAGTCAGGGCGCCAGCTGGGTATATCCGGTTCAGGACTTTGTGGGACTGACCTGCGCGTTTGAGGTAATCGACCAGAGCGGGCGTATCGATCGCCGGATCTGTGTCCGGCATAATCACCATGGAGGTGATGCCTCCGGATACAGCTGACCGGCTGGCGGTTTCGAGCGTCTCACGGTGTTCAGAGCCCGGCTCGCCGGTTTTGACCCGCATGTCGATCAGGCCGGGGGCAACGGCCTTACCGCCGCAATCAGTGACAAGATCGGTTCCTGCTGTTGTCGCGGAAACCTGCGGGCCGAATTCGGAGATATAACCGTCTTCAATAATAATGCCGCCGACAGTATCGAGGCCCGTCGCCGGGTCGAGAATACGCGCATTGATCAGAGCCCGTTTCATGCTGACGCCTCCGCGCGAGCGCGATCGAGATTTTTGGCGAGCGCATCCAGTACAGCCATGCGGACAAAGACGCCCATAGATACCTGCTCCGTGATGGTGCTGTTTTCCGACTCTGTGATGGCGCTGTCGATTTCTACACCGCGGTTCATGGGGCCGGGATGCATGATCAGCGCGTCTGGCGCGGCGTGAGATAGCTTTTCCTTATCAAGGCCGTAAAGATGGAAGAACTCACGTTTGCTCGGCAGATAGAGGCCGTGCATGCGTTCGAGCTGAAGGCGAAGCATCATTACGACATCGCAGCCGCTAATGCCTTCAATCATGTTGGTATGCGTTGAATGTGCGCCCCAGGTCTCTGCGCCCGGAGGCATAAGCGTCGGTGGAGCGACCAGTCGGACTTCCGCGCCCATCAGGTGCAGCAACATAGCGTTAGAACGGGCCACGCGCGAGTGTAGAATGTCTCCGCAAATCGCCACCTTTAGCCCTTCAATCCGGCCTTTGCGACGGCGGATAGTAAGCGCATCCAACAGCGCCTGCGTCGGGTGTTCGTGTGTGCCGTCACCGGCGTTTACGACGGCGCAATCCACTTTGCGTGACAGAAGTCTCACCGCGCCTGAAGAGCCGTGACGGATCACCAGAAGATCCGGCTGCATGGCGTTGAGCGTCATCGCCGTATCGACCAGTGTTTCGCCTTTCTTCACAGATGATGATTGAACAGACATGTTCACAACATCTGCGCCGAGACGCTTTGCTGAAATGTCGAATGAGCTTTGTGTTCTTGTCGAGTTTTCGAAGAACAGGTTGATCAGGGTTTTCCCTTTAAGGGACTGTTGCGGATTGCGGTTTTCAACGAACTCGTTCGCGCGATCAAGCAGGTACTCGATGTCCAGACGATTGAGCCCTTCAATGCCCAGAAGGTGTCGAAGGGAGAAGTCATAAGCGAAGGTCATCGGTGAAGACTCTGAGAATAAAAAATCCGGACCAGCTAGTCTCTCTCGGGGTGGTACGTCAACATTATGCGCAATGTGCCGTCACAGACTTGTGCCTAAAGGAGGCCAAAAGCAATCAGAATGGCTGGCATAGTCAGGGCGGCGAGAACAGTTTCTGTGGCGATCAGGTTAGCCATGAGGTCTGCGTCTCCGCCAAGCTGACGCGCGAGGATAAAGCCGTTGGTGGCGGTCGGGGTGGCAGTTGCAATGGCCATCACGGCGAGGGGCACGCCTTCGAGGCCAAAACCATGTCGTGCGATAAGAATCGTCAGGACTGGCATGCCGATCAGGCGCACAAGTGACCAGAAGACCGTGAAAAGACCAGCACGCCGCAACGCGATAAAGTTCACACCCGCTCCTGCCGCCAGCAATCCGAGCGCCATGGCCGGTTCGGACACCAGTTCCAGAATGGTGTTGATAATGCCTGCTGGCTGAAGTCCTGTGACGTTCAGGGCTGCGCCGATAATGCAGGCGATGACCAACGGATTGCGAATGAGCTCTGTGAACGGGTTGCGTTTCACGCCGGTCTCGGTTTCGCCGAAATGAGACAGCGCCAACACTGAGAGGATGTTCGCCATCGGAATGAGTATGGCGGCGCAGAGCGCTGTGAGCGCCAGTCCTTCTTCAGCGTAGAGAACGCCAGAAATGGTCAACGCGATGAAGGTGTTCCAGCGCGAGTTGGACTGAATGATGCTGCCAACAGCGGGGCGCGTGACATTCGGCCATAAGAGTGCGAGCAGGCCGGTTCCAGCCATCAATATCTGAGCGATGAACAGCGTGAGCGCGATCTTCCACGGTGCTTCATCAAATGGCGCTCGCGAGAGCACCAGTATGATCAGGGCAGGGAAAAGCGCTACATAACAAAGCCGCTCTATAGACCGCCAGCCGTCCCGATCAGGTAGTTTGCGCCAGGCAAGGAATTGCCCCAGCGCCACCATGAACATGACGGGTAGAAGAGCGTTCAGAAACGTCATGAAGCGTTGGCGATCCGGTCAATAGCAGTCTGGAGGATGATTGCGGCAGCGGATTTATCGATAAGTTCGGCGCGGCGTGCGCGTGACAGGTCAGCTTCCAGCATTGCGCGTTCGGCCATTTGACTCGACATGCGTTCGTCCTGAAAGGCGATCGGCACATCGCGGATCTGAAGAATGTGCCGTGCGAGTGCGCGCGCAGACTGAACGCGCGGACCTGCGCTGCCATCCATGTTGAGCGGAAGCCCCATCACAATACCAATTGCGCCGCGCTCATCGAATAGTTCGAAAAAGCGGGTCAGCGTCGGAGCGAGCTTTTTGCCGCGCTGAATGGTTTCTACCGGATGGGCTGTGAGCTGGAGGCTGTCGCTAGCCGCGACGCCAAGCGTCTTTGATCCCGGATCCAGCCCGATAATAATGCCCTGACTAGGCAGCTCTGTTACATCTGATAATAGCATGTCTGTCTGATAGCTTGCTGTCAGCGAAGCTCAAAAGACTTTCTGTGTGAGGTATTCGCAGAAATTTTCGTTCGTCATTCTTGATCAAGCCGTAAGCTCGTCATAAACCCGCACACACACAGAGGAGTGTTCCGCATGAGCGTCACCAATCAGGACGTAAAAAAAGTTGCCCGCCTGGCCCGCATTGCGCTGCCAGAGGATCAGGTTGAACCTATGACGGACGAACTCAATAACATCCTGAACTGGATCGAACAGCTCGGCGAAGTTGACGTTGAAGGTGTGGAGCCGATGACCTCTGTTGTGGAGACATCTCTGCCAATGCGCGAAGACGTTGTGACGGACGGCGGCATTCAGGACAAAGTCCTTGCAAACGCACCCAAATCCGAAGACGGCTTCTTTGTTGTTCCAAAGGTCGTCGAATAAGTCTGCAACTGATCAAATTTTCCAGGAAATCATTGAACTTTTACCGTTTTGGCGCGATATAGATCCAAGCAAGAGGTGAGCGATGCTGCGCGATAAAAGTCTGCCTATGGTCTATGCGGGAATGGTTTTCCTGCTGTCTGCCTGTGCAACAGTTGCAAATGGCGGGGATGACAATCGCGCTCGCGGCGCTGAGAAGTTCGCGGAAGACCCGCGCCTCGGCGAGCGTGTAGATCGGATGTGCTTTACGTCGAATATCGACGGCTTCTCTCAGGCAGATGACGACACGGTCGTTCTGCGCGCCAGTGCATCGCGACATTATCTCGTGGAAACAAGCGCGTGCTTCAATCTTGAGCGTGCTCTCTCCATCGGCCTTGATTCACGCACGAGCTGCGCAAGCCGTGGCGATCGACTTATCGTTTCGGACAGCGCGTTCCCATCGCGTTCGAACACGGGCACGTCCGTCGACTCGTGTCTCATTACTGCGATCTACGAGTGGGATGACGACGCGGACGAAGAGGTAGAAGAAGCTGCCGAAGAATAGGCTTCGTCTTTGAGTTAGAGGCGCTTCGAATGAAGCGCCTTTTTTAATTCCTGCAACATCGCGCGACTTCTGCGGAAAAGTCGGCAGATACAGGTAATTCAGCACTTGATAAGTTAGGGCGTACGCGTCTACCAAGCGGTTGGAGTTTTCTTTTCCGGTTCGCTGCGGCAAGGCTCGACTTGCGGACCGATTATTATTGAAAGACTGACAATGACTGATCTCACTGGGCTTACTCTGTCTGACGCTCTGGACGGGTTGAACTCGAAAGCGTTTTCTTCAGAAGAGATCACCACGGCCTACGTGGATGCGATTGAGAAAGCTAACGGTGCGCTAAACGCTTACATTCTTCAGACGCCTGAAAAAGCGATCGGTATGGCGAAAGCCTCCGATGTGCGTCGCGCCAAGGGTGAAGCAGGTGCGCTGGAGGGTGCGCCGCTGGGTATCAAAGACCTGTTCAGCACTGAAGGTGTTCGCACGACAGCGTGTTCTCATATTCTGGGTGAATTCACACCACCATATGAAAGCACGGTAACGGCGAACCTTTGGCGCGAAGGCGCTGTTATGCTTGGCAAGCTCAACATGGACGAGTTTGCTATGGGCTCGTCCAATGAGACGTCTTTCTACGGCAACGTAATCAATCCGTGGCGCCGTAATGACGGCAGCAATGCCGACCTGACACCGGGTGGTTCTTCTGGTGGCTCTGCGTCTGCTGTTGCGGCCGATCTTTGCCTTGCTGCTACCGCATCCGATACGGGCGGTTCTATCCGTCAGCCTGCATCTTTTACCGGTACAGTGGGCATTAAGCCGACTTATGGCCGTGCAAGCCGCTTTGGGATGGTCGCGTTTGCCTCTTCTCTTGATCAGGCTGGCCCGATTGCGAAAACAGTTAAAGACGCTGCCATCATGCTGAACGTGATGTGTAGCCATGATGACAAAGACTCTACGTCTCTGAAGGTCGAACAACCTGACTGGACGAAAGCGGTTGGCGAGCCTGTTAAAGGCATGAAGATCGGTGTTCCTAAAGAATATCGCGTCGATGGGATGCCGGAAGACATCGAGAAGCTCTGGCAGCAGGGTATTGACTGGCTGAAAGCTGCCGGCTGCGAAATTGTCGACGTGAGCCTGCCGCACACAAAATATGCTCTGCCTGCGTATTACATCGTTGCTCCAGCTGAAGCCTCCTCCAACCTCGCGCGCTATGACGGGATGAGGTATGGCCTGCGTCAGGCTGGCGATAATCTGACAGATATCTATCAGAACACGCGCGCCGAAGGCTTTGGTGCAGAAGTGAAGCGTCGTCTGATGATCGGTACTTACGTGCTGTCAGCCGGATACTATGACGCGTATTATCTGAAAGCGCAGAAGGTACGCACAAAGATCCTTCAGGACTTCCAGAATGTCTTTGAAGAAGTTGATGCGCTTCTTACGCCAACATGTCCGTCCGCTGCGTTTGCGCTGGGCGAGCGAATGGATGATCCGATCTCCATGTACCTGAATGACGTCTTCACGGTTACGGCGAACCTCGCAGGTCTCCCTGGTATTTCTGTGCCGGTGGCGACAGATCACCATGGTCTGCCGATGGGGCTGCAGGTAATCGGCAAGGCGCTCGACGAATCTGCGTGTCTGCGTGTTGCCGCACAGCTTGAAGAGGCTGCGCAATTCACGGCCAAGCCCGCAAACTGGTGGTCTGCTTAGTCTGACCTTCGAAAATCAGTATAAAAGAAAGCCCGCTTCTCGAATGAAAAGCGGGCTTCTCTTTATGCAGGAGAGCGGGGGTGGGGGGACATTTCAAAAGACCCGAAGGTCTTCAGGGCTCATCCTGCAAGAGAGACTGGAATCTTGATGTACTGCTTGCCGTTGTCTTCCGCAGGCGGAAGCTGACCAGCGCGAATATTCACCTGAAGTGACGGCATGATCAGGCGCGGCGGTGCGAGCTTTGCGTCACGCGTATTACGCATCTCGATAAATTGCTCTCGGCTAATGCCATCATGCACGTGAATGTTTTTGGCTTTCTGTTCGGCTACCGTCGTTTCCCAGGCATAGTCTGTACGGCCTTCGGGCAGATAGTCATGGCCGACAAAGACGCGGGTCTCTTCTGGTAGCGACAGGATCTTCTGGATGCTGTCATAGAGGGTACCAGCGTCGCCGCCCGGAAAGTCGGTCCGCGCGGTGCCATAGTCTGGCATAAACATTGTGTCGCCAACGAAGGCTGCATCGCCAATTACATAGGTCACGCACGCAGGCGTGTGGCCTGGTGTTGCAATCACTTTTGCGTCCAGATCGCCGACCTTGAAGGTCTCGCCGTCAGCGAACAGGTCATCAAAAACCACACCATTCGTGTTCACGTCTTTCGCATTGAAGAGCGTTTTGAAGACGGTTTGAACCTCAGTGATGCGTCCGCCAATGCCATAGCGCGCCCCCGTTTTGCGGCGCACATAGTCGGCGGCAGACAAATGGTCTGCGTGCGCATGCGTGTCGAGTACGCGTGTAATCCTGAAGCCTTTTTCGGCAGCAACATCCAGAACGAGATCGATTGGTGTGGATGCGAGCTTCGCATGACCAGCATCATATTCTGTTACAGGATCAATAATGACCGCTTCGCCGCTGTCTTCATCAGCGACCAGATATGTGATCGTGAACGTGGCTTCGTCAAAAAATCCCTGAACAAACATATTTTCACCCTTGCGTTTCCATCCAAAATATTAGTATATGCTAAAAAACGCAATACCTAATATTTTGATTTGGTGAAATGAGGTTCAAAATTCAGGGCGTATGCTAAAGAGGCGTCGTTTTTTAGCCTCACTGGCGAAATGCCACCAGATCAGAATTGGGAGAGATAAGTATGGAATCAGTTCGGGAATTGTCACCACAAGATATCGTCAGACTGCGTGACGCAGGCGAGGTTGTGCTGGTCGACGTACGTGAAACACCCGAGCATACGCGCGAGCATATTAAAGGCGCGCAGCTGTGTCCTCTGTCGCGCTGGGGTGAAGATGCGATCTCCAACCCATCGAATGCGCCTGTCGTGTTTTTCTGCCGCTCAGGCATGCGCACACGCATGAACGCAAACCTTCTGGCGGATGCAGCTAATGGCAATGCGATCCTGATGGATGGCGGCCTGATCGCCTGGAAGAAAGCAGGCCTTTCCGTAGAGCGTGCGCGCCAGCTCGCGCCGCCAAGCATTATGCGTCAGGTCTTTATGGTGGCTGGCACACTCATTCTGATCGGTGTGATCCTTTCCCAACTTACGGATTCCCGTTTCGTCTATCTCAGCGGCTTCGTTGGAGCCGGACTTCTGTTCGCAGGCGTATCCGGCTGGTGCGGCATGGCAAAGCTTCTGGCTTTGATGCCGTGGAATAAGGAACAGGCTGGCTGACAATGATTGAGCTGACACCACATATTTTGCTGACTGCGGCGCTGAGTGGCGTCGTAATCGGTATATTTCTGACGGTGTTCGGCGGCGGCGGGTCTGTGCTGGCCGCGCCATTGCTCCTCTATTTTGTGGGCGTAACCGATCCGCACCTTGCAATTGGTACATCCGCGGCGGGTGTTGCCGCGACAGCGGTGATCAATTTGTTCGGTCATTGGTGGAACGGACGGATCAAATGGCCCTGTGCGCTGGTATTTGGCGCGGCAGGTTTGGTCGGATCGATTATAGGCTCAACAATCGCGAAGATGATTGATGGCCAGTCTCTTCTCGTTGCGTTTTCAGTCGCTATGGCGGCGATTGGCCTGTCCATGTTCCGTAAGCCTGCCAGTGAAGGTGACCCGAATGTTCATATCACCTGGCAGTTCACGGCAAAGCTTCTACCGGTAGGTCTTTTGGTCGGCTTTGCGGCCGGGTTCTTCGGAATTGGCGGCGGATTCCTGATTGTGCCGGGCCTGATGCTCGCAACGGGAATGCCGATCACCGCAGCTGCTGCGTCTTCACTGGTTTCTGTGGCGATCTTCGGTACTGCGACGGCCGGCAATTATGCGCTCGCTGGATGGGTGGATTTTCGCCTGACAGGGCTTCTCGTCGTCGGTGGTCTGATTGGCGGTCTTGTCGGCAACCGTCTGATTGGCCTGTTGGCTAACCGTCTGTCACTTGGACGGAAACTGTTTGCGGCGCTGATTATTGTCGTGGCGGTCTATATCGCGCTTCGTGCACTGCATATTATCTGAAAAGACTTTCTTCCAGATTGTTCCTCTTTATCGAATGTGCTTGTAGAAGCAGCTGCTAAGCTGTGCTTAAAAACACACGTTATTGATTCAGATATCTGAGACCAAGAATGACCGATCGTACGAGCTACATTATTGAAGGTGATACCGGTGACTGGGAAGTCGTGATCGGCATGGAAGTTCACGCGCAGGTCGCGACGAACTCCAAGCTGTTTTCCGGCGCACCAACGAAATTCGGTGCAGACCCGAACTGCAATGTCAGCCTCGTCGACGCCGCTATGCCTGGCATGCTGCCTGTCATTAACCGCGGCTGCGTCGAGCAGGCGGTTCGTACGGGTCTTGGTTTGAATGCAAAGATCAATCTCTGGTCCCGCTTTGACCGTAAGAACTATTTCTATCCCGACCTTCCGCAGGGCTATCAGATTTCGCAGTTCCAATACCCGATCGTGGGTGAGGGCGAGATCGAAGTCGAAGCTGAAGACGGGTATTCTTTCGTTGTGGGCATTGAGCGTCTGCACCTCGAGCAGGACGCGGGTAAGTCCATCCACGATCTGGACCCGAACGCGACTTATGTTGACCTGAACCGCTCAGGCGTCGCGCTCATGGAGATCGTTTCCAAGCCGGATATCCGCTCACCGGGTGAAGCTGCTGCTTACCTCAAAAAGCTGCGCGCAATCGTTGTCGCGCTGGGTTCCAGCGATGGTGACATGGAGAAGGGTAACCTGCGTGCGGACGTGAACGTGTCTGTCTGTAAGGTCGGCAATTACGCGAAGTTCAAAGAAACCGGTGATTTTGGTTTCCTCGGCACACGTCGTGAAATCAAGAACATGAACTCTTTCCGCTTCATTCAGCAGGCGATCGAGTTCGAAGCGCGTGATCAGGTCGAGAAGATTGAGCGCGGCGATAAGGTTGATCAGGAAACAATCCTGTTCGACACGACGACCGGCGAAACACGCTCCATGCGCTCCAAGGAAGATGCGCACGATTATCGCTATTTCCCTGATCCGGATCTGCTGCCGCTGGAAATCGATCAGGCATGGGTCGATGAGATTCGCGCTACGCTGCCTGAGCTACCGGACCAGAAGAAGCAACGCTTCATGGATGATTATGGTCTGAAAGCGTATGACGCGGCTGTTCTTGCTGCCGATTACGACAAAGCAGACTACTTCGAAGCGGTTGCCAAAGGCCGTGACGGTAAAATGGCTGTGAACTGGGTCGCGAACGAACTTTTCGGTCGTCTCAACAAGGAAGACCTGACAATCGGTGAAAGCCCTGTCAGCGCGGAACACCTTGGTGAGCTGCTTGATCTCATCAAATCAGGCGAGATCTCCGGCAAGATTGCCAAGACCGTCTTCGAAAAAGTCTGGGACGGTGAAGGCGCGCCTGCTGCCATCGTTGAGAAGGAAGGCCTGAAGCAGGTTTCTGACACCGGCGCGATCGAGAAAATCGTCGACGATATCATCGCAGCTAATCCGGCTCAGGTTGAGCAGGTTCAGGCTCAGAAAGCTGAAGGTCATGCCAAGCCGAAGGCACTGGGCTGGTTTGTTGGTCAGGTCATGAAGGCTAGCCAGGGTAAGGCTAACCCTCAGGCGGTAAACGAGATTCTGAAGGCGAAACTCGACCTTTAATCTTTTTCCTGACTGGTTGTGATCATTCTGATCTGTGATCGGCGCTCTTCGGCTTCGTCGAAGGGCCCGAGCAACGCAGTAACATAGTTCTGCGAGTAAAGTGGGCGGCGCGGAACCTCAGGGATCCACTCGTCCAGATGTTCTTCCTCAGACTCCCTGTTCGAAATTATGAGCCGCGGAAAAGCGTTTTCCATGTCTGAACTCCACACCTGATGTTTCAGCCTTCATGTTAACTTCTTGCCGCTAACGGGGTGTGGACCCGTCGGCTCGAGTTTGAGTTTTCCTGTCAGAGTTTCGTTAGGGTTAACGCTTCCTTTCTAAGGGCTGCGCCGACCTATCAATGCCTTTCGAATAGAAAAACTAAAGCAAGGCTTATGAATTGAGGCGTTCATCTCAGAGGGGTTCGTCGACATATTGCACCTGTAAGCAACACTGACGGGTGTACGGCAGGCGCCGTGGGCTCTGAAGACGAAAGTAGTGACGACGCCATGGTGCAGGAAAAAATCAGCGCAGCCCTTAACGGTGAAAGCACAAAGGAACGTGTAGCGAGCCTTAACGCTCGCTGGCGGACGATTCAGGCCGAGCGCGTTCTGCGTCTGGCGCTTCTGGAAGAGTTTCCGGGGCGTATTGCAGTCAGCTCTTCATTTGGCACAGAGTCTGCGGTTCTTCTCCACCTCGTATCGCGCGTGTATAAAGCTGCGCCGGTTCTGTTCCTCGATACAGGCATGCATTTTCCTGAGACGATCGCCTATCGCGATGAGCTGATCGAGCGTCTGGGGCTGCGTGATGTGCGCATTGTTCGCCCGCGCGCCGAGGAAGTTGCCTCTGAGGACCCGTCCAAGACGCTTCATATCGAGGATTTCGATGCATGCTGCGCGCTTCGTAAGGTCCGCCCGCTTGAAGTCGCTATGGATGATTTCGACGCATGGATTACAGGCCGTAAGCGCTATCAGAATACCGATCGCGAAGACCTGCCAATCTTCGAACTCGACACAACGGGTAAGGTGAAGGTCAATCCGCTGGCGAACTGGTCGCCAACTGACCTCCAGACCTATTTCCGCGAACATGACCTGCCACGTCATCCGCTGGAAGCGCAGGGCTATAAATCCATCGGCTGCGCGACATGCACCACTCCTGTAGCAGAGGGTGAGGACCCGCGTGCAGGGCGTTGGAGAGAAAGCGAAAAAACCGAATGCGGTATCCACATCACCGCGGATGGTAAAGTTGTTCGTACTCGCCTGATTGACACAACAGAGCGCGCGTAATCGCCTCGCACAAACGCTGAATTCTTTTCTGGGCATACCTTTCATTCATGCGCTAAAGACCTACCTGCTGAGTCGGAAGCACTATGATTTGAAAGGTATGTGATGCGTTTAACGGTTTTTGCGGCAACTCTCGCTCTTATGGCAACGCCAGCTATGGCGCAGGAAGAAGGCTGGAGCGGAGAAGGATCTTTTAGCGCATCGACCTCTTCCGGTAATACAGACACTACGCAGCTCGGTCTCGGTGTAGACCTCAACCACGAGCAGGGGCGCTGGTCTCAGGGCATTGTCGCGTCCGCAGATTATGGCGAGACAGACGGTCTTGAAACTCAGAACCGTTTTCAGATCTCTGGCAATGTCGACGTGCAGATGACAGATCGCATGTTCGGCTTCGGTCAGGGTCAGTACGAGTCAGACGAATTTTCAGCTTATGATAGCCGCCTGTTTATCGGTGGTGGCCTCGGCTATGACATTTTCGATAGCGAAGACCTGACTTGGTCAGTGCGCGGTGGCCCGGGCTTCAAAGTGGATGAAATCCGCGAAGTCTCATCGGGCGGCGTTGTCACAACAGCTGGCGAAACACGCGAATCTGTTTCCTTCCTCGCGAACTCGACGCTGAGCTATAGCTTCAATGAGAATGTGAGCTTTTCTAACACGACAAGCGCGATCGCGTCTGAGGATACAACGCAGATGCAGAACGTGGCGGCTGTTACAGCAGGTTTGACAGATGCTCTGTCCGCGCGCGTCTCATTTGATATTCGTCACGATACGGATCCGCGCCCGGGTTTTGAATCGACAGACACCACGACCAAAGTGTCTCTGGTCTATAATTTCGGCGGATAGGTCGTTCTGACAATCAGGCAAAAAAAAAGAGGGCTCCACGGAGCCCTCTTTCGTTTTTTTAGAGTGTCGGATTGACCAGATATTTCTCACCAGTCGCCTTGGCGTTGTAAGCTCGGGCGATGTCCGGATTGAGAAGGTCCTTCATAGAGATTTCGTCGCTGTAGTTGCTGGCGAAGGTCGTCTTCAGGCCTGCAATGACGCGCTGACGCATGCGCTCGCGCGCTTCGGCGCCAACCTTTTGCAGGAATGGTGTCAGAAGATAACCGCCAACACCCCACGCCATGCCGACGCTTGCTGGCAGAACAGTCTGGCTCACGTCGAGGCGGCCATAGATGTAAACCTGCTTATGGGTCGCTGAACCGTAACGGCTGTATTCTTTAGCCGTCCGGTTGATTGCAGCTTCCATAGCGATGAGGATCTGGCCTGCCAGTGAACCGCCACCAATAGCGTCAAAGCCCAGCGTCGCGCCTGTAGCAGCGAGCGCGTCGATCAGGTCTTCCATGAATGTTTCAGAAGATGAGTTCACGATATACTTCGCGCCGATGTTCCGCAGGATTTCTGCCTGTTCTTCCTTGCGGACAATGTTCACAACGTCGACGCCGTCTTCGATACAGATCTTATTGAGCATCTGACCGAGGTTAGATGCCGCAGCAGTGTGAACGAGCGCCTTATGGCCTTCCATACGCATGGTCTCAGGGAAGGAGAGGGCGGTCAGCGGGTTCACAAAGCAAGATGCGCCGTCACGTGCAGATGTGCCGTCTGGCAGCAGCAGGCACTGCGATACGTGCAGCTTGCGGTATTGCGAGTACATTTCGCCGCCAAGGCACGCGACAGTCTTACCAAGAAGCGCTTGTGCAGCAGGTGAGTCGCCAGCGGCAATCACGACGCCCGCGCCTTCATTGCCGACAGGCAGGGATTCATCCATGCGAGCGCCCATCGCGCGCATACCGGCCGGGGAAATGTCTGCGATCAGAGTTGGGTTGTCCGCTGTGCCGCCTGCGCGGGCTGTAGATAGGTCCGCCGGGCCGATCAGCAGGCCAAGGTCTGACGGGTTTACCGGAGCGGCTTCTACGCGAACGACAACTTCATCCGAGCCTGGTGCTGTCACTTCGACTTCTGCAAGTGAAAGTTCGAGTACGCCTTCAGGTTTGATGTGTGTGCGGACCTGTAAGCCTGTGCCAGGTAGGTTTGTCATGTATTTCTCCCAAGACTTCATTTGAATAAATTATGAAGCCTTGGGTACAGCCATAAATCGGGTGCGTCACCCTTAATCAAATAACTGTGAGAAATAAAACACGTTTACCTTATTCGCTTCCCGAAGACGGGGCTGCGCCAAGCGCACGGTAAAGCGCGATGGCGTTCAAGGCCTTATCCCGACGCGCCAGAATGAGCTGCTGACGCGCTGAATAATCCTCACGTTGCGCATCCAGTACCGACAGATAGTCGTCTACGCCGACGCGAAACCGTTCTTGCGAAAGGTTTAGCGTGACATCTGCATCTTCTGAGAGGCGTTCGAGCGCATTCAGGCGGGTATCAATCGTCTCGGTGATGGCTAGCGCATCAGCGGTCTCTCTGAATGCTGTCTGGATCGCCAGTTGGTAGCGAGCGATTGCCTGCTCCTTTTGCGCTTCTGTTGCGGCAATGCGATTCTGACGGGCGCCATAGTCAAAAATTGGCAGGTCGAGTGACGGGCCGAAGGTCCAGCCTGCGACATCATTTGAGAAGAAATTTTCCAGATCAGAGCTTGAATAGCCAACGCGCCCCGACAGACTGATTGTCGGAAACAGGGCCGCACGCGCAGCTCCGATATTTGCATTTGCTGCCGCAAGATTTCGTTCTGCGGCCATCACGTCAGGGCGGTTCAGAAGCACCTCTGACGAAATGTTGCCCGGGACAAGAAGCTCCACTGGCGATGGTGTCAGGGCGGCGGAGCCTTCAATATATGATGGAAGCTCTGTCCCGACTACGAGACGTAGTGCATTCAGGTCCTGTCGTATCTGGGCTTCGAATTGAGCGGCCTGCGCGCGGGCGTTCTCAACACTGGCGGATGCACGGCGTGTATCAAGTTCTGTCGCTACGCCGGCTCGCAGCAGTTCCTGCGTGAGAGACAGAGAGTCAGACTGGATATCGACCGTGTCTTCGGCAAGTGCGAGCAGCTCGCGATCCGTTGCCAGGCGCACCCAGAGTTCTGCGACTGATGCGATCAGCGCTATGCGCGCGGCACGTTCGCCCTCTACGGTTGCCAGATAGCTCTGGAAGGTTGCTTCGTTCTGATTACGAACCCGGTTGAAGAAGTCGAGTTCAAAGCCTGTTACGCCAAGCTGGAATAGTGCTGAATCGCGGAAAGCTGAAGTGTTCGCGCCGGAGCGGCCGAAGCGACCGCCCTCGGTCAGGTTTCCGCTAATTGATGCATTCGGCAGAAGAGATGATTGCGCGATATTATACTGAGCGCGCGCAATCTCGATATTCGCCGCCGTGATTCGAAGGTCGCGGTTTTCTTTCAGAGCGATCCCGATGAGGTCGCGCAGGTTCTCGGACAGAAAAACCTGATCCCATGCCAGCGGAGAATCGATAGCGATCCCTGTTGGTGCGCTTGGTATTTCTGCCGGGATGGTCGTTTCCGGTTGCTGGTATAGGGGAGCCAGATTAGCGCAGCCCGTCACAGAGAGGCTTCCCGCAAGAAGAGCAATTTTCAGATGACGCGAAGCCATTACGCAGCCTCCTCAGAGTGTGGGCCTTTGTGCAGCGGTTTAGCACCTGTGACCTTACGAACGATCACATAGAAGAGCGGCGCAAATACCAGACCGAACAGGGTGGCGAAGATAATACCTCCAAGCACGGTTGTGCCGATAGCGATACGTCCGCCGGAACCGGCACCCGAGCTGAGCACTAGCGGCAGGACACCGAAGCCGAATGCGAAGGATGTCATCAGGATTGGACGGAAGCGCATCTTTACCGCTTCCATGGTTGCCGCGACGAGTTCCTTACCCTCTTCCTCAAGCGCCTTAGCAAATTCGACGATCAGAATAGCGTTCTTCGAGGCCAGTCCGACCGTTGTCAGGAGGCCGACTTGGAAGAATACGTCGTTTGCAAGGCCTCCGAAGTGAGCGGCCAGAACTGCACCGCCTACGCCGAGTGGCGCAACAAGCAGAACGGCAACCGGAACAACCCAGCTTTCGTACAGCGCCGCGAGGCAAAGGAATACGAAAAGGACTGAAACGATGTACAGGATCAGGGCCTGATTGCCTGACTCACGTTCCTGTTCACTCAAACCTGCCCACTGAAAGCTGATGCCTTCCGGAAGCTGGCTTATAAGCTGTTCAACACGGTCCATTGCGACGCCGGAGCTTACGCCGGCCGCAGGAGCGCCCTGAATATTCAGCGATGGGACGCCATTATAGCGGGTCAGCTGTGGCGGGCCGTAAGCCCATGAAGACGTCGCAATCTCGTCGAGAGGTATCATCTGGCCGCGATTATTGCGCAGCTGCCAGTTACCAATGTCTTCCGGTTGCATGCGGTAAGGTGCGTCGCCCTGCACATAGACGCGTTTGATACGCTCCCGATCAATGAAGTCATTCACATACCGACCGCCAAATGCTACGGACATCAGGTTTGTGACGTCTGACAGAGAAATACCGAGCGCTTGCGCCTTTTGGTAGTCAATATCGACATTCAGCTCTGGCATGTCAGCCTGTCCGTTTGGACGGACGCTTGTCAGTAGCGGGTCTTGTGCAGCCATACCAAGCAGCATGTTTTGGGCTTCAACCAAGGCGTCATGACCCACGCCGCCTACATCCTGAATATACAGATTGAACCCGCTCGATGGACCAAATGCGCGGATCGGGGGCGGTGCTACGGCAAATGCGCGCGCTTCGTTCAGACCAAACAGAAAGCCGCTGGCGCGCTGTGTGAGCGCGAATACGGATTGATCTTCGCGCTTTCGCTCATCCCATGGATCGAGAGAGGCGAAAATAACGCCGAGATTTTGACCTGCGCCCATGGCAGGGTTGAAGCCGGCAAGTGCGAACGCGCCTTTGAGAATGTCTTCCTCGGTTTCAGCGTAGTGATCGTAAATGTCATTCACGACATCAAAGGTCCGCTCGACGCTTGCACCCTGAGGCAGGGTCACGAAAGTGAGAAACTGGCCTTGGTCTTCTTCCGGTACGAAGGAGGTGGGCAGGCGGGTGAAGCCAGCGCCAACCACACCCACAATGACGAGAAAGACCCCGAAGAAAATAATCTTACGGCGGATCATGCGGCTGATGGCACCTTCGAAAATGCTTCTAAGACGGTCAAAGCCGTTATTAAATATCCGTGATGGCGCACCGAGAATGCCGCCTTTGTCAGCGCCTTTTGGTTTCAGAATCGTGGCGCAAAGCGCTGGCGACAGAATGAGGGCTACTAGAACAGACAGAGCCATCGCAGCGACGATCGTGACGGAGAACTGGCGGTAGATTACGCCTGCTGCGCCGGGGAAAAACGCCATCGGGACAAACACCGCAGAGAGCACAACGGCAATACCGATGAGAGCGCCAGTGATCTGATCCATCGACTTTCTCGTCGCCTCCAGAGGCGAGAGTTTGTCGTCGTGCATCACACGCTCGACATTCTCAACGACAACAATCGCATCGTCCACGAGCAACCCGATAGCCAGTACCATAGCGAACATGGTCAGTACGTTGATCGAAAAGCCGAACACATAAAGTACCGCGAACGTGCCGAGCAGAACGACAGGTACAGCAATCATGGGTACGAAGCTCGCGCGCAGGCTTTGCAGGAAGATCAGGATCACAAAGAAGACCAGGAAAACGGCTTCGATAAGTGTCTTCTGAACCTCGTGAATAGAGGTTTCAATAAATGGCGATGTATCCACAGCGAATGCGTAATCCACCCCCTCAGGGAAGCTGCCAGACAGGCGTTCCACTTCCTCTTTTACCGCGTCCACAGTGTCGAGCGCATTGGCGCCCGTAGCGACCGTAACCGCAAATCCAGACGCAGGCTGTCCGTTATAGCGGGAAACGGCGTCATAGGTTTCAGCGCCAAGTTCAACGCGGGCAACGTCACCCAACCGAACCGAGCGGCCTTCAGCTGTCGTAAGGATCAGAAGGTCTTCGAACTCTTCTGTTGTCGTTAGTAGCGATTGCAGAGTGATAGTCGCGGTAATTTCCTGTCCGGGCTCGGCAGGCATTGCGCCAACGGAACCTGAAGATACCTGTGCGTTCTGCGCTTGAATCGCGTTTGTGATGTCGCTCGGCATCAGCTGGTACTGAGCGAGGCTTAGTGGGTCGAGCCAGATGCGCATCGCATACTGGGAGCCAAACACGCGGACATTGCCGACACCGTCTACACGGCCAATTGCATCATACATATTGGCGTAAATGAAATCGCCGAGGTCATCGCGGTTGTACTCGCCTGTTTCAGAAAAAATCGCGGTAATCAGTGCAAAACCGTCCGATGCCTTGTTCACGCTAACGCCCTGACGCTGCACGGGCTGCGGTAGCAAAGGAGTTGCAAGGGACAGCTTGTTCTGGACCTGAACCTGCGCAATGTCAGGGTCGGTGCCGGTTTCAAAGGTCAGGGTGATAGAGCTCGCACCAGACGAGCTGGATGAGGATGTGATGTTTTCCAGCCCGTCCAGACCGGTCATACGCTGCTCGATGACCTGGGTAACGGAGTCCTCAACAGCCTCGGCGGATGCACCAGGATAGAATGCTGTAATATTGATGGTCGTAGGCGCAATATCCGGATATTGCGCCACGGGTAGCATGCGCAGCGAGAAAACACCTGCGAGCATGATAAGAATTGAAATCACCCACGCAAAGACGGGGCGATCAATGAAGAAGCGAGCCATTGAGATCTTCCCCCTCTACTGCGCGCCGGCAGATTGTGCGGTTGGGTCGCCATTGCGCGAAGTGATGCGAACTGGGGCGCCTGAGCGAACGGATTGGAGGCCGCTGACAATCAACTGGTCGCCATCTTCGAGCCCTTCGGTAACGATCCAGTTGGATCCCTGTGATTCCAGGATGGAAACGGTGCGGGACTGAGCTGTGTTGTTCTCGTCAACTACGTAGACATAGCCGTCGCCTCGTGGCGTGCGCTGTAATGCGCGCTGCGGAATTACAAAGACGCGATCATAGGAGCCGGCTGAGAAGCTGGCAGTAACAAACATGCCCGGAAGAAGCAGACCGTCAGGGTTCGGAACGACTGCACGAACAATTACGGTTCCTGCGGCCTCATCGACATTCACTTCACTGAAGCCGAGTTGCCCGGTTTCTGGGAATTCGGACCCGTTTTCGAGATGGATGGTCACCGGTACATTCGAGTCCTGAATGCTTGAGATTGAACCTGATGCCACATCCTGCTTCCAACGAAGGAGTTCTGAGCTTGCTGTGGTCAGATCGACATAAATTGGATCAAGCTGGAGAACACGCGCTAAAGATGTGCTCTGATTTGCGGTTACCAGCGCGCCTTGCGTCACGTTAGAGCGGCCAATCTGACCGCTGATCGGGCTGCGAACCGTCGTGCGGTCCAGGTCGATCTCCGCGCGCGCAAGAGCTGCCTCGCGGATGCCGATATCTGCTTCGGCACGCTCCATGTCTGCGACAGCGTTGTCGTAGTCCTGACGGCTGACGGCGTTGATCTCTGCGAGGTGCTCAAAGCGTTCAGCTGTTTCGCGAGCGGCTGCTGCGCTTGCGCGGGCGCCTCTCAGCGCGGCCTGAGCGCTTCGGACTTCCGCGCGATATTCAGCCGGGTCAATCTGGTAAAGAGCTTCGCTCTCCTCGACAGCCTGGCCCTCGGTGAAAAGGCGTCGTTGGATAAGGCCCGTAACCTGCGGTCGGATTTCGGCCTCGGCGAAAGCTCGCGCGCGGCCTGTCAGCTCCCGTATACTTTGTACTTCTTCAGACTGGAGGTCGATCACGCCAACGGCCACGGCCATTTGTTGTGAAGCGCCCGCGCTTTGCGCGGGTTCGGAGTCGTGGCCACCACCGCAAGCGGCAAGGAAGAGCGCAGTGGAGGCGAGGGCGATGCCAACTTTGAATTGGCTACGCTTCGTAGCGGAGGCGTTCGATTGCATACTTCAGCGACTTTCCGACTTACCCGTTGAGTTTTAGAATGATCGTTCTAATATTGTTCAGCCTATCCCAGCGTCAAGGGAATTTCCATAAGATCACAGAAAGTTTCGTGTAGTGAGCTACAATAATACGGTTTCGCGCAAATCGCTAAGGCAGAATCAGATTCTGGACGCTGCCGCACATTGTTTCGTCGAAAAGGGATTTCATGGGGCGGGAATGGCAGAAGTCGCGAAGCGATCAGGCATGAGTACCGGGCATATCTATCATTATTTTGCGAACAAACAGGCCATTATTCTGGCGATTGTAGAACGCGAAGGTGATGAAGCGATGGTTCGCATCGGACAACTGGAACAGCTGCCGAAAGATTCGTTTAAGGACCACCTTATCGAGCATATGGTTGGCGCAATCACCCGGAAGATTTCCCCGTTCCAGACGAGCCTTGATGCTGAAATTGTCGCAGAAGGGCATCGGAACGACGAGGTGAGGAAACGAATGCGCGATAATGATGAGCGCATACGGTCGAAACTTTGCGAGGTTCTGGGGCCGAAGTTGCAGGTGAAAAACCTGGAACAGCTGGTTGATTCGCTGATGACAATTTTACTCGGGATCACCAGTCGTTACTCGCGGAACCCCGAAAGAGTGACAGCGATCACCGAGACACTGCTACGGACGGCTCTGGAATCTTTGATTGAAGAGTTTTCAGAAGCCGCATAGCGACAATAAAAAGCCCGGCGATCAAGCCGGGCTTTTCTTTAGGGCACAGGCACTGCTCTAACCGAGCATGCCGCGTTCTTTCATCCAGTCGACGATAATTTCAGCCGCTTCATCTGCGCTTACTTTCGTTGTGTCGATCTCGATCTCTGGCTCTGTTGGCGGCTCATAAGGGCTATCAATACCAGTGAAGTTCTTGATCTTGCCTTCACGCGCACGCTTGTAGAGGCCTTTCACGTCGCGCTGCTCAGCTACGTTGAGCGGCGTGTTGACGAACACTTCTACAAACTCGCTATCTTCCACCATGTTGCGCGCCATGCGGCGTTCGGAACGGAATGGAGAGATGAAGGAAACAAGTGTGATCAGACCGGCGTCGACCATAAGCTTCGACACTTCGGAGACACGGCGGATGTTTTCCACGCGGTCAGCGTCCGTAAAGCCAAGGTCACGGTTGAGGCCGTGACGCACATTGTCACCATCGAGCAGGTAAGTGTGACGGTCAATCGAGTAGAGGCGCTTCTGAAGCGCGTTCGCGATTGTCGACTTACCGGAGCCGGACAGACCGGTAAACCAGAGTACGGCCGGCTTCTGGTTTTTCTGAGCCGAGTGAGCTTCTTTGTTCACATCGACAGATTGCCAGTGGATGTTGCCTGCGCGACGAAGCGCAAAGTCAATCATGCCCATGCCAACGGTGTTGTTGTTCAGGCGGTCGATCAGAATGAACCCGCCAGTTTCGCGGATTTCATTATAAGGGTCGAACGGAATCGCCTGATCGAGGGACAGGGTACAAACGCCGACTTCATTGAGCGACAGATCACGGGCAGGGCGGTCCTGCAGATCTGACATCTCAATGCGGTACTTTGTTTCGTTGACCTGTGCTGTGACTGTCTTGGAGCCGATCTTCATCAGGTAACGACGGCCCGGAAGCATTTTGTCGTCGGCCATCCAGAAGATACGCGCCTGGAACTGGTCAGCAACCTGAGCCGGAGACTCGGCTGTACAGATCAGGTCGCCGCGTGAAGTGTCGACTTCGTCTGCGAAACAGACAGTGACAGACTCGCCCGCCATAGCTTCCTGAACGTCCTGATCGCCTGACAGAATGCGCGTAACCGTTGTTTCCTTCGCAGAAGGAAGTGTCTTCACACGATCACCAACTTTGACCGCACCGGAAGGGATCTGACCGGAGAAACCACGGAAGTCCAGGTTCGGTCGGTTCACATACTGGACCGGCAGACGGAATGGTGCGTTGAGGCGGTCATCGTCGACAGGAACAGTCTCAAGATATTCCATCAGGGACGGACCATCATACCAAGGTGTCTTGTCGGACTTGGTCGTGATGTTTGTACCTTCGAGCGCAGACATCGGAATCGCCTGAATCTCGATGCCGGTTGCCAGTTCTTCGGCAAACTCGATGAAATCGCTTTCAATGTCGTCGAAGACGGACTGCTCATAGTTCTGAAGGTCCATCTTGTTGATAGCGAGAACCAGTTTGCGAATGCCGAGAGATGACGCGATGAAGGCGTGACGACGTGTCTGCTCAAGAACACCGCGGCGGGCGTCAATCAGCAGGATAGCGAGATCGGCCGTAGATGCGCCTGTCGCCATGTTCCGTGTGTACTGAACGTGACCCGGAGTATCTGCGACGATGAACTTGCGCTTGTCAGTCGAGAAGAAGCGGTACGCAACGTCGATCGTAATGCCTTGCTCGCGTTCGGCTGTGAGGCCGTCAACGAGAAGCGCGAAGTCGATATTTTCGCCTTGTGTACCGACGCGTTTGGAATCGGACTCAAGCGCGTCCAGCTGATCTTCGAAGATCATCTTGGAATCGTAGAGCATACGGCCAATGAGAGTCGATTTGCCGTCGTCTACAGAGCCACACGTGATGAAACGCAGAAGCGACTTGTTTTCGTGTGCTTCGAGATAGCCACGGATGTCGGTCTCGAGGAGTGAATTCTGGTCGGACATCTTAGAAGTATCCTTCTTGTTTTTTCTTCTCCATCGAACCGGACTGGTCACGGTCGATAACACGGCCCTGACGTTCGGACGATTTGGTCAGGAGCATTTCCTGAATGATTTCTTCCAGAGTGTCGGCTTCACTTTCGACAGCGCCCGTCAGCGGGTAGCAGCCGAGCGTACGGAAGCGAACGGACTTTTCGACCGCCGTCTTGCGGAGCTCTTCAGGAACACGGTCATCATCAACCATGATCTGCGTACCTTCCCACTCAACGACCGGGCGTTTCGCAGAATAATACAGCGGTACAATGTCGATGTTCTCGCGGCGGATATACTGCCAGATATCAAGCTCGGTCCAGTTCGAAAGCGGGAACACGCGGATGCTCTCACCCTGGCGAATGCGGGTGTTATAGAGGTTCCAGAGTTCCGGACGCTGGTTTTTAGGATCCCAGCGGTGCTCGGCTGTACGGAAAGAACAGATACGTTCTTTCGCACGTGATTTTTCTTCATCGCGTCGTGCCCCACCGAATGCGATGTCGAATTTGTACTTGTCGAGTGCCTGCTTTAGCGCTGCGGTTTTCATCACGTCCGTGTGCAGAGCCGACCCGTGCGTGAAGGGACCAATGCCTTCGTCAATGCCTTCCTGGTTGCTGTGAACCAGAAGTTCGAGGCCGGTTTCCGTCGCACGACGGTCGCGGAACTCGATCATTTCCTTGAACTTCCATGTCGTATCGACGTGAAGCAGAGGAAATGGCGGTTTGCTCGGATAGAATGCCTTCATGGCAAGGTGCAGCATAACCGCGCTATCCTTGCCTACAGAATAAAGCATCACCGGACGTTCAGCGTCGGCGACAACCTCGCGCATAATGTGCATGCTCTCCGCTTCGAGGCGGTCTAAGTGGGTTAAGTTCTTCAAAGTGCCCCCCATGGCGTACGCGTACTCATAAATTCAGTCTCTATCGGTCAGTTTTCGTAGGGACAAGTTTCCACTAACGAAAATAATTAGTTTGTGAGGTATGTCTGTCGTCTGTTCACCACTTGCACAGTGCGCGCGCGACTGCATTCAGTTTAGCGAAAGACTATTGTCAGCTTTCCTCTAGATTAGGTCATTCCTTGGTGTGTTGTCAGAGCATCGGCTCCAGACACCCGAGAATATGGTAGAATGAACTCGCTGGCGCGCGGTCGAGCAGGTTCTGCCCGTCTACGCTCAGCTGGTCTTTCCAATAGCCAGGCATTTCACCGTCGAATGTCATATAGTCGTCTGCAAGACGTTCAAACATGTGAAGGGCCAGATCAGTGCCCTCAGTGGTGTTATGCTGCAGCTTGAGCCGGATGTACTCCGTCTGCGGCCACAGCCGGCTGGTCGGTGCATCCATCATCTTACCGTTCGGCATGACGTGATCGGCCACAAGACCGGTGAGCGGGTTGATGCCGTAAGCGTCGGCGAAGGCTTCCATCGTCGCGGCTTCCTCAACGGCGTCGCCAGTCAGCGACTCATACAGCCTCAAAAGGTAGGTCCATTCGATCAGGTGACCAGGCTCTACAGCGCGCGAAAGCTCCGGCACTGTAGACGGCAGCATGGAGAGATCGTTCTGGAAATACTCTCTCAGCAGACCGCCAAAGCAGAAGTGTGTGCGGAATAGACCGACAATCTCTTTAGCCATGTCAGCCATGAGATCGTGATTATGCAGCTTCATCCACGCCATGGCTGCTTCCAGCAAGTGCATGTGCGGGTTGGCGCGTCGCAGGGCATCACCTTCTGGCAGGGCCTCTTTGAAGCCGTTCAACGGATGCCGGAGTCTGGCGAACAGGAACTCCATCGTCTCAGTGGCGACCTTAAGCAGGTCCTTATCGCCGGTCGCTTTATAGGCCCATGCGAGGCTCATCAGAACGAAGGCGTGGTCATAACAGTCCGCCTGATCGTCGATGAAGTGTCCACTCGGCGAAAGAATGTGCCCAAAGCCTCCGTCATCACGGCGACCGTGGCGCAACATGAAGTCGAGCGGCACTTTGATCGCTTCTTCGGCTGGCTGGTAGCCGAGCATTGCTGCGTGTGAGAAAACATAGGTCTGACGGGCCTGAACGCGAAGCCGTTTCGGCATGTCTTTGAGAGGTTCGCCGGAAAAGTTCACCGCCTCGAATGCGCCGCCATTGTCCAGATCCAGACCGTTCTCGATCCAGAATGGGAACGCCTTGCCGAACAGCCAGCTGCGAGCGCGTGACTTTTGCTGCGAGACATAGGCTGTGCTGCCCGGTCCATGGTGATCGGCTACCGCATGGCCCTGATCTTTGAGGTGTTTGTGGACAGCTTTCACTTTTTGAACCTGATCCTTCGGGCAGATCAGCATGGCGTCGACCGTATCCACGATGATCATGTTCTCAAGGCCAACGGCTGCGATCAGCTTGTCATGCGCGCGGATCAGGCTGTTGGCAGTGTCGATCGCGACGACATCACCTTCAAGAACGTTGCCGTTGGCGTCTGATGGGGCAATTTCGTGCGCGGCCGACCAGCTGCCGACATCATTCCATCCAAAATCCGCAGGCAGAACGCTGGCCTTTTCGGTGTGCTCCATGACCGCAAAATCGATGGAGTTTTTCGGGATGGCTTCGAACGTCTGTGGATCAAACGAAATGCGCGGAAGACCCGCAGCGTCTACGGCAACATCGGCTTCTGAGAACGCATCGGCCGCTTTGCGGGAAATGATCTCGTCAAACCGTTCGAGTTCGGACAGGAACACATCAGGCGTGAAGGCAAACATGCCCGAATTCCAGAGATAATCACCGCTTTCCAGATATTTCTTTGCCGTGTCTTCGTCTGGCTTTTCTACAAATCGTGCAACCAAATAGGAGGCCAGATCAGGCAGCTTGGCAGACGCGCGATTAATGTAACCGAAGCCGGTCTCAGGCGCATTCGGCGTGATGCCGATTGTCGAGATGTAGCCGGCGAGGGCGGCTTCACCTGCCGAATCAAGCGCCTGATGGAAGCCGGGAATGTCTGAAATATGGTGATCTGCAGGAAGCAGCAGAACGACATATTGTTCGTCCGGATTTTCTTGCTGGATTTTACGTGCCCAGTGCGCGGCAATCGCCGCCGCTGCTGCTGTGTCGCGTCCCATCGGCTCAGCAATAACGGCAGAAAGCTCGGCGCCTTCATCTTCCATCTGGTGTTCGATCTCGGTCGCGTAGCTCTGACCACAAATCAGCACCGGAGATATACAGTTCTCCTGCGCCTGAAGTCGCAGCACCGTGTTCGCCAGAAGCGATTTCTCACCCACAAGGCTCTGGAGCTGTTTTGGCGCATAGGTGCGTGAGGTTGGCCATAAGCGCGTGCCGGAGCCGCCGCACAGAATGGTCGGTATAATTTTCATTGAAGTCGTCCCCTAACTCAACATTGACGCTTCTTGCCACTGCTGCATCCGTTTTAACAGCCCTGACTGATATTGTTTTATGACTTTTTGTGTCTGCCTGCATTTCATTCAGAAAACCACCACTTATCTGACAAAATGGACGCTGGCTTACGCAAGGGGAAACAGCGCATGCGCGCGCAAATAATTTCCCTGCCAGACGTAGACGAAAAGATGAAACTGGGTTAGGCAGCATGCTTATCCCAAAAACGAGAAACTGAACTAATGTCGGAAAAGAAACCGCGCACAGGTCCGCTTACCTTCTTAAAGCAGGTTCGTGCAGAAGGTAACAAAGTCACCTGGACCACTCGTCAGGAAACAATCGCAGCGACGATCATGGTTCTGGTCATGGTCGTAATCGCAGCGACATTTCTCTTTTTCGTAGATGTGATCTGGGGATTCCTTATCCCGATGATCACTGGCGCATCTAGCTAAGGAAGGCCCTGGCATGAGCCAGAAAGACGTAACAAAGCCTCGCTGGTACATTGTGCACGCATACTCGAACTTCGAGAAGAAGGTCGCCGCGTCCATTCTTGAGCAGGCGCGTATGAACGGTCACGATCACCTGATCGAGCAGATGGAAGTTCCGACTGAAGAAGTCGTTGAAGTGGTTCGCGGCCGCAAGCGCACGCGTGAGCAGCGCTACTTCCCGGGCTATGTTCTGATGAAGGCCGTCCTCACTGACGACATATACCACATGGTAAAGAACACGCCGAAGGTTACCGGCTTCCTCGGTGCTGACGGTGGCAAGAAGCCGCTTCCGGTGTCCGAACGTGAAGTTCAGCGAATCCTTGGCGACGCAGAGGATGCTGCAGAGCGTCCACGTCCAACGATCAGCTTCGAAGTTGGCGAGCAGGTTCGTGTGAACGATGGCCCGTTTCAGTCTTTCGAAGGGTCTGTCGAGGAAGTCGACGAAGAAAATGGTCGCCTCAAAGTTATGGTGTCTATCTTCGGTCGCGCGACGCCGGTCGACCTCGAATACGGTCAGGTCGATAAGGTCAACTAGGCTGACAGACAATCAGTTTTGAAGAACCCGGCCATTGCGCCGGGTTTTTTATTTGGGGCGTTGTGAGTTTCGGTTCGGATTCGCCGCAAGCTTTAGTCGCGCATTATGCGCGGTCGGCGGCAGTGGCAGCCCATTTTTCTGGCCTATTCGCTGCGCTTAATGCACTCTACGGCGGAACGGAGTACCGTTAGCTAGGGAAGTCACGATCTGCAAGGCAGTTCCAAGAGAGGCTATTAAATGGTGGGAATGGACGAACTTTGGCCAGAGATTGAGCGGTATCAGTCCGAACTGGACCTCCTCCTTTCGAAAATAAAAAATGTTCGTGCTCTCAATTCTGGTGCGATGGAAAGGTTTGAGGCGGAGAGTCAGGCACTCGCTCGCTTACTCAAAGATCAGCCATTGATTCCAAAATGGGTTTTGTGGGGGATGAGGTCTGCGATTAAATCCCTTCGCGCCGATGCCCCATACATCAGGGGAGATCAGTGTGCGATGGAGGAATTGGCCGACCGATTAGAAATCACCTTCGATCTCATTTTATTGGGAGAAGATCACGAAGATCGGAGGCCCGGCGTTCCGCGAATCCTCTGAAGAACCAAAATAGCTGTAACAGCAAGCTTACGCTTTGCATCGGGTAGGGCGTACTGAGGGACGAAGTGCGCCAGAATAAAGGGTCAGTCTAAACCGGGTGCGCGACGGTTTCTCTGGCGCACAACGCTTTGCTTTTGTACGCCCTACTGCGGAACGGAGTTCCGCTAACTCTCTTCGCGCGGGTGACC
>QGCY01000012.1_pt1 | contig 76563 bp, 74 predicted proteins | sample 4708041 | NCBI WGS metagenome assembly QGCY01 (sample SAMN08941164, study PRJNA450518) | Sediment metagenome, whole genome shotgun sequencing project. | biome: grassland soil; feature: grassland; material: soil; isolation source: soil 14 days enrichment with methanethiol and mixed carbon source ... | reverse complement strand
GGCCAGGGCTAACTCCACTTTAAAAAGAATGCTTGCACGCGACGGTGGTGATGTATCCGTCGGTGGCGTTTGCCAGGTGTAACCGCTCTTTGAAGACAGAGCGTCCGGCGCTCTGGGCTCCCCCGAATTGCATCCCCGGCGAGAAGGTAATGTCTTTCTCACCCCTTCATGCTGCGCCTGAAATATTCTCGGGGCAAGCGAATTTTTTAATTCCTTTGATGGACCAACTAGCCCATCCTGTCGTTTAACAGCGTTGAAACTGGGACAGGACATGGCTGCACCTCCACTTAGATTTGAAAGCGTTACAAAACGCTTTGGCGACTTTGACGCCGTAAAAGATGTGAGTTTTCAGCTCGGTGCGGGTGAAGTGATAGGCTTTCTTGGGCCGAACGGTGCTGGTAAATCCACCAGTCTGCGTATGGCGCTTGGCATTATGTCGCCGGACGAAGGTGCAGCCGAATTATTTGGCGGGCCGCCGACGCTGTCCAATCTCCGCCGCGTCGGCTTTTTGCCCGAGGAGCGCGGCCTCTATAAGAAAATGTCTGCCCGCAATGTGATTGCCTATTTCGGTCAGCTTAAGGGGATGAAGCGATCAGATGCGTTATCACGTGCTGACGAGTTGCTCGAAAGTTTCGGTCTGGGCGAATTCAGAAAGACCCGCATTTCACGGCTATCCAAGGGCATGGCGCAGAAGGTTCAGATCCTGTCTACCTTCGTGCACAGCCCTGAGTTTCTGATCCTCGATGAACCCTTTTCCGGTCTCGATCCCGTCAATCAGGCAGACCTTGAGCGCCTGATTGCAGATCAGAACGCCAAGGGGACGACGATCCTCTTTTCTACCCATGTGATGGAGCATGCAGAGCGTCTTTGTGACCGTCTCGTGCTGATCGCATGTGGACGCAAAATGTTCGATGGCACGCTGAAAGAAGCCTTTGCGACGCAGGCCCATCAGGTGCGCCTCGCGACCGTCGCGGACCGTGATCTTTCAGCTGATTTCGTTGATACACCATTTGATACACGAGCACTGCCGCCTGTAGAGGGCGAGGATGACCGCATCTGGTGGGAGATATCTCTCCCTCAGGGCGCAACCAGTCAGGATGTCCTTAAGCGGGCCATTGATCGCGGCATAGCGATTGAAGGCTTCGAGCCGGCCGAACCACGTCTGCGGGATGTGTTTGTCTCGCTGGTATCAGAAGCAGATGAAAAATACGGAGCGCTACGTCATGGGTAGAGCCTTTCTTGTCGCGCGCCGCGAATACCTTGCCTATATCACCGCCTGGGGGTTCTGGGTCGGTCTGCTGATTACGCCAGTTGCGCTTTCGCTTGGGATGTTTTTGCCATCCCTTATCGAGAACTCACAGCCGGTTCGCTATTACTCTGTTATCGAAAGCGGCGACAGCTTTGCCCGCGAGCTGGACGGATATATGGGCGAACGCGATGAAGACATTGCGCGGGACCTGATCAGCCAGCAGGCAAATTTTGACCCGACATTCGATCCGGATGCTGCATTGGCAGAGTTTGAACGTCAGCTGGCAGAGGGACGCAGTACCGCAGAGGCGCTGGAAAGCGTCGTACCCATGGGGTCTATGGCGCTGTCAGATGATGACTATATCCGTGTGCCACCTCCCGCCCGGACTCTGGAAGAATTGAGGCCGTACCTTTCCGGAGATCTCGAAATCGATGGCCCGATTGGTCCAAGACCGCTTTATGCGGTCTTCGTTCTCGACGGTGACGACATTGTCTACTGGAGCGAGGATGTCGTAAATGACACGCTGGTAAACCGAGCCAATCTGGTGCTGGAGCGTCTGGCGCGCATCCGCACCTTTGAAGCAGAGAATGTGCCATTGGAAATTCTCGACCGCGTTCGCGAAAACACGCCATTGCTTCTGGTGCGTAGCCCGACCGCAGTTGACCAGTCCGGTGAGGTCTCGTTCGCAGATCAGGCGCCGTTCTTCATCTCTATCGGCTTCTCATTCCTGCTCTGGCTTTTGATCTTCTCCGTGGTGAATTATTTGCTCACCGGCACGATTGAGGAGCGGTCGAACAAGATTTTCGACTCGCTTCTGACCTCAGTTTCCTTGCCTCAGCTGTTAACGGGTAAGCTGGTCGGCGTGTTGATGTTGTCGCTAACGCTCATTTCCATCTGGGCCTTGATTGGTACAGGGATGTTGATCGCTGCCGGAGACAATATTCCGCCTGATATCGCAGAGGGGCTCCGTCAGGTTGTCAGCCCGAACCTTCTGGTCCCGACGCTGATCAGTTTCCTGCTTGGATATCTGATGTTCGGGTCCATCTTCCTCGCGCTGGGGTCGCTATGCGATACGATTCAGGAAGCGCAATCGCTTCTGTCGCCGGTTATCATCGTGATGATGATCCCGCTTCTGCTGCTGCCGGTATCTATTTCCAATCCTGAAAGCCCGATCCTTCATGCGGCGACATGGTTGCCATTGCTGACACCGTTCCTCGTGATTGTACGCGTGCCGACCGAGCCGCCGCTTTGGGAACTTATCGCGCAAATCGTCTGGATGGGTGTTTTCACAGCGTTGATCATCTGGGCCGCTACGAAGGTCTATCGCGCTGGCGCTGTGCATGGTGCTGGCATGAATGAGGCGCGAGCCTGGTTCATGGGGCTATTCGGAAAGAAGGCCCAGGCTTAAAATCAGGCTTCGGTCTGCTTCAGAATCTGGAAACACAAAAACCCCTCACACGCGCACGTGGAGGGGTTTTTGAATATTCCTGAGAAGGAAAGCTTACTTACCCAGCAGGCCTTCGCGCTGAGCGCGTTTGCGAGCGAGCTTGCGCGCGCGGCGAACAGCTTCAGCACGCTCACGAGCTTTTTTCTCGGAAGGCTTTTCGAAATGGTTACGACGTTTCATTTCACGGAACAGGCCTTCACGCTGCATTTTCTTTTTCAGCGCTTTTAGAGCCTGGTCGACATTATTGTCGCGCACAACGATCTGTACGATGGGTCTCTCTCCATTTTCAAAATTGTGCGACAAGGCCGCACGCTATCTTTTTTGCCCGACTTGACGGACAATATAAATCGGAAGCCGCGCTCATAACACAAGGGAACGCGTATGCCTACACCCGAAGATGCACCAACTGCGCTATTGCGACAAAAAATTCTGGCTTCGGCGCTTGAAATAGCGCCCGTTTCCGGCTGGACCGAGGAAACTTACCTCGCTGCATGTGCTGAAAACGAGGTTTCACCAGACGATGTTGCCTATGCTTTTCCAAGCGGGGCGGCGTCTCTCATACTTCTATATTTCGATACGCTGAAGGCAGAAATCAAGGATGAGCTTGCAGCACTACCCCTCGATGAGATGCGTATCCGCGATAAAGTCACTCAAGGTGTTGCGGTCTGGTTTGAAGCGCTGTCACGTCATCATGCGGCAAGTGTAAAGGCGCTGGACTGGTCTCTGGCCCGCCTGACTGGCCCGTTATCCACGCCTGAATTGCTCTGGGGTGTTGCCGATACGATCTGGCGCGGCATTGGCGACATGTCTGACGGGTTCACTTACTATTCGAAGCGGACGACGCTGTCGGCCGTGCTCGGCTCGACACTGGCGGCATGGCGCAGCGCAGAGGGTAACGAGCCAGCATGGCGCGAATTTCTGGATCGCCGGATCGAGAACGTGATGTCGTTCGAGAAATTCAAAGCTCAGGTGAAACTGCCTGAGGTCAAATTGCCATTCTGACGGTTAGTATTCTGCGAGTGTTTGCCCGAACAGACGAATGCTGCGCTCTTTAACCTGCACGGTTAGAGGTGTGCCGTTAGAGCTCGCCTGAGCGACGGCGCTGATAATGGCTTCGCCTTGTGGATCGATGCTGCCCGCTTCACGCAGGGCAGAGATCAGATCTTCTGAACGTTCCAGAAACAGGCTCACTGTGCCGTCGGGATCATTATTCCGGTCGAGCTTCACGTTCGCGCGCATGGAAAGATCCAGCGGCCCCATATCTAGGTCGCCGCGGACAAGCTCAATGCGGTTTTCGTCCAGCTTCCACTCTGTAACTGTCAGACCGTCCTCAATAACGCTGAAAAAGTTTTCGATCTCGCCCCAGATCACCAGTTCACTAACCTCGCGGCCGAGCCATTCTGCGCCTTCAGGCGCCTCTGGCAGTGACAGGTTATTGAATGAAATAGCCAGCTGTAGATTGCGTGGTTCGTCCGGCATCGGACGAAGGCCGATTGATCCGTTCGTCAGCGTGTAGCGTTCGCTCTCGTTCAGCACTGCGTCCAGCGTGGGAAGTTCGAGACCCACACGGCGAAGATTCCCGTCCTCCCAGACGAAACTCGCTGCAGAGCTATCATCTGCAGAAAAACTGAACGTCTGTCCGTCAGGGAGATCAAAGTCATTTTGCCCGGGTGAGCGGGCAATGACGTGATTGAAATTCCAGGCCATGGCGACAAGCTGAAGCTTTTCACCTTCCCAGCGGGCTTGCATGTCTGGCGCATCAATCACCGGATCATCGGCCTGCAGGACAAAGCGGTATGGATAGCCGGTGACATTCAGCGCGGAGTACTCAACCGAGCGGCCCATTGCCTGCTGGTCTTCAATCCATTCACGTGCGCCCTGACGCACCACGCCCGCGCCGTAAAACCAGTAGACAGTCCAGATTGCGAGGCAGCCAAGGGCCAGAAGACCTAGGAGAACGGGAAGGGTGAAGAAGCCTTTTTTGCGGGTCTCGCTCATGCGTTAGCGGCCTCCGCGGCCTCTGTCGTTGAAACATTCACACCAGCGTCCTCTGCCAGAGCAAGCGAGCGGGTTTCGATGCGGTCGTGCAGCGTCTTCATGAAAGCCTTTCGCGAGAGACCCGGCTCGATGTGTGGAAGAAACTCTACAACCATCGTGCCCGGATACCGCATAATACCTTTTGCCGGCCAGCATGCGCCCGTATTCAGCGCAACCGGAAGGCATTCAATTTCCAGCTCTTTATATAGGAGTGCAATGCCGGGTTTGTACTCTGTATCAACGCCCGGCTTGGTGCGCGTGCCTTCAGGGAAAATGAGAAGCGAACGTCCGTCATCACGCGCCAGCTTTGCCTTGCGCGTCATTTCTTTCAGGGTCTTCATCGCGCCGGAGCGGTCAATTGCGATCTGGCCGGTTTTCAGGGCGTAGAACCCGAAGAGCGGATACCAGAGAAGCTCGCGCTTCAGGATAATGCACGGGTCTTTTAGGTACAGGAATGGCAATACCGTATCGAGCGTGCTCTGGTGCTTTGAGGCCACGAGAAAGGGCTCTTCCCCGATATTCTCAAGGCCGCGCACTTCGGTTTTCGCATTGCAAATCACCCGCATGCCCCAGACAGCAGCACGCGCCCAGCAGCGAATGCCGATCGTTGCCGCCCGACGTGGCAGCAGCATCGTCGGCAGAAACAAAAGGCCGATGAATACCAGCGATCCATATAGCCAGATTACAAACAGGACGGAGCGAAGTGCAGCCATCAGACAAATGCTTTCATTATCGCGGTGACCCGATACTTCAACCATTCCAGCGCCAGCCCGCGAAATGAGCGCCAGGAACGCCACCAGCGTCGTGGCTGGAGGTTAGACTGGATTGGATAAGGGATAAGCTCGACTTCTTCAAACCCTTCTGTGAACCAGAGAAGCGTTCTGGGCATATGATAATCTGATGTGACAATTATGAGTGAGTTGTAGTCATGTCCGGCAAGCCAGTCTGCTGTTTCCAGAGCATTGCCTTCGGTCGACCGGGCCTGACGACCAATATCAATGCAACAATCATAAAGCGCCTGCGAGCCGCCTGCGGAACGGATCAGCGTATCAATGTCGACGCTCTCATTTACACCGCTTACGAGCAGCCTGTGGCCAGCGCCGTCTTCCAGAAGGTCAATCGCCGCCTCAATGCGAAGGCCTGACCCGCCCGTCAGCGCCACAATGGCATCGGCACTCGGCGGTGTCTCGGTTTCCAGTGCTGCGACGCGGTTCACGAAACGATGAAAGTCGGCAAATGCGATCACTGCTGTGAATGCAATCATAAACAGGATCAGTTTGCGAAACACGTCAGGCAGACCCTTTAATAGAGCTCGTTGAGCGCCCGCGTCACGGTAATGCGGGCTGCTATCATGGCAACAAGCGCGGCGATCAAAGGCGTCATAACTAACACGATAAAGGTGCCGATATCCGGCGACATTTGTGGAAGCAGCCAGCTGCGATCACCCGACTGCTTCGCGGCAAAGAATAACAGCATGGCGCCGAGCAAAGCGAATAATGCGCCGAGGCCGCCCGCCCTGAGGCCAAGACCAAAGAAGCGGTGCTCGAACAGCCGAGAGATAAACCGGTCAGATGCCCCGCAGGTATGGAGCACAATAACAACTTCGCGCCGCGCGAGGAGCGCAGCATGCGTCGCAAAAGCGATGACCGAGAGCACAATCGTCAGAAGCAGGACAAGCGCGACAATGCCCACCATGCGCAAAATTCCGAGGCTGCGCTCGACATCGTTTGCCCATTGCTGGTGGCTCTCGACTTCAATCTGAAAGCCTGCGCCTTCGGCGGCTTCGCTGATCTGACGTGTAAGGTCACCCGCTTCGGGAACCGTGCTGACCGCTAAATAGCGCGAAATCGGCAGATCTTCCGGCAGGTTTGTGCCAAGCCATGGCTCGAGCAGGCTTTCTGTGACTTCGCGGTCTTCCGGTGTGGCGCGCCTTACGCCGGAAAGGCCCACGATAAGCGCGGCCAGATCGTCGGCGTCTTCGGCGCTGCCTTCCAGAAGGCGCACGGTGACCTCGCCCTGAATCTGGCCCGCCCAGCTTTCTGCCGCGCCATATGCTGCACGCGTCGCGAGTCCTGTCAGAGCGGCAAGAAAACAAAGGGCTGCAACAACGAAGAAGAGCGCAGCTTCACGGGCATCTTCGCGCGGAAGAAGAGGCGAGCGTTTCGTATCATACATGATGGCCACCTCCCGCGCCGACATCGCCGCGCTGATGCACCAAAAGCCCGTTCTCCAGCCTCACAACCGGTGCGCCCAGCCGGTCAACCAGCGCAATATCGTGAGTGGCGATCAGGACGGTGGTTGAAAGACGCCGGTTCAGTTCAAGGATAAGCCGCATTAGCCGCTCACCCATTTCAGGATCAACGTTTCCTGTCGGTTCGTCGGCAATGAGAAGGTCCGGCTTGTTCACGAGCGCGCGCGCAATCGCGACACGCTGCTGTTCGCCGCCAGAAAGAGTTGTCGGTTTCGCAGTGATTCGATCGCCAAGCCCAACCCAGTTCAAAAGGTCGATGACATCGTCGCGATATTCACGCTCATGCTTGCCCGTAACGCGCAGAGGAAGCGCAGCGTTTTCATAGGCGGTCAGATGGTTCAACAGGCGGAAGTCCTGATAGACGACGCCGATTCGTCGCCGCAGGCGGGTTAACGTTTTCCGCGTGGCGTTGCTTGTATCCACACCAAACAGCGAAACCTTGCCGTTACGGGGTTTTTGAGCCGCGTAAAGCAGCTGTAAAAGCGTGGTTTTTCCTGATCCGGACGGGCCCGTGAGAAACGTAAAAGAGCCGGAGTTTAACTCGATATTAAGGTCGCCTAACACATTCTCGCCAGAGATATACCCATGGTTAACGCCATCAACTCGGATGGTGGGCTCATCAAGAGAAATATCGGGCTCGTAATTCATGTCTCGTTTCAGTCCTTTCGGGACTGCTGAAGGGCGAATTCAAGGCACAGAATCGTGCCTAACGGAGTGGAGAGAACTGCAGTGATCCTCACATGTCCATCCTGTAGCGCACAATATTTTGCCGATGATAAGGCAATCGGTGCGAATGGCCGTACAGTTCGCTGTGCGGCTTGCGCCCATTCATGGTTTGCCCAGCCGGAACTCTCTCTTGAAGAAAAGCTCGAGGCAGCCTCCCTTTCACGAGAAAAGGTCGAGCGCCAGCGTCAGGAGCATTCTCCCGCCGCGCCGTCTGTCGCGCCGCATCTGGCGTTTCGTGAAAAAGAATTCTCCCGCAAGGCAAGCGGTTCCCGCCTTGCCGCGCTTACCGCATGGGGCGGCACAGCGGCCGTCTTTTTTGCGCTTGGTATCGGCGCGGTTGTGAAGCGCGATGACGTCGTACGCATGTTCCCGGAAGCGTCCAGCGCCTATGCGATGGCGGGCCTTGAAGTGAACCCGTTCGGGCTGGAATTTGCTGATGTCGCCGCAGACCGCCGCCTTGAAGGCACTGTTCCTGTGCTCACTGTCAGTGGCACAATTCTGAATGTGTCAGACCGCCCACAGGCGGTACCAAATGTGCGGGTTGATCTGCGCGATGATGCCGGATTTGAAGTTGAGAGCATTCTCGTCACGCCTGAAGCACTGAGCGTCGGGCCGGGCGGAGAGGTGTCGTTCGCCTCGCGCCTCGATTCTCCATCTCTTGCAGCTTATGATCTTGAAGTGACGTTCGTACCGCCGACAGAAAATGTCCGACTGGCCGCAGGCGTCCCGTCCCAGCCGCATCATGAGCCTGCGAGCCATGCGCCAGCGTCTCACGAAACGGGACACGCAGCTGAATCCTACGCCGCCGACACACATGCGAGCGCGGATCACGGCGCGGATGCGCACCATGACGCGCCTGCAGCTGTTGACCATCACGAAGCACCAGCAGATGATCATGATGAACCTGCCTCTAACGGGCATGACGAACATCACTGAGCAGAGCTTTGACCTGTCCCGAATTTGACGTCCTGCTGGACGAAACCGAGCTTCAATCGCGTATTGGAAAACTCGCCGCTGAACTCGCGCCGCGTATGCAGAGCGATGACTGGACGGCTGTAACCATTTTACTGGGTGCGTCTCCCTTTACGACCGATTTGATGCGCCACCTGACGAAGCATGGCGTGCACCCACAGCTGGATGCGATCTGGCTGGAAAGCTATCGCGATGAGCGCGAAAGTTCGGGCCGCGTAAAAGTGCGCGCCGATCTGCAGCGGAGCGTCAAAGGACGAGGCGTTCTGATCATTGATGATGTCTATGACACTGGCCGTACGCTTGATTTTGCGCGCCATCATTTGATGGCGCAGGGCGCACGTGAGGTCATGACCTGTGTGTTTGCGCGCAAACAACTGGCAACGGGTGAGGGGCTGGATGCCTGGGCCTATGATGCGCCAGACCGCTACCTTGTCGGTTACGGTATGGATGATGCCGGCCTTTATCGCGGTCTGCCATATCTTGGCGCTGTGCCGCAGGGCGGCTAACGCCTAAAACCTGTCGAGCAGGCGTTCCAGATATTCACGCTCTTCCGGATCGGTTGAACGGTTCAGACGTTCGCGCAGCTCATCCAGAATATCGCGGGCACGCTGGCGCTCGACCTCATCGGGAATGTCTATGCCGAAGCCGTTATTTTGCTGGCCGGTGCTGCCTGCGCGGCCAAGCGGATCACGTTCGCCACCCTGTCCCCGATCGCCCAGACGTTCGCGGCGCATGTCATCAAGGCTTTCTGACAATTGACCGGCTGCATCGCGCATTTCGCGGATTGCGCGGTCCTGATAGCGCTGCGCGCCGCGAAGGTCGCCATCACGCAGAGCGTCTTCAGCCAGTTCGAGCGCCTGACGCGCGATATCGAGACTGCTATCGCCGCCATCTGTCGTCCCAAGGCTATCATTGGTATCTTCCATATCCCTGAATGCGCGGAGCTGGCTTGCGATGTCTTCCTGACGATCCGAGAGATCGCCTTCAGTGCTGCCAAATTGCTGCCCGCCGCCACTTTCAGTATCGCCGTCGCCGCTCTGACCTGTGCCGTCCTGCGTCTCTGCGCTGCCGGACGATGTTTCACCATCTTCGCCAATACCAGACTGCCCGTCTGTATTGCCTTGCTGGTTACCGCTCTGACCATTCTGAGGATCGGAGCCGAACTGCTCTTGCAGTGTTTCGTCGTTCAGACGGCGCTGTTCCTCAAGGATCTCGGCAAGGCGTTCCAGTGTGCGCTCAAGGCGCTGTTCGTTTTCCGGTGGCGGGTCATCATTGGCTTCGCCTTCCGAGCCTTCGCCAAACATGTCGCCGGCTCCGGAGCCACCACCCTGGAAGTTTAGATTGTTGAGCAGGTTGGTGACATCAGACAAGAGCTGACGGGCGGCATCTGTCGCGCCGGTTTCTGTAAGGTCCTGAAGCGCGTCCAGCATATCTGCCAGATCATTGCCGCCGAGCATTTCCTGACCGGGAGGTGCACCCTCACCGCCTTCCGGATTTCCATTCATGATGGCTTCGGCCATACGCGCGGCAATATAATCTTCTGCCGCTTCGCGGAAGGCTTCCATCAGGCGACGGATTTCATCTTCGGAAGCCCCGTCGCGAAGTGCACGCTCCAGCGCGGCGCGTGCGGCATTCAGGCGGCGCTCAGCATCGGCCACGGTGCCATACTCGGCGCGCAAAGCCGCAGCCCAGAGAAGGTCGTCCAGAGGTTCAGCGTCGGAGGTTTCGTTGGCATAGCGAAGCAATTGGTGAGCGCGGCGCAGCGCGAAATAGACGGTCAGATCGGAGAAATAGCTTTCCGGGCGATAAGTCACGGCATCCAGCATCAAAGCAGCGTGTTGCAATCCGTCTGGAGCATATTCAAGGCGATCACCAAGTCCCAGGTCTTCGCCTTCCAATACGGGCAGCATATTCTCGATCGGCGTCGTGTACTGTTCGTCCTCACGCAGCACGACGAGCCGGATTTCCTGGCTCGCACGTGCGAGCGGTTCCAGGAAAAGCTTCTCTGGCAACTCCATTATGACCGGCTCGCTATAGCCAGTCTGGCCAATGGCATCTGTCGCTGCGAGCGTTAGCTCAACTTCGGCGCCGGCCCATTTATGGCGGGTGAGGTCAATATCCGCCTGGTCATTGCCGACGCGGAAATTGGAAGACGGGATTTCCACCGGAGCCGTTTCAGATTCACTTGTGTCGAGGCCGGACGCTTCTGTTGGCGTGATGATCAGCTGAAGTTCAACGACGCCGTATTCGTCTTCTGCGCCCCAGAGAAAGCTTAGTTCATCATTGTTGCCGATTGTTGGTTCTGATGCAAAGCGCACAGTCGGTGGCTGGTCCGGCGTCGCGGAAAAATTCCAGCCTGCGCGTTCGCCCCAATAATCCAGCCGGACGGATTGGGAGGTGTTAAGTTCGACCTGTGTTTCCCACGTGCCATCGGATGCACGTTCCAGCGATGGACGCTCACCTGCAAGGGGTGCTTCGCCTAGAGCGCTTCTGTGCAGGGATGGTCGGCCGCCGCCTTGCGCGCGAAGGGTTAGGCGTGAGCCTTCTGGTACCTCGACATCCCGATCTACGGAATTGAGGAAGATTGGAGCTGCGCTGGTATAATCCGGCGGTGTCACCCATGCTGTGACGGTCATGCTGTCTGCGCCGAAGAGCGCGCCGATATCCGTACCCATGGCAGATGAAAGTCGCCCCATCGCCGTGTTGGAGTTCGCTGCGATAATAACGATGAGTGCGAGTGGTGTAATGACCCGCAGATAGAGCGGGTCAGTTTTGCGCCATTCTTCGCTCAGCGCCGGAGGTTCCATCTCTGCGATAATGCGGGCAAGACGGGCCTTGTGCTTTACCCAATAGGGGCGGGATTCTGCGGTGATGCGCGCCGGCTGGTCATAATAGGCCTCAGCAGGGCTGTCAGGATGCGATGCATCAAGCCGGGCGCTGCCTTCTGCAAGGTCGGGTGTCTTGTATTTTCCAAAGCCCCGAACGAGCGCGATGATGAAAAATGGAAAGAAGGCGAGGTAAAGGAGGGCTTGCGCAGGCGGTGCAAAGCGTTCGAACGCGCCGGTAAAAACCAGAGCCAGTGCCGCAAACAAAAGCGCGCCCGGCAGAACAAAAGCTTCGAAAAGCCTTACCCGTACGAGGCGTGCCCGTGTCCGCTCGATCTTGCGGCGGAGAATGGTTGGGATCAGGTTTTCAGCCACTCCGGTACAGTTTCACTCGCTATCATCTCTTCAAATGTCGGTGGGGTGCGGATCAGCGCCACATTGTCCCCGTTCACCAGCACTTCAGCACACATTGGGCGTGTGTTGTACTGATTTGACATTACAGCTCCGTAAGCGCCGGCAGACATGAAGGCGACGAGGTCTCCCTCATTCATTTCCTGCGCCGGGTAGTTCTTTGCGAAACGGTCTGTACTCTCACAAATGGGCCCGACAATGTCATAGTCCAGTGTAGCGCGCTCTTCAGAGTGAACAACAGGTTTCATTTCGTGAACGGCCTGATAGAGCGCAGGGCGCATCAAATCGTTCATGCCCGCGTCCAGAATGGCGAAACGCCGCCCATCGCGTTCTTTGATATATTCGACACGGGAGACGAAAATGCCCGCATTACCGGCAATCATCCGGCCCGGTTCAAGAATGACTTCTACATCGAGATCGCCGAGCACTTCACATACCATCGCCGCATACTCTGCAGGTGTGGCCGGCTCGTCCCCGTCGCGATAGGGAATACCAAGACCGCCGCCAAGATCCATGCGTGTGATCGGTACGCCGGCTTCACGAAGATCGCGTACGAGGCCCACAACTTTCTCAAACGCGGCGCGCAGCGGATCGAGATTTGTGATCTGGCTGCCAATATGTACGTCTACGCCGCAGACATTAATGCCCGGCAGTGACTGGGCCAGCGTGTAAAAGTCTTTGCCTTCATGCCATGCAATGCCGAATTTGTGTTCAGCACCGCCCGTTGAGATGTTGGCGTGACCGCCCGCTTCGACGTGCGGATTGATCCGGAACGCGATATCGGCCGTGTAGCCATTAGCGCTTGCAAGTTCAGAAATGCGGTGAAGTTCTGGCAGGGATTCCACGTTGAACTGATGGATGCCCGCTTCGAGCGCGTCCAGAATATCCCGACGGGATTTAGCAACACCGGAGAATACGATCTTTTTTGCCGGAATACCTGCGGCCATTGCGCGTTTCATCTCGCCGCCAGACACAACGTCGGCGCCAGAACCAAGCGCGGCGAGTGTCGCCAGAACAGCCTGATTGCTGTTGGCTTTCATCGCATAGGCAATGAGGCATGGCTGGTCTTTAAACGCATCAGCCAACACCTTGTAGTGACGGGTCAGCGTCGCGGACGAGTAGATGTAAACTGGTGTGCCAAAGCGTTCTGCGATGTCAGACACGGAAATGTCTTCACAGTGCAGAACACTGTCGCGATATTCAAAATGGTGCATTTGGGATCAGCTATTCTGCTAGAGGCGGAAGCTCTTCTTCCTGAATCGTGGTCGTTGGTGACGCCAGCGGTGCATAGCCGCCGCCTTCGTTTTCAACCCAGATTGTGCGGCCGGTTTCGGGGTCCACATATGAAGTACCAGCCAGACGCTGCGGCTCTTCATTGCGCGGGCGCAGTTCCGGTTCGGCGCTTGCTTCTTCCTGAGTTGTCGCTTCCGGTTCGCCCCAAAGCGGATCCGGACGTTCCAGATCGCCGCGCAGGCCGCAGGCAGACAGGCCCGCAAGAGCAATAAAAGCAGGGATCAGGGCGATGCGTTTCATGAGAGAAGCTCCTTCCAGCGGCTGACCTGTTCGCGTACACGAACAGGCGATGTTCCGCCATAACTCTGGCGCGAATTGACTGATGCCTCAACAGTCAGAACCGAATATACGGCATCAGTAAGGCGCGGCTCAATCGATTTGAGGTCATCAATCGAAAGCTCTGCCAGATCGCAGCCCTTGTCCTCCGCAAGTTTTACCGTGGCACCCGTCACATGGTGTGCCTCCCGGAATGGGAGACCAAGCTCGCGGACGAGGTAGTCTGCAAGGTCTGTCGCCGTAGAAAAGCCGTGCGCAGCCGCAGCCCGCATGGCTGGCTTATCTACCGTCCAGCTGGAAACCATGCCGGTCATGGAAGCAAGGCAAAGGTCCAGTGCGTCAAAAGCAAGGAAGGTCAGTTCCTTATCTTCCTGCATGTCTTTGGAATAGGCGAGTGGCAGGCCTTTCAGGACCGTCAGCAGTGCCTGAAGCGCACCATAAATTCGACCCGTTTTTGCGCGCACAAGCTCGGCTGCGTCCGGATTGCGCTTTTGCGGCATTATGGATGAGCCTGTGGACCAGGCGTCAGACAGGCGCACGAAGTGGAACTGTGCAGACGCCCAGATCACAATCTCTTCGGCAAGGCGGGAGAGATGCATGGCGCAGATCGAGCAGGCAGAGACGGCCTCAACCGCAAAGTCGCGCGCAGATACGGCGTCGAGCGAGTTTGCCATTGGCGCTTTGAAGCCGAGGTCGGCAGCTGTTTTCTGGCGGTCGATCGGGAAGCCCGTGCCAGCGAGCGCGGCTGCGCCAAGCGGGCTTTCATTCATCCGGTCCTGACAATCCAGAAAACGGGACCGGTCGCGCGAGAACATCTCGACATAAGCCATAAGGTGGTGGCCAAAGGTGACTGGCTGTGCCGTCTGAAGGTGGGTGAAGCCCGGCATGACGGTATCAGCGTGAAGGTCTGCCTGTTCAAGCAAAGCTTCCATGAGGCCGCGTGTCTGGTCGGCGCGGGTTTGCAGCGCCTGACGTGTCCAGAGACGAAAATCCGTTGCGACCTGATCATTACGCGAACGCGCCGTGTGAAGGCGTCCGGCTGGTTCGCCGATAATTTCCTTCAGGCGTGCCTCGATATTCATGTGAATATCTTCAAGGTCTTTGCGGAACCGGAAGTCGCCGCCGACAATTTCCTGTTCAACCTGATCGAGGCCTTCAAGTATTGCGTCGCGGTCTGTCTCAGAGACGATGTTGCTATCGGCCAGCATGCCCACATGGGCGCGTGAGCCCTGAATGTCTTCAGCGGCCATGCGCTTGTCGACATCAATGCTCGCATTGATCGCTTCCATCACTTCATCGGGCTTCGCGGCGAAACGTCCGCCCCACATTTCCTGACCGGAGGCTGGCTTTTTGGCCATAATTACTATCTCTTACGTTGCAACGAATGAGGCCTGTAATGACAAAACTCACACGTATAGGAATTCCGCTAATGCTTTTGATCGGGCTTGGCGCATTTGTCTATGCCTGGTTTTCCGCCGCATCACCGAATGTTACGCGCGAAGGCATCCAGTCTTACGCGGTCGGGGAGATGTCCCGCCTTCAGTTCCAACGCGCAGGCGAACCGATTTCGGAGGCCGAGTTTCAGGCGCCTGACGGAACTACAGCAACGCTGGCAGACTATACCGGGCGTATTCTGGTTGTGAACTTCTGGGGTACGACCTGCGCGCCTTGCGTTCTTGAAATGCCAACGCTTGCCGCCCTGCAGAACGAATTCGACGAGAGCGATCTTCTTGTGATGCCTCTGTCTTTCGACCGCGTCGGTGATTATCCGATGGCGCGAGAGCGCCTGGACGAGCTGACCGATGGCGCACTCGATTTCTATGGCGATGCTGAGCGCGGCGTTATGTTCGACTCTTATATTGGCGGATTTCCAAGCACGGTCATTTACGACCGGAATGGACGGGAAGTCGCCCGTTTTGAGGGCGACACTGACTGGGCATCAGAAGAAGCTCTGGAGCTTTTCCGGGCGCTGGTCGGCTAATCAGCCTTCAGACACTTCGGGCAGTTCTGCCGCGTCTCGGGCCGCCTGAGACAGATCGCGTAGCATCCGGCTGAGATCAGGATTGGTTTTCAGTGCTTCGCGTGCGTCCTGCTCTCTCAACATTTTAGTTGCTGCCATGGCGGCCAGTGTCGCGCTTTGTCCCTTCGGAAGCGCCTCTGCTGCCAGACGGAATAGTGCAACTGCCGCCAGAGCCGGTGAACCGGCCTTGCGTGCGATTGACGGGAACAGTTTGGCATTCGAAATCAGGCGGACGCCGAGTGCGTCGAGATCCTGCGCGCCGTGAATGCGCTCTGCCTCAGGCAGGTCAGATTTCAAAAGCGCGGCTTGTGTCGCGCGTAGCGTCATCAGCACCTGCACGTGCCGACCTTCATTGTTCATCACCGCTTCTTCAAAGCGGGGCTGACCGATCATACCCCGGAGCAGAGTGATCATTTTGGTGCGGGCGTCATAGCCAACCAGATTGTCCTGCAATTTGAGAAGCTGCATCGGGCGATCCAGAATTTCAAACCGCTCCAGATAGCCATCGACCGTGTCCGTCGACATGAGGCGTTTGGAGCGCGCGCAGAAGGAGTCATACATTTCTGCGTGGCGGTTGGACTTCATGATTTTGACAAGCCGGTCACCGAAGTCCTTCAACATCTTGAATTCGGTCAGCAGGCATTTCTCGTAAAGGCGATGGTTCGACCCGATATGCTCAAAAATGCGCGATACGATTGTTTGTGATGCAGACGGCAACAGGCCAAGTTGTACTGCTTCTGCCAGGGCTTGCGCGTGAGGCAGGTCATGCAGCGGATCACGCGTATTGCGTCTGTCAGGGCGGGGTTCGAGCACACCGATGAGCCGGTCGACGACTTCGCCGGTGTTTTGTGTTTCGCCCAGAATGGCGCTGACTGCACCCGGTGTGTCGATCCACTCGGAGAAATAATCGGTCAGGACTTCGTTGACGAATTTTCGATCGGCTTCCTCAAGCGTTTCAGCCTCTTTCCAGATTTCGACAAGTCCGGTCAGCTTTTTGGGCCAGCTCGTCTCACGCATCAGCCGGTCAGCCAGAGCCGACTTGAAAGCTGTTAGAAGGTTCGGCTTCTGACGACATTTTTTGACGACGTCGTCGAGCGTGCCTTCGTATTTCACAAAGCGCCCAGCTTTTTTCTCTTTGAAGATGCTGTTGACGCCCTGATTGACCAACTCGTGCAATTGACGTGCAATCGCGTGCAGACTTTCTTCGCCGGCCCGCGCGATTGCAACGCGCTGAATGGCCTGTGTGATTTCCGAGCCGGAACTTTCAAGAATTTCCAGAAGGTCTGTTCGATAAATAAGTTCGCCCGGCAGTACGCGGTGTCGTTCAAGAAAGCGTGGAATAACTTCCAGATAGGTTTTACGTGCTGACACTTTCCGAAGGTCGCCCGCAGAGACACAAGAAGATGTCTGTTGCGGAATAAAGGTGCGAGATGGACGTTTGCGCGGCTCTTCGCAGTCGCCAAGCGCGGCAACCAGAATGGCAATATAATCACCATTCGCGCCTTTGCGCTCTTCCTTCATAACCTTCACGCCACCTTGCGGATGGCTCTTCAGAAATGCGTTTGCGCGCTCAATGGCCTTCTGGCGATTCGGAATCGCATCGACCAATGCCCAGCTCGCTTTGGGCGATTTTCTCAGAAAAAGTTCGAAATGTGTTTCGCGACCGCCCATAACCCACCTGCTTTTTAAGGGATTATCATACTCCTGTCCGCTTAAGGTCACATGAAAGTCGCCTTTAAAGGTTGTAGTTTCCCCGTTATGGTCTTGTTAAAGAACGACGAGCGCCTGGGACGGCACAGAGAAGGAGCTGGGATGGCTACGCTGGCATTAGTGGACGATGACGAGAACATCGTTGAATCCCTCAAAATGTTTTTTGAGGCGGAAGGGTATAAGGTCCGTACGTATCATGACGGGCAGACGGCGTTGACGGCTCTGACCGAGACACCGCCTGATCTGGTTGTTCTGGATGTGAAAATGCCAAAGATGGACGGCATGGAAGTTCTGCGCCGTCTGCGTCAGACTTCCGACATTCCTGTAATTTTTCTGACGTCGAAAGATGAGGAAATCGACGAGGTGATCGGTTTCAACATCGGTGCTGACGACTTCGTGCGTAAGCCTTGCTCCAACCGTCTCCTGTCCGAACGTGTAAAAGCTGTTCTTCGTCGCTCACGCGGCGCGGTTGAGGTTGAAGGCGATCAGAAGCCGATTGTTCGTGGCCGTCTCGTGCTCGATCCGAACCGTCATGTCTGTTCATGGGATGGTGAGCCGGTTCGCCTGACGGTGACTGAATTTCTTATTCTCCTCGCCCTCGCTCAACGTCCGGGCTTTGTTAAAAATCGCGATCAGCTCATGGACGCGGCGTATGACGACCAGATCTATGTCGATGACCGAACAATCGACAGCCATATCAAACGCCTAAGGAAGAAATTCCGTGAAGTAGACGGCGAGTTCGACGCGATCGAAACCCTCTATGGCGTCGGATATCGCTATAAGGAGAGCTAGCCTGTCGGCTCAGCGAAAATCGCGGACTTTTGTGAACTCGCGGATTGCGAGGCTGATTTTTGCCTCCAATCTCGCGGGTCTGCTCGTTCTGATCATCGGCGCACTCGTGCTGAACGAGATGCGTGTGGGTCTTGTGCAGGCGCGGATAGACAGCCTCAATACACAGGGTGACCTGATCGTCTCGGTTCTGGCTGAAGGCGCCACTGTTGGCGATCCGGAGCCGGAACTGATTGAAGTGAATGCACGACGCATTCTGAAGCGTCTGGAGCTACCGTCCACTATTCAGGCCCGGATATACAATGCAGATAGCGAGATGGTCGGCGATTATAACCTGCTCTCGGACCGGGTGGATGAATTCGCGCTCGGTGCGCTGGACGAGCCCAATATGTTCGAGAGTTTTGTCGGCGGTGTATCCGGTTTTATGGATAGTATCGGGCGCTGGCTTCAATCGAGCGCGCGCGAGTCGCTCCTGCAGCCGGGCACTTTTGAAGACGAGCTGAATGAGGCGTTGTCTGGTGAGCGTGTGTCAGGCGAGCGCATCACGGATGACGGGCAGCGTGTTGTTTCTGTATCTCTGCCTATCCAGCACGTGTCAGCAGTCGTCGGGGTTCTGACGATTGAAGCCAGTGATGTGGATACGATTGTGCGCCGTGAACGCGCTGCGCTTCTGCCCTTTATTGCCGTTGCTATCATTGTGTCGCTTCTTTCCTCTGCGCTGCTCGCGATCATGATTGCACGCCCGCTCAGGCGTCTCGCGCTGGCTGCTGACCGGGTAGGGTCTGGCGCAGCAGAAAAAATCGAGCTGCCAGCACTCACTAGCCGTAAAGACGAGATTGGCGAGCTGGCGGATTCTCTCGAAGGGATGACGGCTGCGCTGTTTGACCGGATCGTAGCCAACGAGGCGTTTGCTGCAGACGTGGCGCACGAACTTAAAAATCCGCTGACCTCTATCCGGAGCGCGGTGGAAACCTCCGAACGTGTGACGGATCCGGAAGCGCGTGAGAAACTGCGCAAAGTCATTGCTTCGGATGTGCGCCGTCTGGACCGTCTGATTACTGACATTTCCAATGCGACGCGCCTTGAGGCGGAAACGGCGAGACTTCCGAACACCTCGGTCGATCTTGGCCAACTTCTGACCGATCTCACAGAAACTTATGATGCGATCCGGAATGAAGGCGACCCACGTGTGCGTTTCGAGCGGGATGAAGATAGCGGCGATCTGATTGTCCTCGGACGTGATGGCGCGCTCGGCCAGGTGTTCAGAAACCTGATTGAGAATGCGCGGTCTTTCTCTCCTGAAGACGGGCAGGTCGTTGTTCGCGGTCGCACAATGGCGGTACGTGGACGCGCATCTGTCGAAATCAGTGTCGAGGATGAAGGCCCGGGTATTCCGGACGGCAAGCTGGAGAAGATTTTCGAACGCTTTTATACGGACCGGCCCGCGGGTACGAAATTTGGCCTGAATTCAGGGCTTGGCCTGTCTATCGTCGCGCAGATCGTAGAAAGCCACCGCGGGACAGTGGAAGCCGAAAACCGTGAGGATGCAGAAGGCAATGTGCTTGGCGCTCGCTTCGTCGTTGTGCTGCCAGCTCAGCTTCAGAGCTGACGGGACGATCCCATGTCGCAATTTCGACACATGTTGAAAAAACTGGTCACACAATTTGCCGGTTTTTCTGATTAACGATGCTGCATTTGCAAAAACCCCCTTGCCAAGTGGAAACGTCTGACCTCACTCTTGTAGTTTAGTCGGTTGAAAGGTTTCCCATGATCGGTGTCGTGGTGGTCAGTCACGGAAAACTCGCACGTGAGCTTGTTGCAGCAACAGAGCATGTCGTGGGTGAGCAGCGTCGGTTCCGGTCGATTTCAATCGAACCAGATGACGATATGGATGCACGTCGCACTCAGATTCTGGAGACAGCCGAAGCTTGTGATGATGGCGATGGCATTATCCTTCTGACAGACATGTTCGGTGGCACACCGTCTAACCTTGCAATTTCTGTTATGGGGCAAGGGAAGATTGAAGTGATCGCGGGTGTGAACTTGCCAATGCTCATAAAACTCGCTGAAGTTCGAGAGCGCATGTCTATGCAGGAAGCGGCTGAAGCTGCTCAGGAAGCGGCCCGTAAATATATTTCCATCGCATCGAAGGTGTTGGTCCGATCGCAGTAGAGTTTGAAATGTCCTGTACGCGTGTTGTTGAGATATGTAACCAGAAGGGCCTGCATGCACGGGCCTCGGCCGCATTCTCGCGAACAGCGCAGGAATTCGCTTCAAACATTCAGGTGACGCGTGCTGGCATGGAAGCTGACGGCAAATCTATTATCGAACTACTCTCGCTTGGAGCTGGTAAGGGCTATGAAATCGAGATTTCCGCAACAGGCAATGACGCCGAATTAGCGGTGCAGGCCCTCATTGATCTCGTCAACAACCGGTTTGGTGAAGAGAGTTAGGGTATGTGCCTAGCGGTTGGCGCCGCTTCGGTCTGCAATATTCGGGCGCAACAGGCGCTCGGTTCCATCACCATCACGATTACTGCGTTCCCGCCCTGTCCCAAGGATCAGGGTTTCGAACATGATGTGACCTTCTTCGTTCTCGAAGCGTTCGGACAGAGTTAGCATGCCCTGAACAAACTCGTCTTCTGTCACCTGATTGGGCGTCGCAGCAGGAAACAGGCGCGGATTGGCAATCACATCGTTTTCGCCAGCAAAGCGGGCGGCCCAGTTGCGCTGTTCGATGGGTGTCAGAACTTCATTTCCGTCCTGATCGGCATTGCGAAAGGCAAGGCGTGCGCCGGCTTCGATCTCGTCATGCGTAACTTCGAAGTCGAGATTGCGGTCGAACGCGATAAAGAGCATCGCGCCTGACTTGAGAAACGTTGCTCCGGCCCGGTCATCATTAATTCCATTTCCGCCGCGCACGGGCAGTCGTTCCTGGGAAAATGATGTCCCGATGAGAGAGAGGCAAAGACCGGCTCCTGCCGCCGTGATCATGGCTTTGAACGCGCTGTTCGCTGAAGCTTTCACTCATCGTCTCCGTCTGGTTCGGGGTGAGACTATGCTCACATTTCGCCCGCGCAAAGCATTTTGTCCGTGGCTGACTGAATTGTCATCTTCAAAAAACATATAAAGGAATATTTATATGGTTTGGTGATTATGGTCGTCTCTGGTATACGCGACCCAGAAATTTTCCCTTTTGAAAGGCTGAACCCATGTCCAACGATTATCAGGTTGCCGATATTTCCCTTGCTGACTTCGGTCGCAAGGAGATCGAAATTGCTGAAACAGAAATGCCGGGCCTGATGGCTGCGCGCGAGGAGTTTGGCCCAGGCCAGCCTCTGAAAGGTGCGCGCATTGCCGGGTCTCTGCACATGACGATCCAGACGGCTGTTCTCATCCAGACGCTTGAGGCGCTGGGCGCAGAAGTGCGTTGGGCGAGCTGCAATATCTACTCCACGCAGGATCACGCCGCTGCGGCGATCGCGGCCAACGGCACGCCTGTCTTCGCGCACAAGGGTGAGACGCTCGAAGAATATTGGGATTTTGCTGACAAAATCTTCTTCTGGCCGAATGGCGAGCTTGCCAACATGATCCTCGACGATGGCGGCGATGCGACGATGTATATTCTGCTCGGCGCGCGCGCTGAGGCAGGTGAAGACGTTCTCTCCAATCCGGGCTCTGAAGAAGAGGAAGTTCTCTTCGCTCAGATCAAAAAGCGCCTTGCGGCAAGCCCGGGTTTCTTCACGAAACAACGCGACGCTATTCAGGGCGTGACAGAAGAAACAACGACAGGCGTGAACCGTCTCTATCAACTCGTTGAAAAAGGCATGCTGCCTTTCCCTGCGATCAACGTGAATGATAGTGTCACCAAGTCCAAGTTTGATAACAAATACGGTTGTAAAGAGAGCCTTGTAGACGCGATCCGCCGCGGCACAGACGTTATGATGGCAGGTAAAGTCGCATTCGTTGCAGGCTATGGCGATGTGGGCAAAGGGTCTGCTGCGTCTCTTGCTGGCGCTGGTGCACGTATCATCGTTTCAGAAGCTGATCCGATCTGTGCGCTTCAGGCTGCAATGGATGGCTTTGAAGTGAAAACGCTGGAAGGGTCACTTCCCCGCGCTGACATTTTCGTCACCTGTACGGGTAACCGCGACATCATCACGATCGACCATATGCGTGAGATGAAGGATATGGCGATCGTTTGTAACATCGGTCACTTCGACAACGAGATTCAGGTCGAAGCTCTTCGGAACTATAAGTGGACGAATATCAAGCCGCAGGTCGACATGATCGAATTCCCTGATGGCAAGCGTATCATCCTTCTCTCTGAAGGCCGCCTTGTGAATCTTGGCAACGCCACGGGTCACCCGTCTTTCGTTATGTCCGCGTCGTTCACTAACCAGACGCTCGCGCAGATCGAACTCTGGACCAAGGGCGACCAGTACGAGAACAAGGTCTACACCCTGCCGAAAACACTGGACGAGAAAGTGGCTGCGCTTCACCTCGACAAGCTTGGCGTGGAACTGACCCAACTGAACCCGGTTCAGGCGTCTTATATTGGTGTGAAGCCTGAAGGCCCGTTCAAGCCGGAACACTACCGCTACTAGGCGGACGCAAAATCAGACGAAGAGAGCGCTGGGCATCACCGGCGCTCTTTTTGTTTCAACTGAGCTTTTTGCCGGTTTCGATCACGGCGCTGACCAGCAGATCGAGATCTGAAAGCTGTGTCCGGTGGTTGGTAATATTCACCCGTATGGCCAGATGCCCGTCAATGCGGGTGGTGGACGGCGCAGCTATGCCGTCTTCTTGCAGCCGGATGACGAGTTCCTGGTTCAGCGCATCCAGAGCCGCTTCGTCCATACCCTCTGCAACATAGCGGAAACAGCAAATATTGAGGCCCATATAGCTGAGCAGTTCAAGCTCTGGTGCGGCCTCGACTTTCCCGGCCAGATATCCGGCTTGTCCGATATTCTCATCGACGACTTGGCCCAGTTTTTCCGGGCCATGCTCGATGAGTTGGGTCCAGACTTTCAGGGCGCGAAAGCCCCTTGAGAGTTCGGGGCCAAGATCGACCGGCCATGGCAGGTCCGAACCGATGCCCCGTCCGGCATCGGCCAGATAATCAGGGCGGTCGGAAAATGCGCGCAACTGATGTTCGCGGTCACGTATGAGCACGCAACCCGCATCGTAATTCACCTGCATCCATTTATGGAAATCAAAGCCGATGGAATCGGCGAGCTCGATACCCTCCAGCTTTTCGCGATGGGTATCGCTGAGCTGAAGCGCTGCGGCAAAGGCCGCATCAATGTGATACCAGAGGCCTTCGCGCTTTGCGATTTCACCAACCGCGCGAAGATCATCAATCGCGCCGCGATTGACCGTGCCAGCTGTCGCGCAGACAACGAATGGTTGCCGGCCGGCCTCGCGATCCTCTGCGATAGCCGCTTTAAGTGCATCAGCGCGAATGCGCCCCATCTCGTCCTGCGGCAGTTTGCGAAGGCTGGCTTTGCCAAGCCCCAGCATATCGAAGGCACGCTCAAAACAGGCGTGAACGCCCTGCGAGGCATAGCCGATGAGTTCTGGCCCGCTGCGAACGCCGTCAGCGCCGATGGTGAAATCAGTCGCGACGTCGCGCGCCGTTTTCAGGCCGATCAGCGTTGCCATGCTCGTGCCGGTTGTAATAAGACCGGAGCCGGTTTCCGGCAGGCCGAAAAGCTCCAGACACCAATCAATGACTGCCCGTTCAACGCGGATTGCTGCGTGATTGCGCCCGCCGCAGTTTGCGTTGAGCGTCGAGGCGACCATATCCGCCAGCAGGCCAGATGGCGTTCCCGCGCCATGCACCCATCCAAAAAAGCGAGGATGGGAATTGCCAACGCCAAAGGGCAGAAGAGATTTCAGAGCAGTATCGGCCGTGCTTCCGCCTTTACCGGAAATCTGAGGCAATTCCAGATCGTCCGGATGACGCCAGACCGGCCCCTCCCGATACGACTCCATCTCATCGAGCACGGTTTCCAGCATGTCGCGGGCTCTGGCGCGAAAGGCCTGCCAGTCGTCCGGATCGAGAGTGTGCGTCATGAATGTGCCTGTGAGGTGACTTCGTCGAAACCGCTGTCTAGCGTTCACATATCCGTGAAGACAACAGCTGAGTGCCAAACTAAGTCGCCTTGCGCCGCCGGAAAGACGTGATCTACTCAGGTTTGAGTGAGGAGACCTGCATGGACGACTTCAAACGCTGGACGATAACGCGCCGTGATACCGAATACGAAAATCCGTGGATTCGGGTAGACCATAGCGAGGTGATCGCCCCAACCGGCGCTGACGGCATTTACGGCACTGTTCACTTCAAAAATCTGGCAATCGGGATATTCCCGATTGATCAAGACGGCTTCACCTGGATTGTCGGCCAGACCCGTTTTGTCTTTGATGCCTATAGCTGGGAACTGCCACAAGGCGGCGGGCCACGCGGTGAGCCGCCGGTAGACACGGCGCAGCGCGAGTTATCCGAGGAGTGTAATCTGGCAGCGGCAGACTTCATTCCGCTATTTGAAAATCTTCAGGTCTCCAACTGTATTTCAGACGAAATCGGCCATGCCTTCATTGCGCATGGTTTGTCGGCGAGGTCCGGAACGCCGGATGATACCGAAGATCTTACAGTGCGTCGTATTCCTGTTCGCCAATTGATCGAGATGATCGAGGCGGGCGAGATCTGGGATATGTTTACTGTCATGATGGTCGCGCGGGCCTGCCAGCTCGCCGCTATGGGCAGGCTGCCAGATGATATCACGCGCCATTTCCGGTTTTAGGAGCGGCTATTTCACCGCGTGATAAACCTCTGTGCGGCAAGCCTCAGATGCGACCGTGGTCGGGTCGTCTACATAGATTTCCCAGACCGGCATTGCCTTGGTCAGCCCCTCTTTTTCAGTCGCGTCCCAGATGTCTTTATGGGTCTGGTTCAGGTTGGAGTAAGAGCCGATATGAGTTGCCATCATCACATCGCAAACCGGGATTACGCCCACCTTGATGCTGCCCATGGCTTTCGAGGCATCCTCTGAATGTATCAGAAAGCCTGCGCGAAACGGCATGGTATCGCTTGAAGGCATTTCTGCATAGAGCGACATCGGCATGCTGGCGGGTGCGATATTGTTCTGGCCGAGGAAGGTGTAGACCTCACCAAAACCGGTCGCCATCGCGTTTGAAATCTCTTCCGGAGAAAACTTCGGCGCGCGTTCGACATACAGATATGTCTGCGCGGGCAGCGTTTTGCGTTTGATCTCCATATCGTCCCTCCCAACAGAGACGGAAGTAAAATGCCAGAAAGCGATCTTGGCAAGTTTCGCGGAATTCAGCGCATGCGACCGCACAGGGCGGCAATGCCCTCTGCGGCGTTGTATGCGGCCCAGTGAAGGGTGATCAGATCTTCTGTCTCATCAGGCGGGGCGCCTTGCGTGGTTCCGGGCGGTGGTCGCCAGTCTTTCAGCGGAAGGAATACGCTTGCCGGTCTTCTGATAACTGGCGTGGCGCGAACAGCTTTTCGCCGCGATACGATCATCCCTGCCCAGATCGCGGCGAGCTTGTCCGCGCGGTCATCGATTTCGGCTCTGATGATTTTGAGCCTTTCAACGCGTTCCAGAAGGGTTTCGCAGAAAAGTACGTCGTCATTTCTTGCGCTTCGTTGCGGTGTCCGCGTTGCTTTCAGGGATGTTAAGCTTGTGGCTGGTTTCGTTTCGCCCGGCATGGATACGGTAAATCTAGGCGGTGCGGGATCGCGCTTTTGTATGCCACGCAGTACCGCAAAAGGATGGAGTGGTGGTTCGGGTGTTCGGCCAGTACGCGCAGGCGCGCCAATCAGGCTGAATGGGCGCGGAATGACTCCGCCGTGTCGCAGGCGCTCAAAGACGGCCAGAATGATCGCGCACCGCAGAAAGTGTTCTGCCCGTACAACCATGCTGGTCAGCCTTTTTACGTCATAGCGAAACAGGCGCGGAGTACCGTCCTCGTCAAAAATGCCCCAGTCCTCGGTGAAACAGCTGGCCAGTTGAATATAATGGCCGATCCGCAATTTCAGCGCGGAGAGCGTTTCGCTCGCATATCTGATCGGCCCGGTAAGCATGGCCAGAGAATGGGGGTGGTCGCGGTGGGGTTGGATTAATCTTCGAGTTTAACCTGAATTCCACGATAGTTAGTCCACAAGCCTAGACGTTTAATACGGTACTCGGCGAGCTCTGGTGAAGTTCCAAAGTGGGCTCCGATCTCGGCTGCACTTTTACCTTTTGTAACAAACTCTCGAACTTCATCTGCTGGGAGCAAGGTCGCTGAGGCAAGGTAAAATGCGTCGTGTTCCTCGGTGCTTTCGTAGGTGCGGCCATATGAGCCGGCGATCTTTGCAACTTTGGTTAGTTTGTGCCCGAGCAAAATATGCCAGCACTCTTCAAGGTATGTCACAGCTTGACGTTCTGGGGTGTGGGTGTCGTTCCTTAATACCACCCAATTCTGCTCTTCGATATCTAGTGGAACACTCATGGCTGACCAGTCGGAGCTGCCTTCGTTACACAAATAATTCACTTCATCAGGATAAACGTCTTCAAGGTCGCTAATCTTAACAACTTCCACACCGGTGATTTTAATCTTCAAAGCGGGAAGTGGTTCATCGGGCTTAATTCCGACTAACTCTCGGATTTCTTGTGCCTTGGCCTCCATCTCCGACTTGGATAGCCCTTTATTGTCGGGAGAAGAAAACGAAGGTTGATCGTTGGGCGTTGATGAGTCAGACAAGAGGTCTGTACTGCGGCTTCTTTTCAAATCTTTAGCGATTTGTAACAGATGCTCGACGGCCTTCGATGAAGCGTTTTTGGCTGCACGAAAGTGCACCAGCGCTACCTCTTCCATTTTTACACCGTAGCGTTCTGCGTCATCTCCAAGCCAATTCAAAATACGTACGGCTGTATTGTGGTCGGGCCGACCTTCTCCGCGTTCAACGCGAGCGAGACCGGAGAAGCTTACCCCGATCATCGGTGCCAATTTGCGAATGCTTAAGCCTTCCTCTTCGCGCTTACTTTTCATCGCAAACACAAGTTTTTCGATGTTCATGAACGCTCCCTCGAATCCGAACTTTAACCATGTTCGAATCTGTGCTATTTCAGTTGTGCACACCATTGCACACGATGTTCACGTCCTGTGATACATCTGGTGCACGAAAGTGTGGTGGCGCATAAAATCGCTAAATTCGGTGGAAATGTCCATGGATCAGTATGTTGAGCAAAATATTCGTATCATAGGCGCTGATCTCCATTACGGCAGAACCACATTTGCTGAAGCAGGCGGTTTGATTGTGTCGCAGTCAGAAATGTTCAATCGAATGGAGATCGCAGATGCCAAATCGACAAGACCCTCAACCAGGACATGGAAACGGCCCGCCCCCGGGAAAAGGGAGGCCAGAAAATCCGGGACGGCCACCGCGCCCCGTTCCAACGCCGCCGTCTTCCGCAGTAAGCGTTGTGCCTTATTCGTGGACCAACTTGAAGAGTTAGCCGTTGAATATGATCAGCTCTTCTGGGTTGAGGATGTCGACTGTATCTGGGTGAGACTTACATCAAATGTGCTGGCCGGTCTCGACCGGTCGGCAGTATTTGTTCTGAGGCTGCCTCTTCTGCCTGGCGAGTTTGTTTCAGCTTGGGCTTTCTGGTTCGATGCTTTAGCGCTGACTTGGATTGGGCCGCGGCATACAAATTTTCCAGACGGATCTATTTGTGCGTTTGATCGGCGTCACGGGGTTTGGAGCATCGGCGACTCGCTAGTAGCTTTGCAAGACCTCTATTGCCAATGGGCATTTCGGCATCTTCACAATGAAGTTGAAGGCTTTTGGCCGGGGCCCCAGTGCGCCTATTTTACACTGGAGCGGATTTTAGAGTTCAAACCTGAAGAGCATTGTGGCTGCCGTCGGCCATCGGGTACCTACGCCGATTGCTGCATGAGCAGTGATAAAATCGCCGATGTAAATTTAGCGGCTCGTGAATTTCTACCCTTGCACAATTGGAATATTCGAAAGCCACCCGTTAGCATAGCTAGGTTTGCTCTAGGAGACTTGGAACCACTCCCGAAGCTATCATGCCTGCCATTCCAGAAAAAACTGAGATACCGACTTCTAACTTCATGTGCCTCTGGTTGTTTCTCTGAGTGTTAATCAGCCGTCATTCAGTTTCAGTTTCCGCCTAAGGCGCCGGTCACTTGCGCCTGAACGGTCGCTTGTGTAGTGCTCCACACGAGCACCGCGAAGGCAGCTTTTCTCAGTTTTGTTTCCCGCTTCGCTACGCTTTCGCGATGAAACGGGCTCAAGGCTGATGTGAGGCGATCGACAGCCCGACCGGGCTGGGCATAGAACGCCCGAATGAAATGAGGATTTGCGTTCGAGCAAAACAAAAGTCCAGAAGATGACCTACAAAACCTCCATTCTCACCCTCTTTCCGGAGGCCTTTCCGGGCATACTCGGCACGTCTATTATCGGTCGGGCGCTGGAAAATGACATTTGGTCGCTAGAAACACTGGACATTCGCGCATTTTCTGATCATAAGCACCGTTCCGTTGACGACACCCCTGCCGGGGGCGGTGCTGGTATGGTACTGCGGCCCGATGTGGTGGCGGCAACAATTGATGCGGTTGATCGAGAAGACCGACCGCTCATTTATCTGAGCCCGAGAGGTAAAACGCTTACTCAGGCCCGGGTGCGAGAGTTATCTCAGTCCCCGGGAGTTATACTGATTTGCGGACGCTTTGAAGGCTTGGATGAGCGCGTGATCGAAGCGCGCGGCATTGAGGAAGTCAGTATCGGGGATTACATCCTCGCTGGCGGTGAAGTGGCAGCCATGGTCCTTCTTGAGGCGGTTGTCAGGCTTCTTCCGGGTGTCGCGGGAAATGATCTCTCGCTCGAAGAGGAAAGTTTCGAGTCCGGCTTGCTCGAATATCCTCACTATACGCGACCGCGCGTGTGGGAGGATCGGGCAATTCCGGACGTATTGCTGTCGGGTAATCATGGCGCTGTTGAGAAATGGCGACGCGAAAAAGCCGAAGAGCTGACAAAGGTTCGCCGACCAGATCTCTGGAAGGCACACATGGAACGTAAAGAGCAAGGCTGAGAAGCCTGGTTTGAAAGGCCGGAGTAAAGAAGATGACGAACATCATCGCAGAGCTTGAAGCAGAAGAGATTGCCCGCGTTGCTGGCGACAAAGAGATCCCGCACTTTTCTCCGGGTGACACGCTGACAGTAAACGTACGCATTAAAGAGGGCGAGCGTGAGCGCGTTCAGCGTTACGAAGGCGTTTGCATTGCACGTTCCGGCGGTGGCCTGAACGAGAGCTTCACAGTTCGCAAGATTTCTTTCGGTGAAGGCGTTGAGCGTGTATTCCCGCTTTACTCCCCGAACATTGAAAGCATCGAAGTGAAGCGTAAGGGTAAAGTTCGCCGTGCGAAGCTTTACTACCTGCGTGACCGTCGCGGTAAATCTGCTCGTATCGCTGAGCGTACATCTGGCCACGGCATTGAAGTTCGTGAAAACATCCTCGGCAAAACCGAGCGTAAGCGTAAGAACGAAGCGGCTAAAGCTGAGCGTAAAGCAGCAGCAGCTGAAGCGCGTGCAGCAGCGGCTAAAGCTAAAGCGGCTGAAGAAGCAGCGGCAGCAGCAGCGGCTGAAAACACTGAGGGCGGCGAAGAGTAGATCTTTCGCATCGCATCAGCGAGAATTTGAAAAGGCGGTCCTAACGGGCCGCCTTTTTTGTTTGAATTCAATGCTGTTCGGGCTGCCAATTATGGTTGACGTACCGGCAACCATGAATTCACATAGCGATATGCCAAAGGGGCATATGCATATGGGGCATTAAAATGGGCATTATGAAAGAATTCAAAGAATTCGCAATGAAGGGTAATGTTGTCGACATGGCTGTCGGTTTCATTCTCGGCGGTGCGTTTTCTACAATCGTGAAGTCTCTGGTCAACGACGTTATCATGCCGCCAATCGGACTGGCGCTTGGTGGTGTTGATTTTGCGAACCTGAAAGTTGTTCTGAAAGAGGCTGTGATGAACGGCGAGGAAGTCGTGACAGAGGCGGTTTCTATCAATTACGGCATGTTCATCAACAATGTGATTTCCTTCATCATTGTTGCAGCATGTCTGTTCTTCATCATCAAAGCGATGAATTCACTGAAGAAAAAAGAAGAAGAAGCGCCAGCAGAGCCGGAAGCGCCACCACCTCCACCACGCGAGCAAGTTCTGCTTGAAGAGATCCGGGACCTTCTGAAGAAGTAAGCGCAACGTCTCAGGACAAATTAAAAAACGCGGCCTTTTGCAGGCCGCGTTTTCTTTTGGATGCTCTCTCGTGGGCTATTTCACATACTCGACGAAGAACTGGTCCGTATTGCCGCGAATATTTGGCGCAAACACGTTGGTCGTGCCGTTATCGAGCGGATTTGCGAACATGTCAGAGCTTTCGCCGAGGCGAAGACCCGCAGATGTTGCCATCTCATAGATGATGTTCGGATCGATGCGGTGGGTATCGCCGCCGGTAGATGGGGGTGCGCCAGCGGGCGCGACATGGTCAATCACATAGAGTCGGCCACCCGGTGCCAGAACGCGGTAGATTTCAGCGAATGAACCGGACGGATCGCCCAGCCCGTCAGGCGCGTTATCCGGCGCGTACCAGAGTTCATGCGGCCCCTGGAACCAGGTCACGACATCGACAGAGCCCGAGGGCACGTCACGCATCGCATCAAAATCGGATTCCAGATAAGAAACATTCGCCGGTAGCGAACTAAAGCGAGGTGGCAGGTCGCCTTCCCAATAAGCAGAAAACGGTGCTGGGTTTTGCATGTAGACCTGACCCTCAGGGCCAACTACGCTCGCGAGGAATGGCGTGAAATATCCGCCGCCTGCTTCCATCTCGACAACGGTGTCACCGATTTTGAGGTCCATGAAGGACAGCGTTTCAACCGGCTTGCGGATCGCGTCGCGCTCGAGGTCGGCTTCAAGACGACCCTGCGATGTCAGCGCAGCTGTATAGACGGCCTGATAGTCAATCGGCGGCGGTGGCGGTTCGGATGTTGCGCAAGCGGCAACGGCGAGCGCGCTCGCAGCGGTCAGCAGAGTAGTAAGTTTCATCGATATCCCTCCAGCAGGTCAGCGAAGCTTATCATCTGATCAGGAGTGTGCACTAAAAATCCATGTGATGGGCGCGCCTCGGCCAATTGGCCTATGAATGCGCCCGTCTCTCGACAGGGTGAGTGGCCTCTGTCTAACTTCCGGCACGATTGTCTGGGGAGTGACTATGCGTCTGAAATTTATTGCCGCCTGCGCCGCTATGTTCTGTAGTTTCATGCCTGCCATGGCTGAGGCGCCGGATTTCTCTGAAGCACGGTTTGAAGAGCGGGACGGCTTTTTCACGCTGCAGGTGGATACCGAAGGCAATAAGATTTACGCGCAGCTTCCTGAAGCAGGCGAGGATGGCGTTGTCCTGCGCATGATCCACACGGCAGGGCTGACAGGTGGGCTCGGGTCTAACCCGGTCGGGCTGGACCGCGGCTGGTGGCGCGATGGTGAGATTATGGCCTTCCGCCGCATTGGTGACCGGCTCATTCTGGAGATTGAGAACCTGAATTACCGCGCCAGTGCGGATAACCCTCTCGAAGCCCGCGCAGTCCGCGAAAGCTTTGCGACATCCTTCATCGCCAGCATGGAAATTCTGGATGACGAGGATGGTCTCGTCGTCGATATGACGGATTTTCTCACCGCCGACATGCTTGGGCTGGTTCAGTATCTGGCAGATGCAGGGCAGGGGCGGTTTACGGTCGCTGGTGACCGCTCGATTGTGGATACCTCAAACGCATTTGCCTTCCCCGACAATATCGAGATCGATGCTTATCTGACCCTTCGCAGCGCTGATCCTGGCCGGGAAGTTTCCACGACCGCGGCGAATGGCACAGATGTGACGCTGATCCAGCACCATTCCTTCGTGCGACTACCGGAAGAAGGCTACACGCCGCTTGAAGCTGACCCGCGCACGGGCGCTGTCACAATGACCCATTATGACTATTCAGCCTCGCTGACAGACCCGATCGAGACACGCTATGCGCGCCGTTATCGTCTGCAGCGCGATGAGAACGGTGAAACCATAAACCCGATTGTGTTTTATATCGATCCGGGCGCGCCAGAGCCGATCCGCTCTGCTCTGGTGGATGGCGCGCGCTGGTGGAGTGATGCGTTCGCTGCGGCAGGTTTCCCTGATGGCTATCGCGTAGAGCTTCTGCCGGAAGACGCGCACCCGCTCGATATCCGCTATAACGTGGTTCAATGGGTGCACCGCCAGACACGCGGCTGGTCATATGGCGGCGGTATTGCGGACCCGCGCACCGGTGAAATGCTGAAAGGTCATGTCATTCTCGGCTCGCTTCGCGTGCGTCAGGACCGGATGATTTTCGAAGGCCTGGCCGGCACGCAGAATGTGGGCACAGGCGCGCCGGATGATCCGGTACAGCTCGCGCTCGCGCGTATCCGTCAGCTGTCTGCGCATGAGATTGGCCACTCGCTCGGCTTTGCGCACAATTTTGCTGCCAGCACGTATGATAAAGGCTCGGTGATGGACTATCCCGCGCCGGATATTCGGGTAAGCGGCGGCGAGCTTGATTTCTCGAGCGCTTACGGTGTCGGCGTTGGCGCGTGGGATGAGTTCGCGGCGACCTGGCTTTATGGCGAGCTGACCGATGACGCCCGTGAAGCGCTTGTCCGTGAGGCGGTCGCTGATGGGCTCGTCTTTGTCGATGACGGCCATGCGCGCGGTATTGGCACCGGCCATCCGCTCGGAAATATCTGGGATAACGGGCCGGACCCGCTCTGGGGTCTGGAGCAGGCGATGGGCGTGCGCGCCATTGCGCTTGAGCATTTCGGCGTGGACCGTGTGGCTGAGGGGCGACCTGTCTCTGATCTCAATGCGGTGATTGTGCCGATCTACCTCTTCCATCGCTATCAGACGGCAGCAGCCGGTAAGCTGATTGGCGGCATGACGTTTAATTACAGCGTGCGCGGGGATGGCCAACCGGCGGCGCAAATGGTCCCAGCCGCCGACCAGCGTGACGCGGTCGATGCGATCCTTGAGACCATCACGCCAGAGTTTCTGGATCTCTCTGATGACGTTCTGAACCTTCTCACGCCAGGCATTGATGCCTATCTGGCCGCTGCACCAACGCGGGAATTGTTCACGCGTAGCGCATATCCGGCTTTCGATCTCACCTCTGCGGCAGATACGTCAGCGCAGATGACATTCGATGTGCTGCTGCATCCGCAACGGGTTGCGCGCCTGATCGAGTTTGCCCGCCGGGACCGTTACCAGATGAGCGCAGTCGAACTGTTCGATGCCATTCGCGTTCAGGTCATGATCCAGCCCCGTGAGCCGCGTCTGGGAGGCATCGCAGAAACCGTGCGTGCCCGTTACGCCTTTGCTTTGATGGATCTGGTTGATGCTGAAACATCTTCCGCGGTTGAGGCTGCGGCGTCTGCTGCGCTGGGTGAGCTTAGGGGCGATGTTTCAGGTCTCGATACGGCCCATGGCGACTGGCTGACCGCTCAGATTGAGGCGTTTGAAACCCGTCCGCGTGAGGCTGCGCCTGCGGTTGTCGAAGCACGTGGCCTGCCGCCGGGTGGCCCGATCGGCATGGACGCTTACGAAACCTGCTGGTTCTGCGAGTAAGCGTTAATCAATCCCGATGCGGGATTTGCTGCCTGCTGAACGGCGCAGAGAGATGACGGCCTGATCCATAATCTCCTGTGTGGCTGCGCAGGCAAGCTGCGGGCCGAGCATGGCTGGCGCGCCTGTCCATTCACAGGCGAGACCGCCTGCGCCGCGCACAACCGGAATGAGGGCGGCAATATCGTGCGGTTGAAGGCCGGTTTCAGTTACCAGCTGGATGTCACCTGCAGACAGACGTGCATAGGCGTAGGCATCAAGGCCATAGCGGGTGAGGCGGGCTGTCTGGCGCAAATGTTCGAACGCGCCGCGTTCTGAGGGTGTCAGAATGAACGGGTCGGTCGTTGAGAGGATCGCATTGGTGAGGCGGGTTTCATCTGAAACTTTCAGCGGGGTGACTGCGCCGCGCACATTAACTTCAGCGCCGCTTGTCCAGCCGGTATAGCGTTCACCCAGATAGGGCTGGTCGATAATGCCGATTTCAGGGGAGCCGTCCCTGACAAGGCCGATCAGCGTCGTCCATGACGGCAGGCCTGCAATAAAGGCGCGTGTGCCGTCGACCGGATCCAGATACCAGGTCCAGCCGGATTTGCCTTCGGTCACGCCGAATTCCTCGCCGTTAATGGCGTCATCGGGTGCTTCGCGGGTGAGAATCTCCCGCATAGCGGCTTCTGCGTCCCGATCTGCCTTCGTGACAGGATCGAAGTCGCCTTCGCCAAGCTTATTGTCCGTTTCGCCGTGCTGGCGGAACAGAGCAAGCGTTACGTCACGCGCCGCATCGGCCAGCTTATGAGCCAGCGCAAGGCGCGATTGCATGTCAGCTGACAGCGCGGAGGAAGCAGTAGAAGACGTGTTCATACACCTTCCACTGCCTCAACATGGCTGTTCAATCAAGCAACGTCTGAAGAGGTAGACTCCAGAGACTTTGCAAGTTCGAGAAGGCGGCGGCGTGGACGCTCTTCCAGACGGTAGTATGCGCGAACGAGTTCGAGCGTTTCTTTCTGGGAAAGAATGTCGCCTTCGAGCTTTTCTGCGTCATTGGCTGGTGTCACGTCGTTCTCATAGGCTTCGAGGCCATCAAAGAAGTACTGAACTTTTACGTTGAGCGCTTTTGCGAGCTCATAGATGCGGCCGGATGTGATGCGGTTCGCGCCACACTCGTATTTCTGGATTTGCTGGAAGCGTACGCCAACTTGTGAAGCAAGTTCCTGTTGGGTCAGTCCGAGCAGGCGGCGGCGCCAGCGAAGTCGTTTGCCGACGTGTAGATCAATATCAGTAGCCATGTGTCTCTCCGAAACAATCGTCCCGTTTGGGGACGGTTCAGAGGGGAATGAGCAAGCCGCATGCCGACTGACAGGCGAGTAGGGATTCTGTTTTTTGTGCGCTGCACAATAAAAACATGTCCGATTGGTCATTCTGTGACAAAAAACTCACGAAAAATTGCCGTATATGCGAAATTGTCGCAGAAAAGGGGCTTGCATTTTTTGCGGTGCAGCGTATTTTAATCTCACAACGTCTGACGTTGTCGCCCTGATTTGGGGCGTTTCCTCCCTATGACTTTACAACCGCGCTCTAACCAGCGCGGTTTTTTTTCGCGGGTGCAAAAATGCGAATCTGGTTCAGGCTGGCGCGACGCGGGTACGTTCGGCCCAGTTCATGATGGAAAGTCCAAGGGCCTTCATGTCTGATTGCAGGTTATAGAAGCCGGGTTTCAAGCGCACCGTGTCTTCATCCATATAAAGACGGCGGTTGATTTCTATCTGCAGGGCATGACGGTCTTCCAGCGGGCGCCCGTGATGCTGGGTGCAGTATCCACCTGCATAGGGAATGTTTCGCGCGACTTTATATCCGAGCGCGAGGAAATGGTTTTCCACTGTGCGCGCCAGGCCCTCATCGCAGGAGGCGCCATGGCGCGTGCCGATAATAATGTCTGTGCGGATGCGCCGTCCCGCAACGAGCGACGGCATGGAGTGGCAGTCGATCAGAACCGACCGGCCGCAACGCCGTTTGATCAGGTTCAGCCAGTTGGTGAGCGCGCGGTGATAGGGGCGATAGGCTTCCTGCAGGCGCGCTTCGGCTTCATCCCGGCTGAGTTTTCGAAGGTGAATGTCCTGACCTGAGGCGGCAATGCGCGGAATACAGCCAAGCCCGGCCTCAACGCGCGGACTTCTTTCACCAGCAGGCGTTGGCGCACCATCTGAAAACATGCGCGAGTCGAGCTCTGTCTCCGACCGGTTGAGGTCCACATAAGAGCGGGCAAAAACGGCGCTCAGCGTGCCAATGCCCAACTCGGACACCGGAGAGATCATCTGATCGATAAAGGCGTCTTCCACACGGCGTAAATCCATAAGCGGTACGCGCAGGAGAGACTGGAAATCGTCAGGATAATGCCGTCCGCTATGCGGCGATGCGAACATAACCGCACAATCATCCTGAGGCGCTGACAGCTGGAATGCTGCCTTTTGCGCCTCTTCTTTGGATGAGTTAAGCTGAAATGTATTCACTTGCGTCATTTCGTTTAGGGTTTAACCTGAAAATATCCTGCAGTCTTCGACAGACGTTCACCGTCAGTTTACAATGGTTGAGGATACTCCAAAAGGGTTCGGTGGAATACAGGTCTCGTAATGACAAAAATCCTACTTGCTGAAGATGATGACTCCCTGCGCAGCTTTCTGACTGCGGCGCTGCGCCGTGCGGGTCATGAGGTGCAGGCGTTTGAGGATGGCGACACCGCGCTGACCGCGCTTGAGCGTGAAGTCTTCGATCTGCTTCTCACCGATATTCAGATGCCTGGCATTGACGGTATCGAGCTGGCGCGCCGCGGCGCGGAACTCGACCCGGCTATGAAGATTGTCTTTATTACAGGCTTTGCGGCTGTGGCGCTGTCTAACAAGGCGAACACGCCAGCAGGCGCGAAAATCCTTTCTAAACCATTCCACCTTCGCGAGCTTGTCGACGAAGTGGAACGTGTGATGGCGGCCTGAGCCGCCACCAGGTCTTCTCCAAAATTTATTAGTCTGCCGGTTGGTCGCGGCCTTCGCGGTTCGCAATGCGCGCCGGCCATGCTTCCTCGCGGAATGATAGCGTGGACTGCGGGAATGGGATGGTAACGCCCGCTTCATCAAGCGCGTCTTTCACCGCGAATGCGACTTCATCATAGGTATTACGCTGTTTGGCAGGCTGGCTGTCTGCCCACCAGAGCAGTTTGAAATCAATACTCGAACCACCAAAGCCGACACATTTCACCTCGGTATCCTTCGTGCGGTCGACTGTTTCACAGCCATCCAGTGCTTTCTGCAAGGTATCGCGCACCTGACGCATGTCAGCGTCATAATCGACACCCACGACGAGATCCTGTCGGCGTAGGGGCTGGTCTGTCTGCACTTCCACAGGGTTTTTGAACAAGTGGGCATTTGGAACAATGATCAGCTCGCCAGATGTGTCGCGAACATGCGTCTCACGAATCTGAATGTCTTCGACGCGTCCGAATACGTCGTCGACTTCAATCACGTCGCCAATACGCATTTTCTTGCGCGCCAGAATGATGACGCCCGCGAGGAAGTTCTCGAAAATATCCTTGAACGCAAAACCGATCGCGACGGTCGTGAGGCCCAGACCAGCAATCAGGTTAGCTGGCGTAATGGATGGGAACACAATCGTCACGGCAACAGCAATCGCGATGATCCAAGACGCGATCACGATCAGATTGCCTGCAAGCCGTATGAGGGCGCTTCGCGTGCGTGCGCGCTTCATGATTGTTGTGATGACTTTGCGGATGATTGTCGCTGCCACCAGAATGGCAACCAGCGTGATCAGTGCGAGGCCGATCTGCGGCAGGCGGGAGATCAGGCCCTGATATAGCGAAAGAATTGTGCCCCAGATAAGGGCGAGCGGTTCAAATTCTGCAGAGTTTTCCATGCATAACTAATGCAGGAATCTGTGCAGGGTTCCGAACCGCCCGAAACCTGTTAGCCGCGGCAGAGCGCGCAGAGCTTGTTGCCGTCAGGGTCGCGCAGATAAGCGAGGTAAAGCTTCATGCCGCCGCCTTCGCGCCAGCCTGGCGGGTCTTCAATCGGTGTGCCGCCTGCTTTTTCGCCAGCCGCGTGCCATGCGTCGGCAGCTTCGGTTGTCTCCATAGCGAAGCCGACCGTAGACCCGTTGCCGATTGTGGCCGCATTGCCGTCGATTGGCTTGGTGACGAGGAAAACCGAGCCATTGTGCGCATAGACCAGACGGCCTTTCGGATCGAGAATGCCGGGCTTGCCGCCTTGAGACTCAAAAAGTGCGTCGTAAAATACCTTGGCTTTGTCGAGGTCATTGGACCCGACCATCATATGGCTGAACATAGTGTCTCCCTATACTGACAGGCCCATACAGGCCTGTTCCAACGTTGATATTCGCGAGTGCAGTGTGATTGTCCAGCCATACCGTGAGGTGAAGGGGCTTTGTTTCCGGTGAACCCTTTGCGGCGGAAGGCGTTGGTAGATCGAAACCAGATCTTACGGAGCGACCTCATGCAACTGATCGAAAGCAAAAAGAAGAAAGCGGTTATGTACACTGTTGGTGTGCTGGGCATTGTGATGATTGCGCTTGGCCTCGCGCCAATGCCGAACGTCATGCTGCCACCTCTGGTAACAGGCATAGGCTTCCTTGCGCTGGCCTGGGGTATGAAGGCTTAGCCCTGCTTTAGCAGCCAGCGAAGCCGCTTACCTGAAAGGGCGTAATGCAGCGCGATGAGCGCGGCATGAGCAAGAGCGATCCATGAATGTCCGGCGAGCTGAAACGCAAGCGATCCCCCAAACAGGATCGCTAGCTCTATAGCAAGTCGAACCGGGCCCGAGACCCGCACTGGTGCCTTGCCAGACCGGCTCGGATCATCTGGAACATTGAACACGCCCCACACTATGGCCGCGAGGAGGACAGCGGCGATAGCATACGCGTAGCCAATCATTCCTTCGCCTGCCTGAAAGGCTGCTAAGCCGATACCGGCAAGAGCCGAAAGCTCCAGGCAGAAGCGTAAAAGAAGATTCATTACACTAGAGCTTCTAGGTTGTTAGTGACTGCGTGATCGTATGAGTTGAAGGTTCGGCTAGGATAGGTCGAAGAAGTCTTCATCTACCTTCTTAATATGCAGCACGTCCTCGTCTCTACAGCCGACGTTGTAGCGAATCATCAACTTTCCGAGCTGCGCTCCGTCAATGAGCACGATACGGCCGCCTAAGTCTCTGGCGGTTGAGATGGCGCTGGTAGAAAAGTTTGATGTCGTTACGAATATTCCTTTTTGGGCTCTTTTGAGGCTGAGCCCTCCGAAGAAATCACGTATGGCACCAGAGCCGACCGTATTACCTGCTTTGTAGCGCTTTGCCTGGATATAAATTTGATCGACACCGAGAGGATCCTGGTCGATCACGCCATCTACGCCATCGTCTCCTGACCGCCCCAGCGCTTTACCTGCGTCTTCGCTTGTGCCTCCATATCCCATGGCGACCAAGAGTTTTACGATCATTTCTTCGAAAAACGCCGGAGTACTTTCACGCACGCGATCAAGCAGGTCGTCCGCGAGTGAAGCGTTTATTTGTTTATGCGCTTTGCGTAGCTCTTCGTCTGGCGTGATGTTGGCTGGCGTTTCGTCGTTTGCTTTTGGCCTAGTCGTTTCAGTCTCTGAAGAACGGCTACGGAACTCTTGAAATGCCTCAAACTTTAAAAGGTACTTTGTATCAATGGTCGCATCGCGATCATTGAGCACCTTTCGTCCGGCGTCGGTAATAATGAAGTGAGCTCGTCGCGTGCTGCGAACCAATCCGGCTTGTTTTAGGTAGGTTTTCGCCCAGTGAATTCGGTTGGAGATAGTCGTTTGTTTTCCGCTTGGCAGAAGTTCGTTTCTTTCGTCGTCGGAAAGATTGAGGTCGTTAGAAATGTCTTCAACGACATCTGAGATTCGAACTTCTCCCGCAGATGATTTTTCGAGCACGGGGCGCATTAGGGACTGGTAATCAGGTATCATGTTGAAACTCTACATGATTCTACCGGCAATCGAGATGCTAATCAGGTCTGCTGCTTGGCAGAACAAAAAAGCCGCACACTTCTCAGCATGCGGCTTTCTTTAAACTAATCCGGCGGCGCGTGACTTAGAATGTCACAACAGAGCGGATCGACTTGCCTTCGTGCATCAGGTCGAACGCGTCGTTGATTTTCTCAAGCGGCATGACGTGTGTGATCATCGGGTCAATCTGGATCTTGCCCTGCATGTACCAGTCGACGATCTTTGGAACGTCTGTGCGGCCTTTCGCGCCGCCAAATGCGGTGCCGCGCCAGTTACGACCCGTCACCAGCTGGAATGGACGTGTCGCGATTTCCTTGCCAGCTTCTGCAACGCCGATAATGACGCTTGTGCCCCAGCCGCGGTGGCAGCATTCAAGCGCCTGACGCATCACGTCTGTATTGCCTGTGCAATCGAAGGAATAATCTGCGCCGCCATCTGTCAGTTCAACGATGTGCGCGACAACGTCTGAGACGTCTTTCGGATTGACGAAGTGCGTCATGCCGAACTTCTCGCCCCATTCTTTTTTCGCATTATTGAGGTCAACGCCGACAATCTTGTCCGCGCCAGCCATTTTCGCGCCCTGAATGACGTTGAGGCCAATGCCGCCAAGGCCGAAGACGACGACATTGTCGCCGACCTGAACTTTGGCCGTGTTGGTCACCGCGCCAACGCCCGTTGTGACGCCGCAGCCGACATAGCAGGCTTTGTCGAAAGGCGCGTCTTCACGGATTTTCGCAACCGCGATTTCCGGCAGGACTGTGAAGTTTGAGAAGGTGGAGCAGCCCATATAGTGATAAATGGTCTGGCCTTTGTAAGAGAAGCGGGATGTGCCATCCGGCATCAGGCCTTTGCCTTGTGTCGCGCGAATGGCCGTGCACAGATTAGTTTTGCCGGAGAGGCAGGATTTACATTGGCGGCACTCTGGCGTGTAGAGCGGAATAACGTGGTCGCCCGGCTTCACACTTGTGACGCCCGCGCCAACTTCACGAACAATACCTGCGCCTTCGTGGCCCAGAACGCTCGGGAAAATACCTTCCGAATCAAGTCCGTCCAGCGTGTACGCGTCTGTGTGACAGATGCCGGTTGCCATAATTTCAACCAGAACTTCACCGGCTTTTGGACCTTCAAGATCCAGCTCAACAATTTCGAGTGGCTTTTTCGCTTCAAAGGCGACTGCAGCGCGGGTTTTCATGTTTGCACTCCGTAATTTTGCTGGTAACCGTTTAATCAATGCTCCAGATGAAATAAAGAGCTAAATTAAATATGCATAATTGCAAGGACGGGATAGTTTGAGTCAGTGGGATGGTATTGAAGAGTTTGTCGCCGTGGCCCAGCAGGGCAGTTTCAAGCGCGCGGCCGAGGTTCTGGGCCTCTCCTCTTCACATGTGAGCCGGGCGGTAATGCGCCTTGAAGAGCGCCTTCAGTCTACCTTGTTTTTCCGTACAACACGTCAGGTGTCGCTGACGGATACGGGCCGGTCTCTCTTTCAGCATTGCGAGCAGCTGGTTCAGGACCGTGATGAGGCTTTTGCGCTGATCGGTGGTGACAGAGAGCCGGTTGGGGAACTGCGCGTTACATGTGCTGTGTCACTGGGTGAGCGCTTTGTTGCGCCAATCGTCCGTTCACTGATGCAGGACTATCCGCGCCTGTCCGTGACAGTGGATCTTTCAAACCAGCGCCGCGATCTGGTCGCTGACGGATTCGATATGGCAATCCGAACGGGTGTTATGGATGACCCGCGATACATTCAGACACTAATTGCGCGCCGCAACTGGCAGGTCTGTGCATCTCACACTTATCTGGCGCAGCATAAAAAGCCGAAAACGGTAGAAGATCTGGCGAGCCATGAATGCGTTATGGGCTCGTCTGAGACCTGGAAGTTTGAAGTTGATGGTGAGCCGGTCATGTTCCGCCCGAAAGGGCGTTTCAAATGCAACTCAGGTTCGGCTGTCGTTGAAGCGGTGAAGGCAGGGCTCGGTATATGCCAGCTGCCGGACTTTTACCTGCGCGATGGCATTGCCTCCGGCGAACTCGTGCCATTGTTGAAGAAAAGCCTGCCACCTGCAGAGCCTGTCTGGGCGGTCTATCCGCAGCGCAGGCACCTTATGCCGAAAGTTCAAAAACTCGTCGAACGTTTGCGCGCCGAGCTTGGCCCTGCCATGGGCGGCGCGCCACTCGAAACAGAATAAAGGACAGGATGATATGACGATCGAAACAGTCTCCACCAATAAAGCCTTTGGCGGTATGCAGGGCGTATACAAGCATCGTTCCAGCGCGACAGGCACGGATATGGCCTTCTCGGTTTATGTGCCGCCCCATGCGCCGGGTACGAAACTTCCGGTGGTCTGGTATCTGTCCGGGCTGACCTGCACGCATGCGAACGTCACCGAAAAAGGTGAGTTTCGTGCAGCGTGTGCGGAGCTTGGCCTCATCTTCGTGGCGCCGGACACATCACCTCGCGGCGAAGGCGTGCCGGACGACGCTGAAGGCGCATACGACTTCGGACTGGGTGCAGGCTTCTATGTCAACGCGACGGAAGCTCCGTTTGCGGAGCATTATAGAATGCGCGACTATATTGAGAGCGAGCTGCCTTCTGTTATCGCGGCAAATTTTCCAGCAGATATGGAGCGTCAGGGCATTACCGGCCATTCTATGGGCGGGCATGGCGCGCTGACGATCGGCCTTAGAAATCCGTCTGTTTATAAGTCTGTGTCGGCTTTCGCGCCAATCGTTTCGCCTCTGCAATGTCCTTGGGGTGAGAAAGCGCTGACAGGCTATATCGGCGCGGATAAAGCCAAATGGCGTGAATACGATGCTGTGGCACTTATTGAAGATGGTGCGCGTGTTGAAACCGGCCTGCTGGTCGATCAGGGCACGGGCGACAACTTCCTTGAAGGCCAGCTGAAAACCCATCTTCTGGCGGAAGCCTGCGCGGCAGCGGGGCAAGCTGCCGAGATCCGGATGCAGGATGGTTATGACCACTCATACTATTTCATTTCGACCTTTATGGCCGAACATTTGAAATGGCATGCCAAATGCCTTGGCTAATCAGTCAGTAAGCTGACGATCTATGAAGCTTTTAATCGCCGCCAGCATGTCTTCGGTATTTTCTGATGGGTAATGTCCGAAGGCGTGCGGCGCACCGGGATAAAAGGCATAGTCCACCTTGCCGCTGCGCGCCTGCCAGGCCTGCAAAAGATCAAACGTCATATCCTGCGGGATGTTTGAATCCATGCCCGGCTGAATGACGAGAATAGGTGGCAAATCCTCTGCCTCACCCGCCTGAACAATGCGCGGGATCGAGGCATCCCACATGGCATCTTCACTGGCAAAATATCGTTCCGTTAACGTAACGATCTGGTCAATGCCTGCGCGCTGGGCGTAGCGATAGCGTGTAATCGGCGATGAGACCGGCCACATGGCGACGACATAGTCGACGCTCGCATCAATCTCGTCATGTGGTGCGAAGCTGTCATCCGCACCCGCAATAGGCGTGCCGAGATGGGCTTCGTTATTCGGGCGCACCGCAGCCAGCAGGGCAAGGTGACCGCCAGAGGATGAGCCAATCAGGCCGATCTGTTCCGGATTAGCATTGAGTGCCTCTGCATTGAGCCGCACCCAGCGAACTGCGGCCGTCACATCGGCTGATCCTGCAGGGTGCTGATAGTCGGGTGACTGGCGAAAATCGATTGCCACGACCAGATAGCCAGCATCGGCAAGCGCCTGATCATAAACCTGACCTGATGTTCGGTCATATGCGCCCCACGCACCACCATGTACTGAAATAACTGCGGGCAGGGGGCCGTCCGTGCTTTGCGGGCGATAAATCCGCGCGAGCAGGTCAAGCCCTTCAGGGTTGGCGTAGGTCACGTCTTCCCATGAGGCTGTTTCTGCCGCGACCGCATCGGCCTGTGCGTGCGCTGCTAAAGGTGCAGCGCTGATCGCCAATCCAAGTGCAAAGGCTGAAATCAGGTGACGCAAAATAATCCTCCCATCCGCTTGGCGGAATTTCTGTTTGGGTCAAACTAGTTCGCTATCGCAGTCACGACAATCTCATTGTCAGGGTAAATCGCGGCGCTAAAGTGCCGTGCATGACTGATCAAACCGTCTCTGTGACCGAAGCCACCGGCCCGCTAAAAGGCCTGCGTGTAATCGAACTTGGTGTTCTGCTGGCGGGGCCATTCTGTGGGCAGTTGCTGGGTGACCTTGGCGCCGAGGTGATCAAGGTGGAGCCGCCGGGCCAGCCGGATCCTCTGCGTGACTGGGGGCAGGCAAAGCCTGACGGAAAATCGCTCTGGTTTCCTGTGGTGGGGAGAAACAAGAAGACGGTTACGCTGAACCTTCGCGAAGCTAAAGGGCAGGCCATGCTGAAAGAGTTGGTCGCCAAATCCGATATGCTCGTCGAGAACTTCCGGCCCGGCACGATGGAAAAATGGGGGCTCGGCTATGATGTGCTGTCTGAGATCAATCCTGCGCTCATTATGGTCAGAGTGTCCGGGTACGGACAAACAGGGCCGCATTCTAAAAAAGCAGGCTATGCGAGTGTCGGTGAAGCTTTTGGCGGGCTTCGTTATGTGATGGGTGAGCCCGATCGCATGCCAAGCCGCGCGGGCATTTCTCTGGGTGATAGTCTCGCGGCCACCTTTGGCGCGCTGGGTGCGCTCGCCGCGCTGCATCATCGCCATGTCACAGGGCGGGGGCAGATCGTCGACTCTGCGATTTACGAGGCGTGCCTTGCTATGATGGAGAGCCTTGTTCCGGAAGCTGGCGTAGCCGGTTATGTGCGTGAACGTACGGGCAGCTATCTGCCAGGCGTTGCACCGTCTAACATCTACCCGACATCTGACGGCATGGTCATTATCGGGGCCAATCAGGACACGGTCTGGCGTCGTCTTGCTGCGGCCATGGGCGAGCTCGAACTGGCAGACGACCCGCGCTATAAGGATCACTATGCACGCGGTGAGCATCAACAGGAGCTTGATCAGCATATTTCCCGGTGGAGCGTGAAGCTGACCTCGCAGGAGGTTATGGATGCGTGCGAGGAACATGGCGTCCCGTGCGGGCCGATCTATCGCGGCCCGGAAATGCTGGCGGATGCGCATTATGCGGCGCGAGAGGCGATTACGAAGGTCGCTCACCCGTATTTTGGTGATATCCCGATGCAGAATGTCTTCCCGAAATTCTCTGACACGCCCGGCAATGTGCGCTGGTCTGCGCCGGAGCCTGGCGCATTCAATGAGGCGATCTATTGCGGGCTTCTCGGGCGGGACGAGCGCGAACTTGAACGGCTTGAAGCCGAAGGCATCATCTAAACTGAAATCACTGGACGTATAAATTCTGCTTGCGTTCTCTGATTCGTAAAAATAACGCATTATATAACATGACATGGGAATGCGTTATGCTGGATGTCCTCTCGCAAAAGAATTATCTGTTTCTCGGCAGCCGTATGAAGCGGCTGGCGGAGCGTATGCAGGCTGACGCGACAAAAATCTTCGAAGCGAACGGACACGGTAAGCTTCTGCCTGCATTCAATACGGTACTGGCGGCGCTGGATTTGCATGGCGATGCAACAATTGGCCAGCTTGTGGAGCTTATCGGCATCTCACAGCCCGCAATTACGCGGACTGTGGCGGGTATGGCAGACAAAGGGCTCGTCCGGCTGACGGCAGACGACGCTGATCAGCGCGTTCGCAATGTCGCTCTGACAGAAGATGGCATCTGCCTTGTGGCGCATCTGAAGTCCACGGCCTGGCTACAGATCGAGCGCGCAGCGAGGAATATAACGCATAATGTATCTGGTGATGTCATCGAACAGCTGACAGAGATTGAGCGCCGCCTTGAAGAACGCCCGCTGACAGAGCGTATTTATCCTGAAAGCGGGCTGCAGATCGTGCCTTATTCAGAGGAGCTTGCGCCCGACTTTTATCGCCTGAATGCCGAATGGATCGAGGATATGTTTGTGCTCGAGCCATCTGACATCGAAGTTCTGAAAGACCCGCAGAGCCATATCATAGATAAGGGCGGTGATATTCTGTTCGTCCGAAATGCGAGCGGCGATATCATCGGCACTGGCGCGCTGCAGCCGGTTGGCGACGATGGCGCGTTCGAATTCACGAAAATGGGCGTGTCTTCGACAAAGCGGGGAGAGAAGGCGGGTGAATTCCTGCTGGTCGCGCTAATCAATCGGGCGCGTGAAATGGGCGTTCAAAAGCTGCACCTGCTCACGAATAAGAAGTGCGAAGCCGCGATCCATCTCTATGAGAAATTCGGTTTCCGCCATGACGCCATTATCATGGAAAAATATGCCGCCAAGTATGAGCGGGCTAACGTCGCGATGCGCTATCCGATGAATACCCAGTCGGTGAAGACGGCTGCGCCTGTTGAGGTCGTTCCAGCGGAAGCGCCTGCTCCGGAGCCGGTCCTCGAGCCCGTTGTAGAGGCGCTATCGCAGCGCTTTGCGATCAGCTTTTCACCGGAGATGGATGCCCCTTTATCGTTGGCGCGTGGCTACAGGTCTGACATCCTCAAGCGAGCGGAGCTACGCGAAGCCTGCAATCAGGATGTTTGCTTCATGACCTTTGTGGCGGATGGCGTAGAGCTTGCGCATTCGGCGGATACCGTCATTGAGCATCTTCAAAGCCTCGACGGCGAACTGAAGAAGCTGCGCCATGATGGGGAGCATCTTATCCGGTTTGCCGGGGACGCTGTCGGGCTCGCCGAGGTTCGCGGCGAGAAGATCACTTTGAGCGTTGTCGCGCCATCAGATGAGATTGTCGGAAAGTCTGTCCAGCTTCGCTATACAGATCAGGGTATTCGACTCGGAGAGATTGGCGTGTTCCCGAAAAAGCTCGTCATTGACGAGTTCGAGGAATGTACAACGCGCGTTCGCGCGGCGATTATGCGAGTCTACCGCGCGCTATAGGATGCATTTAGCGCATCGCGGGCAGATAGGTCAGCTCGGGAAAGTCGTTCTCAAGCGTCTCGGCGACGAAGTTTGCGTTCTCGCTGCGTGTCTCCTCGGTTCCTGCGAAGACGGATTCCAGAAGCGCGTGAACAGCGAGTTTGGCGATCATTTGCTGGCGTCCCGCGCTGATCGCTTCGCCAAGTTCGAATGAACAGGCCGGTACAAACTCATCGGGAGATATCAGGCCGAGTTCCGGACCGCCAAACATGCCATCGAACGGGTGGCTGCCCGTACCGAACTCTGCGACGGAACAAACCAGCTCATCCGGATTTCCGAAGAGGCGGGGAATGCCAGACATCATGTCTGCAAAGCCTGCATGCGTGCCGCCTTCAATTTCCAGAAGCCCGCCAGATGAGAGTTTGTCCGGCATTGGCGCGGCATTCGTACGGTGAGGGACGATCGCATCCTCAGTGCCGGAAATCACCAGATATGCGGCGTCGGTGGTGGTGAAAAAGTCAGGGCCGAAAACATCTGCCGGACCGGCCATAGAGACAGCGGCCTTAATCCGAGCGTCGCGCCATTCCGGATGAAAAGTGGTGAGCGTGGTCGTCAGCCCGCCAAGTGAGAGGCCGACAGCGCCAATGCGATCAGCGTCCAGCGTCACGCTGAAGGGCTTGTCGTTACCTGACAAGGCGAGCATCTGGTCTATGACAAAACTCACATCGCCCGGCTGGCTCGGCACATCTGAAATGGTCGATCCGCCCGGTGCTGCGCCATGAGAGAGCGGGAAGCGGGGCGCGGCGACGACATAGCCATGGCTTGCCAGATACTCTGCTATATAGGCGCCGCCTACATTATCGGACCGGAAGCCATGACTGTAGATAACAAGCGGCGCAGGGCCATCTGTGCCTTCCGGATACCAGATGCGCGTTGGCAGTGTGCGATCAGGCGCGCCTTCGAATTCTCCGTTTGGCGGGGTGGATCGTGTTGAATCAACCCAGATGAATTCTGTTCTTGCTATCGCATAAGGACCATCAGCCAACCGCGCCGCGCTTTCTGAATTCTCTGGCGGGGGCGCAGGGCGTGTCACGAAAAGGCCAATGGAAACCGCGGCGATAACAGCAACCAGTACGATCAGGATAATGATCCCGATCCACTTCAACACTTTCGACATCAGCCTTCTCCCCCAGCGTTTTCTAAACTGTCGGGCGAATAGATGGATGTGGCAAGAGAGGATCGGCCAGCTCAGCGCTGGTATTTGATGAACTTTGTCTGGTCGGCCATGCGGTCATAAAGCTTCATGGCCGTGTGATTGTCGTTCTCGGTCATCCAGTAGACAGTCGGGCAACCCATCGCGTCGCCCGCGTCATAAACCGCCTGAATAAGCGCGCGACCCGCGCCGGTTCCGCGTGCGTCCGGATTTACATAGAGGTCCTGCAGATAAATGACGTCTTCAGGACGCCAGCAATGTCGCTGACGCATAAAGTGGGTGAGGCCGATTGCCGTGTCGCCGTGCCAGGCGATCAGACCATGCGGGTCATAAAGCTCGTCTGTGAGGAGACGGGCAAATGTCGCGTCATAGACCGATTGCGGAAGCTCGGATTTGTAGAAGATCAGATAGTCGGTCCACAGTTTCTCCCAGACGGGTTTGTCCTCCGCGCCTACTGGTCGAATATCCAACTGGCTCATCATTAGCTAACCCTCTTGTCTCGTTCCGAATATTGCTAATGCGGACGGGATGAGTTGGCGTCAAGCTGGACGAAAGATCAGAGCTCGCTTGCGCCGCCATTGCCCAGAAGGTCGTCCTCACCTTTGGCGCGGCGCTCTGCGTCGACGCGTTCCTGTAGCGAGGTATCGGGCGAGGTATCCGGTACATCCGGTGCCTTTTCAGGCGCAGTTGTTTCCTCCGACGTGTCCATTTCTTCCACGACCGCTGAAACAGGCTGGGTCGGAAGGGCGGCGCCGCCTTTAATAGAGATACGATAGCTCGGGTCCGGCAGGCTGAAGCCAGCAGCTTCGAGCGCGGTTTTGACCGCAGAAATCGCAGCGGAACGCGCTTTATTGAAGTCGGTGTTTCGTTGGTCGACCCATCCGCTGAAGAACAGGTCTGTTGTCGATGCGCCAAGCTCTTTGATCAGGCCGACTGCAGGCGGATCGCCGAGCACAAAATCCAGCTTTTCAAGAGTTGCCTGCCCCAGCGAGGCGGCCTCCATTTCGTCCTGTTCAGGATCAATGCCAAGCATGAAGCTGAACCGTCGGTCCGGATTGCGTGAGTAATTCAGGATGACGCCTTTGAAGACATTGGCGTTCGGAATGCGAAGATGATTGCCATCCAGTGTCATCAGGATAGTGGCGCGCGATGTCAGGCGGATGACACGGCCTTCTTCGCCATTGATGACGACGTGGTCATTCGGCTGGAAGGGCTGGCGAATGGACAGCATGACCGATGCGGTAAAATTCTCGATCGTGTCTTTGACAGCAAAACCGATGGCGAGGCCCACCACACCTGCTGCCCCAAGCAGTGTGCCGAGAAAGGCGGTCGCGCCGATCAGGCTCAGGGCCGAAATCATGGCGATGATGAATGCGAGAGTGAATACAAAGGTGGAAATCAGATCGGCTACAAACCGGTTGGGCGAAATAGCACGCCAGATGAATTGCGCGCGCGACAAGAGCCAGCCGCCCATAAGGATGAGCGCGAAAACACCAAGCGCCAGCGCGTAGAGCGGAATATACCGGATGAAGGCTTCGATCTGTCCGCGCGCGGCATCCATGGCGGGCGTGACGCGGTTCGTCACCGACGCATCACGGGTGATCTGGTTCTGGACGGCGACAACGCCCTCAACGCGGGCGGAGAGCGTTTCAGCAAGATCTATCGCATCGGCATTCGTTGTTGTGCCTGAAAGCGTCACCACGCCTGACTGAACGCTCGCTTCAATGCCTTGAAGCGATTCAAGTTGGGCAAAGATATCGTCAATCCGTTCGAGAATAGCTGCATCGTCGGGTACGCCTTCTTCAAGCGAAATGGGGGCATCGGTTTGAGAGGCATCCTGCGCCTGCAGCGACAACGGGCTGAGGAAGCTCAGAAAGAGTGTGAGAAGCCCAAGGCGAAACAGGGATGCAGATGTCATGGGAAAGAAACTTGCGCCCTCTCTGACGGTTCCGCAAGCGGCAATAAAAAAGCCGCCCTTTCGAGCGGCTTTGATTGGAGCGTGTTTGTGAGACTACGCAGCTGAGCGGATTTCGTCGTCATCGCCTTGCGGCACCGCGCCGGAGGCATCGGCCGGCATCATGCAGATAACGCGCGTGCCTTCACCCGGTGCAGACTGCATCATGACCTGACCGCCATGCAGCTCCACGAAAGAGCGAACGAGTGCAAGGCCGAGGCCCGCGCCGCGGCGGTCGCCGGATGCAAAGCTATCAAACACGGAGGCCTGCTGGTCGTATTCGATGCCAGCACCCGTATCTGAGACAGAAAGCCAGACCATGTCATCCTGTTTGTGAGCTTCGATAGTGATCTTGCCGCCAGAGTCTGTGAAGCGCATTGCATTCGTCATCAGATTGAACAGGATCTGACGCAGGCGGCGCTCGTCGGCCATCATGGTGCCAAGGTCAGGCTGCAGCTCGCAGACAACTTCGACCTCTGTGTCTTCGGCGTTCGACACCATCATATTGATGCTGTCATTCACCACCTCTTTCAGGTCGACAGAAGAGATGTCGAGGTCGAGACGGCGCGCTTCAATCATGGCCAGATCGAGAATATCGTCGATCAGCTTGGAGAGGTTGTTAGAGGCGGTGAGGATTGAATCCACAAAGCCTGATTGCTGTTCGTTCAGCTCGCCAACCTGGCCACTCTCAAGGAACTGCGTGTAGCCCAGAATGGTCGTCAGCGGTGAGCGCAGCTGGTAGCTGACATTGCGCACGAACTCTGTGCGCAGCTTGTCGGCCGCTTCGAACGCCTCGGCGCGTTCACGGAGCGCTTCTTCCACGCGGCGGGCAGCTGTCATGTCGACAAATGCTACAAGGGTTGCGCCATCCGGCAGAGGCTGGGTGAGATAGGTCACCACGCTGCCGTCGGAGCGTTTCATCTCGCCGGTTGTTTCGCGGCGCGCCTCGGAAGACGGGTTGGTGATGTGGCCTTTAATATTGGCCCATGTGTCCTGATCGTGGAACAGCTTGGTGCAAAGACCTGAGAGATGGTTGTAATCCACCTCACCCTCAAGATCTTTAGCATCCAGCTCCCACAGGCGCATGAAGGCTTCATTATGCAGGCGCAGGCGGCCATCCGGGCCGAACACGGTGACAGCCTCGTGCAGATTGTTGAGCGTTGCTGTCTGCGTCTTGATGAGCATTTTGTATTTGCTCTCAAGTGCCAGCTCGTCCGTCATATCCTTGAACAGGATAAGCAGTCCGCCCAGCGGGTGATGCTGGCGGGTAACTTTCAGCGTGCGGCCGTCCGGCAGACGCCAGATGTCCTCGGCTGTTGAGGATTTCATCTGGTAATGGGCCAGCTCTTCAGCACGCCATTCACCGAAATTGGCGCGGGCTGGCAGTTTGCGACCAGCGCGAAGCTCATCGAGCACCTGTCCATGGCTCGGCTTTTCGATTAGGAAGCTGTCTTTCAAATCCCACATTTTTGAGAAGGCGCGGTTGAAATAAACGAGGCGGCGGTCGCCCCCGAAAATCGCCACACCTTCATCGATATGGTTCAGCGTTTCATCGTGTGCGCGGACGTGACGGGTCAGCGTCTCCTGCGCATCGACTTCGTCTGTGACGTCGAACGCCATCGCGCCAGCACCGCCGGAGAGCGGGAAGGTGAGCACGCGCATGGAACGGCGCTCGCCATTTACTGAAATCTGACGTGTCTCGGAAATTTCCGAATTGCTTTCCAGCGTGGATTTGACCTGATCATTCACCTGCGAGTCGAGGTGGATCTGCTTCTCAAGAGCGGAGTCGAGGTTGCGCGCTTCGACTGCCGTCAGATATGCGCTGTTCGCCCATTGAAGACGCCCCGTGCCGGAAAGACGCCAGGCCGGGAAAGGGGCTTTGGATAGCATGTCGAGGAAGGCTGTCGGATCGCGTGCAACGACCTGACGGGCTTCTTCAATGCGGAAGCGCGCAGAGCTTTCTTCGAGGCCTTTGATCGTGGAGTCCGTCAGCCACATGACGGCGCGCGCACCAGCGGTGCGGCCATCAGCTTCGAGGAAACGGCCAGACGGGCCGATCAGCGTTAGCGAGAATGGTGACCCCGAGAGGCGAAGTTCGCGCAGGCGCTGGCGGAGTGTTGTGTCTTTTCCGGATGCGTCACGCGCTTCCAGATCGGCAAGGCCTTCGACAATCCGGATGGCCGGATCGTTTGAGAGCGAGTCATCTGTAAACCGGAGCAGGCCGGCAAGAGCGACAGGTGATCCGTAAACGACAGGGGAGCCGACCTCGTCGCCGTCCAGGGCGTCATCTTCCCATACGAGGATAATGCCCGGATGGGCGTCGAAAATACTTTCGGCACGAATAAGTTGTTCTTCGGATGTATCTGCGCGCTGGCGGAATTTACGCGCCGCGCCGCGATGGCCGTCTGTAACGCGTAGCGACCAAAGCATGGAAGACAGCGCCAGAGCTGAAGCTCCGACAGCCACCATGACTGGTATCTGATCTGCACTAAACGCCATAAAGCCGCTCCGTCTCGAACAAGTCGCCGAATCTTTTCAGATTCCGCCACTTTAACGAAATGACCGGTTTCAGTTAATGTCCCGTTAATGAATGTTTACGGTTTCAGGCGCGCTGGGAGCCTGACTGTTCGCTGGCATCGCTACCTTCGACTTTTAATTCCAGGGCTTCGCGAACTGCATCAATCAGGCGCTCCGGTGTTAATGGTTTGCCGATATGCATATCAGCCCCGGCCATCATGGACTGATCGCAGTGCTCTGGCATGGCATTCGCGCTGAGAACCAGAATTGGGGTATGGCCGCGGTTTTCATTGCTTTCAATGTCGCGGATCTGGCGAGTGGCTTCCAGACCGTCCATGACCGGCATACGCATGTCCATCAGAATGATGTCATAACTGCCATCCTTATAGGCTTCGACGGCGTCCTGACCGTTCTCGACAATTTCAACGATGACACCCAGCGGTCTAAGGATGAGTTGCACGACGCGCTGGTTCACCGGGTGGTCTTCAGCAAGCAGGACGCGCGTGGATGACAAATGGTCGGCCAGCGCCTCAGCTTCTTCTGATACGGGTGTCAACGAAGGGTTTTGTGTCTGGCAACGAACCAGCGGGATTTCGCACGCGAATACGCTGCCATGTCCCGGACGGGACCGCGCGATGATCTCGCCTTCCATCAGCTCGACGAGAGATTTCGAGATGGTCAGGCCGAGACCTGTACCGCGGTTTGGCTCGGCAACGTTTTTCGTCGGTTGTGCGTATGGCTCGAAAATCTGTGCAAGGCTTTCTGCGTTCATGCCAATGCCGGTATCAGTGACTTTGAAGCTGACCATCTGCCGGGTGACGTCAAGATACTCGCCGCCGCTGACATCAATCGTGACAGAGCCTTCGCTGGTGAATTTGATCGCGTTGGTAATGATATTGTTCAGCACCTGTCGGATGCGGACTTCATCGGCGAGGAAATATCCATGCGCCGAGACATCAAAATTCAAAATCAGGTCCAGACCACGCTCTTTCGCTGAGTGACGATGGAAATCACATAGCTCCGTCACGCAGGATGCGAGGTTTGTCGGGTTCCTGATGAGCTCAAGTTTGCCGGCTTCCACTTTGGATACATCCAGAATATCTGACAGCTGCCGCTCCAGCATTTGCGTAGACTGCTGGATGAGTTCGACCATTTCAGACTGTTCTGATGTGAGGTCAGTACGATTGAGCGCGCCTGAAACGCCGAGAATGCCATTCATCGGCGTGCGCAGCTCATGGCTCATTGTCGCGAGGAATGTCGTCTTAGCCTCGCTGACGCGACGCAGTTTCTCGGTACGCTGAGCAACGGTGTCTTCCAGTTGGGACGTGTATGCTTCAGTACGATTCCTGAAATCGGCTAGCGTATTTGCAAGCTGGCCAATCTCGTCCCTGCGTTCCGTGAGTTCATCAATCTGATGATCCAGTTCGCCGGTTGAACCTGCAGGCGCATCGAGTGATCGCGTCAGAATGCCAAGCGGTTTCAATGCGACGCGGCGCACAAAGATTGTCATGCCGATAATGACACAGGCACCAACCGTAAGCGACATGATGAAGAACGGTACGAGCTGGTTTAGCGACGCATAAAGCAGGGTTTGTTCCGGTATCGAAATGACCAGATACCAGTCTGGAATTTCGAGGTGATAAAATGCGATCGCTTCGGAGGAAAAATGCTCGGGGTTACGGAAGAAGACGCCGCTGCCTGAACGGGTGTTCTGAAACGTCTCCAGAAGCTCTTCAGGCTCGATGAGCTCTTCCATTGCGTTCATCAGCGCGGGGCGAACATCAGTCGTCTCATCAATATCATGGTGTGCGATCAGCTGCCCTTCAGCTGAAATGAAGTAGATATCGGAGTCCATGTTCGGAAGAGAATCAAATGCGGCCTGGAACACCTCGTTGACGAACATGGTCGTGCCGAAGATACCGACCTGTCCACCGCCGAACTGGCGAAGCGGGGTCTGGCAGCCTGTGACAAGAGTTTCGCCGGTCTGGTCGTAAGCCGCGCTCATGAGAGGCGTGCAGCGTGTGCGGCCTTCCGGATTCACCTCAGGCTCTGACACGTCGCCAATGCCGATGCTTGTCGCGCTGAAATCATGAGGCGCTTCGTGGCGGTAATATTCCAGTCGGTCAGGACGGTTGGGTGCAAAAATGATGAGATCGTCCAGCGGCGACAGGAACCAGAGGCTTTCATGTGTTTCGTTCATTGAAACACCATGACGGGCGATTGTCAGGAAGGCCGAGTAGAACGTACGCTCGCGCGCAGGCGTCCATTCATGCGTAGAGCTGCCGAGCGCGGCGATGCCAAAAACACGGCCATAGCCCGGGACAAACACGCCTTCGAACAAGTCTTCTGTACCCCGGCGGGCACCATTTTCCTGTAACGGGAAATAGGTGTTGAGTCCGGTCTGGATTTCTGCGTCGGTCAGGCCTTCAACATACTCGGTGAAGGTTTGCATTGCGGCGTTCTGGGATTCGGCGATGGTGTTGAAGAACGCATCTTCTCTGAGGCCGCGTTCGGACATGTAGTCCGCCAGCGCGCTGCTTTGCTGGTGGCGCACGTGCCAGTTGACGCTGACGGCAGCGGCAAATGCGGTTGCAAGAATGGCAAGCACTGTCGACGCTATCAGGAATTGCGTGAAGCGCCTCTCGAGACTCATCGTTATCATTGTTCTGATCCTCAGGCCGAAGCCCGGAACCCCTTAATCATCACCTGTGTGACATTAACAATGACTATCCTTTAAATATGAATAACACCGCGGATTGGTTGGTTTTCTAACGCAAAATCCAGTCTTCCGGCGCCATTTCGAAACCTGCAAATTCAAAGCCCGGCGCGACTGTGCAGCCAACCAGCGTCCACGCACCAAGAGACACGGCCGTCTGCCAGTAGTGGCGCGGAATGGTGTGCTGTGGTCTCTGACCTGCGCGAAGATCTGGCCCAAGTGTCATTGTGCCCGCATTTTCTTTCGTTCCGTCGGTAGACCAGGTCAGAGAAAGTGGTCCGCCGGCATACCAGTGCCAGGTCTCATCGCCATCTACGCGATGCCAGTGAGAATGGTCTTCGGCTTCCAGCAGATAGTAAATCGCTGTTCCTGCTGCCCGCTCGCCCGCCTCTGCGTCGCTCCGGAAGGTTTCTGCATACCAGCCGCCTTCCGGATGATTCTGCATATTCAGCATGCGGATAATTTCGCGTACGCCAAGGTCGCCGGACCGTGCAAACATGTCAGAAATTGTCCTTTCGCTTGCGGATTTCGGCAAAAGTTGCGACTGGGTCCCCCGAATGACCCACAGCGTCCTGCAGCTCGGGAACATCAGCGCGCAGGAACGGGTTTGCGGCGAGTTCGGTAGAAAGCGTCGTTGGAACAGTCGGTTTATTCTGGCTGCGGAGCTCGGTGACGCGTTCGCTATAGGCGGCAAGATCTTTATTATATGGTTCGATCGTTACTGCGAATTTGGCGTTCGCTGCAGTGTATTCATGCGCGCAGTAAATCGTCGTATCTTCCGGCAGGGCTTTCAGCTTTGAAAGACTGTCCCACATCTGCTCTGCAGAACCTTCAAACAAACGCCCGCAGCCGAGCGCAAAAAGTGTATCGCCGACGAATGCCAGACCATCATCTTCCATAGAATAGGCGCAATGGCCCAGAGTATGGCCGGGAAGGTCCAGTACGCGGGCCGCGTGCGTGCCAAGATTGACGAGAGATCCTTCTGTTACCGTGCGATCGAGACCCGGTATCTTCTCTGCTTCGCCTGCCGGTCCGATAATCACGCAGCCGGTTTCGTTTTTGATTTTCAGGTTTCCACCCGTGTGATCAGGGTGCCAGTGCGTGTTCCAGATCTGCGTGATGGTCCAGCCTTTAGACTTCGCTTCTGTGAGAATGCGGTCGGGGTCCGGCGTATCGATTGCAGCCGTCTCGCCAGAAACCGGTTCGTGCACCAGATAGCCATAATTGTCTGACAGACATGGAAACTGATGAATTTCTAATGCTGACATGGCGGAACTTTCCTCTTTGGATATCTTTGTATGATAAACCCTAACAGTGTTGGGCTTGCGAGACGAGATGAGACTGGACGTAACTGAACTCCTTAATTTTTACGAGACGCCGCTCGGTGCCTGCGCGCTTCGTGCCATTGTGGAGCGCGTGAACGGCCTCTGGGGTAATCTGTCCGGTCTGGATGTCCTCGGTGTCGGTTATGCCGCGCCATATCTACAATCGCTTGAAGGTGAGCCGCGTCGGCTTGTCAGCCTGATGCCCGCAAGTCAGGGCGGACATGCCTGGACGCCGACAGATCGCGGATCGGCGAGCGTGGTCGCTGCCGAAAGAGAATTGCCGTTCCCTGACGCTGTGTTCGATCGCATTCTGATTGTTCACGCTCTGGAGGAAACAGGCAATTACACCCGCTTCCTGCGCGAAATCTGGCGGGTGGCCGCACCCGAAGCCCATATTCTGGTTGTCGTGCCGAACCGTTCCGGCGCGTGGTCGCTTTCCGATAATACGCCGTTTGGACACGGACGACCGTTTTCCCGCCGTCAGACAAATCGCCTTCTACGGGACGCGCTTATCGAGCCATCAGCCTGGACACGTGCATTGTATACACCACCTGTTGACTGGAAAATGTTCACTTCCGCCAGTGAAGGCTGGGAACGGGTAGGTGAACTGTTTCTCCCGAATATTGGTGGGGTTAACCTTGTTGAGGGAGTGAAACGGGTCAGGATCGATCCCTCGACTCCTTCAAAGGTGCGGGTTGTGGCGCCATCAAACATGAGGCCCGCAATGATCACAAAAAAGCAGTTGCGTGAGCAATCTGCATATGTTACACACCTAACACAGCGCAAGGAGACGACGCCATGAAATTTGTAACTGCAGTATTTAAACCATCGAAACTCGATGCTGTTCTTGATGCCCTCACAGAGCTGGGCGTAACCGGTCTTACGGTTACTGAAGTACGCGGTTACGGCCGTCAGCAAGGCAAGACCGAAGTTTACCGCGGCACGGAATATGAAGTCCGCCTGCTGCCAAAAGTGAAAGTAGAGATCGCGTGTGCAGCTGAAGCTGTAGACAAAATCGTTTCTGCAATCTCTGAAACAGCGAACACAGGCAAAATCGGCGACGGCAAAATCTTCGTAACTGGCCTGGAAAGCGCTATGCGCATCCGTACGGGCGAGCGCGACGCACAGGCGATCGAAGCTTAAGTCCGGTTTCTGATAACTACAGAATTAACCCCCACGGCCTCTGCTGTGGGGGTTTTCTTTTTGTCTACTGCTCTGAAACCAGATGCGAAAAACCCCGGGCGTGTGCCCGGGGTTTTATCGTACAATACTCTAATCTACTGAAACTTGTGTCGGGGTTAGCAACCACCGCCGCAGCTACCGCCGCCGCCGCCATTGTGACCGCCACCGTGGTGACCACCGCCACCATCGTGACCACAGCCGCCACCGCAAGGTGGGTTATGAGGCGGATTGCTCGGTGGGTTGTGCTCACGCGTGCGACGACGAAACGTGTAGTTCGAAGCGGCGTGGTTCAGAACGCCTGAATAGGTTGCGCCGCCCTCGATATAGGTGCCACCACCGCCATAGTATTCGCCGTGAACGCCGGAACCGACACCGCCAAACATCGCAAACACCGTACCGTCAGTCAGACGAACTGATACGGGTGCAGGTGCTGGTGTCGGCTCGTAATAAACTGGCGTGTTACATGGCGGAATATGGCCGGAAACGGTTGTGATGACCTGACCGCAAGGCGTGACCCACACTTCCTGCTGTCCGTGATGGTAAGATCCGGACTGGTGGTGAGGCGTATAAGTCTGCCCGTACCCTGACGCGTAAGACGAGCTGGAAGCGCTAGCATAGGAAGAGCCCTGATAATTTGCGCCGGTGTGGGCGTAGCTTGTCTGGCCGTAGCCTGAGGCATAGCTGCCATCATACATGTAATCGACAGCCGGTCCGCCGCGATAAGGTGGGAGCGCATCTGCAATAGAGCTCATGCCCTGCGCACGCAGCGCTTCGACAAGGCCTGGAATTGCGTCACAAGGAACTTCTTCGCCATGGAGGGTGCAGATGATTTCATCGCTGTAAATGTCGACAGGGCCAGCGGTGTTCATCACATAGTTCGGGCCGCCATGAGCGGCGCCTGTGTAACCATAGCCCGCGCCATAAGATGAGCCGGCAGAGCTGTAAGAACTGTGGGAGCTAGCACTCGCACTTGAATAGGCGCTGGACGAAGAGCCATAGGCTGACGCGGATGCAGAAGCCTGTGCGTGGCTGGATGCTGATGTCTGAACTGAACCGTGTGTCCGGTAGGTTGGCGCTTGCGCGCTGCCGTAAAGGACATGGCCCGTCTGGGCACCATATTGAGATGACGCATGGCCCGGATGGACGCGTGATCCTGTATAGCCGGGTTCACCGGCATAAGCTGTTGCTGCGAATGTAGACGCGAGAAGCGTCGCAGCGAGGAAAGTGTTCAGTTTTGGCATGGCCTCAGCTCCCTGACATAGCCGAAATGCAGTTTCGACAGTCATGTGCAAGGCATGGGCCAACTGGGTTTTGTTTACCAGTTGCTTCCCCGAACACTAGAAATCGTAAGCAATTCCTTTGCGTTCCCAGTCGCCATTTCGGGTCGGTTCAAGACCGCGCGGACCGTTGAATTCCTTTTCTGTTTCAGCCTCCTGCGCGGCTTTTTCAGCGGCGCGACGACGCTCTGCGGCCTCTTCTAACGCGCGAATCGCGTCAGGCGGGAGCACTTTGTCTTTCGCTGCGCCTTCTGGGAGATCAGGTGTGTCAGTCATGGAATTTACGCCTTGAGAAAATGTGACGAATTTTTATCGCTCACTAAAGAATTCCACAGGGTTTGTTAAGCATTGGCTGTACATTCTAGATCGAAATCTGAACAAAACCCGTCAAAACGTAAATGAAGGAGGACGCCTTGGCGCTTCTCAAGGTCAACCTTTTCGCCGCTTTTCTCTCCGCAGGCCTTGGCTGGCTGATCGGCGGACCCGTAATTGCCGGGCTTTTGGCAGTTCTGGCCGTGCTTGTTGTGCTGATCTGGTACAATGCTGCGCCTGAGTTTGTTTTGAAACATCTTAAAGCTCATATGCTTACCGAAGCCTCAGCTGGAAATATGATGCATAGATTGTTTGTGGGCGACACAAACCGGCTGTGCATGTCTGCAGGCATGTCGCGCACGCGTTTTTCCATAATTGATACGCCTTTGCCCATGGCATTCTCAATTGGTGCTTCTGGCTCAAGCGGGCGGGTCATCGTCACGACCGGTCTTTTCAAAACACTGACACGCCTTGAGATCGCTGCGGTCACCGCGCACGAACTCGGCCACATCAAAGCTGGTGAGCGTGTGACGACTGCAATGTCGCTGGGCATGTCCATCATTGCAACGAAACTGGGCCTGCGTAGCCTTTTGCGCTTTGTGAGCATGGGCCGGTTGTTCGGCGATGCTGAGAGCCAGCTCACCCGTCTCAGCAAGAAGGTGTTGCGCCCGGATTGCCGTGCTGATGCTTTCGCCGCCCAGCTTTGCAAGGACAGCGCGATCATGACATCAGCACTTCAGAAGCTTGAGCAGGGTGTGCGGTCGTCTAATCTGTCTGCCATTGAAGGTGTCCCGATGATTGCGCGTCTCGCGACCGTCAATCCACGCGACGCGATCTACGCGTCGTCTCATCCGGAAAAGTCACCAATGGCGCATCGCGTGGCCGAGCTTAAGCGGCTTTCCTTTGCAAAGGCGGCCTGACAGGCTTGATGCTGTGTGCTAGTGGGCCGCGATGAAAAAGCATTGCCCTCGTATTGCAGCTGTTTCGCTGCTCACCCGTATTCTCGATCACCGCCAGACCCTGGACGAAGCACTCTCCCAGGATCAGCGGTTTTCTGCACTTGAAGGTCCGGACCGCGGCTTTGCGCGCGCTATTGTGTCAGCGGCGCTCCGCCAGCTCGGACAAATGGATATGGTGCTGGCGTCCAAGGTAACAGGGCGCAACTTCGAACAGCTCGACCCTGACGTGCGAAATGTTCTTCGCGTGGGCGCGGCGCAAATTATGGCGCTGAAAACGCCGCCGCATGCGGCAGTGTCCGAAACGGTGGAGGCAGCACGTGGCGTCGAAGGCGCGCGTAAAGCGGGCGGCCTCATCAATGCGGTGCTGCGCAAGCTGCGCGAAGATGATCTCGATGTGTACGACGAAGACCCGATGAGTGTCTGGCCAGCAGATTTTCAGAATATGATGGTGAAGGCGCTCGGCGAAGAGGACGCAGCGCAAATGGCGCGCGCGGAACGCTATCAGCCGCCGCTTGATCTTACTGTGCCGAAGGATTGCAAACTCTATGCAGAGCGTATGGGAGGCGAGCCTGTCGGGCCGACTTCGCTTCGCCTCGCGGAAGGTATCGTAGAAAATCTCATGGGCTACGAAGCGGGCGCCTGGTGGGTGCAGGATGTCGCCGCCACTCTGCCTGTTCACATCCTGTCACCGAAAAAGGGTGAAGCTGTGCTGGATATGTGCGCGGCCCCTGGCGGTAAGACCATGCAGATAGCGGCAAGCGGGGCAGAGACCACTGCTGTTGATCGCGCGGCCAAGCGCATGCGTCTGGTCGAACAGAATTTGAAACGTACGCGCCTCACGGCGAAATGCATCGCAGCTGACGCGACCAAATGGGAAGCATCTGCGCCGTTTGATGCCGTGCTTCTGGATGCGCCATGCTCCGCGCTCGGAACGCTGCGTCGCCACCCTGAAGGCCCATGGATTAAAACCGAAGACGATCTGGCGCGTTTCCCGCAGATTCAGGCCCGCCTGATTGAGGCCGCGTCAAAGCTCGTTAAGCCGGGCGGTCGCATGGTGTATTGTGTGTGCACGCCATTGCCGCGTGAAGGCGTCGAAATCGTCGAGGCTTTTCTGGCAGACCATGATGACTGGTCGCGCGCGCCGATCGCGGGTGACGATGTGCCGGATTTTGCCAGCGCTATAACGGAAAAGGGTGATATGCTCACCCTTCCGGAGACATCAGACATTCCTGATGGGTGTGACGTATTTTACATCGCGAGGCTGGAGCGCCGTCAGGGCTGAAATTTGAGGAATCTCTCGTAAATTTCATCAACTAACATTTTTGCGCCACGATCAGTTCATATACAGTTCATGCAACGAGTCTCAGAATAGAGGCACGGGAATTTTTTGTGGAGCTGATGTTATGCCCATTCTGAGTAAATCTTATCGTTCACTCGCTATCGCAACCGGTATCGGGTGTCTTGTGGCTCTTGGCGGCTGTGCAAACAGCTATAGCGCCACAGAGCGTACGGCGTCTGGCGTTGGCGTAACAGCCACCATCCGCGAAGGTGTTGTCATCGGCGTTCAGCCTGTCACCATCCGTCCGGACCGCAATTATCTGGGCGCGGCGACTGGCGCGATTCTCGGTGGTATTGCCGGCTCGAACGTTGGCGGAGGTGATGACGAGCGCGCAGCTGGCGCGGTTGCCGGTGCTGTTCTTGGCGGTGTGATTGGTAACGAAGTCGGTGAAGCGGCGAATACACGCCCTGGCTACGCCTATACAATCGATTTCGGCAACGGTCAGATTCAGGAAATCGTTCAGGGCGTTGAGCCAGCCATTGCGGTCGGTACACCGGTCTATGTTTCCTTCGGCGAAGACGCTGTCCGCGTGACACCGAAACCATACTAAAAACCATCTTCAGGGCGCGTTCTTCGCCTTGTGATGAAGAACGCACCTTGGTATTCAGGGGGAATGAGCTCAGTCCTTATTTCCCCCTCTATTCTCTCTGCTGATTTTTCCAAGCTGGGAGAAGAAGTGCGCGCCATTGATGAAGCTGGCGCTGACATGATCCACGTCGATGTGATGGATGGCCATTTTGTGCCGAACCTCACTTTCGGCCCACCCGTCATCAAGTCTCTGCGTCCACACTCGAAAAAGCCTTTCGACGTTCATTTGATGATCGCGCCGGTTGATCAGTTTATCGCTGATTTTGCGGATGCGGGGGCGGACATTCTGACAGTTCACCCGGAAGCGGGGCCTCACCTGCACCGCACACTGCAGGCAATTCGTTCGCACGGTATGAAGCCGGGTGTTGCGATGAACCCTGCAACCCCTGTCGAAGCGCTCGATTATGTGATGGATGATATCGACATGATCCTCGTCATGTCTGTGAATCCGGGCTTTGGCGGACAGAGTTTCATCGACAGTCAGCTGCGCAAAATCGAAGCCCTTCGCAAAATGATCGAGGCCACGGGCCGCGATATCATTCTGGAAGTCGATGGCGGTGTGAAACCGGACAACGCTCAGGCGGTGATATCAGCCGGTGCGAATGCGCTTGTTGCTGGCTCAGCCGTCTTCAAAGGCGGCCCGGATGCTTATGCGACGAATATTGCAGCGCTAAGACCCGGAGCCTGATCGGAGTGGTTGATAGCTCATCTGCCGAACGCGATTTGTCTGAATGGCGTCATTTCCTCGGCCGCCTTGGTGAGGATGCGCGCGCGACATCGGTTTACAAGATGAAGCTTTCGGGGCCTGCGCCCCACAAACTCAGCCTCTATCCGCAAAGCCTTCGTTATGGTGATCCGGCGATTGGCGAGGATATTCTTGCCGGCGTCTGGCATATCGGACAGAGCGAACTAAAACTCGCGCCGGATGCATCCCCGTGGAGTGTTCCCAACCCATCCCGCCATTTTGCAGATCGTCTTCATCGCTTTGAGTGGATGCGTCATTTGATGGCTGTCGGCCCGAAAGGGCATCGCCGTGCCAGAGAGCTGCTGACGGACTGGGTTGCAGATTTCGGTAAGTGGAACGGCTTTGTCTGGCGACTGCCGGTGACGACAGAACGCGTCTGGAACTGGCTGGTCGCCGGGCCGATACTTCTGGAAAATTATGGGCCTGATAGCGAGGTGATGAACTCGCTCATGCGCCAGATGCGCCACCTTCAGCATTCGACGGGTGAGTATCCGGAGCCGATCGCAGTACTGAAGTCCCTCTTCACCCAGCTTGCTATGGCGTTTGCTGCGGATGAGGGCGAGCGCCGGATAGCCTCACTTGAAGCCCAGCTTGAGTTCACGCTGAATGACCAGATCCTCGCCGATGGTGGTCATGTCAGCCGAAATCCGGAAATGGTTCTTAACGTGCTTCTCGATCTGCAGACGATAGATGATCTCTATCTGAGGACGGGGCGTCCGACACTGAGTTTCGTCGCCAAGATGATGCCGCGTATCGCGGGCATGCTGAAATTTCTGCGTCTGTCTGATGGCGGCTTGCCAATCATGAATGGCGGTAGTGAAGGCAATCGCGAAGATATTAAAAACGCGCTTTATCCCTATTCAGACACACGCGCTTTCTCGTTCGCCACCAAGACGGGCATTCACAAGCTGGAAGCTGAAGGTACGCGCATGACGCTCGATGCCGGTCACGCGCCGCCGGGTGAGTTCGGGACAGGCGCGCATGCTGGCTGTCTTGCGCTGGAGCTTGAGGATCAGGGCGAACGCATCATCACCAATTGCGGCAGCCATGTTGATGTCCCGCCTGTCTGGAGCGGCGCAACGCGTCGTACGAGCGGACATTCGACGCTCGCCGTGACCGGATTTGACGCGTCTCAATTTGTGCCCGTTCGTTCCATGGGGCTTCAGGCGCCCGTCGGCCCGACGGGTGTGTCTGCCAAGCGTATGGAAGAGAAAGACACGATCTGGATTGATAGCCAGCATAGCGGCTGGAAGGATACCCATGGTCTTGTCTATCGTCGCCGTCTCTACATGGACGGAGATGGTCGCCGTCTCACGGGTGAGGACACGCTGTTCCGGCCTTTGTCGGCTGGCCTGACAGAAGATACAGAAGCGATTCCATACGACATCCGCTTCCATATGCATCCGTCTGTGACCCTGCGGCCGGAAGAGCCGGACGGGCACCATATCCGCATCATTCTGCCGAGCGGCGCTGCCTGGGTTTTCAAGACCAAGCATGAGCGTAAATCGATCGAGCGAACCGTGTATCTGGCGCGCGGCAAGGTCGAGAAAAGCTGGCAGCTTGTCCTCTCGGGCGATGCCGATCCGAATGGTGACGCCAGCAATCCGGCAAATATCGTGCAATGGGCCTTCGTGAAGGTCGTCTAGTTATCCCGAGGCCAGAGGTTACGGATCGACGATGGTGAAGCCTGGCACCGCTTCCGTTTCTACATATCCGCGGTGATACATATCCATAATGACGGTTGCTTCCGACGGGCTGCCACCTTCGCAGCTCAGCTCGTAGATATCGATAATTGAGCCGTATGCGCCAGCGCCGCCGCTGCCTGCGCGTCGATAGGTTGGTGCGTTTCCATCAGAGCACCTCAGACGGCGCAGATAGGCATGTTGGCCGCGCGGCATATCGGTTCGCACCGGATTCTGGCGGGTTCCAAGCGGATATGAGCCAGCCTGCTGAATACGAGAATCCAGAGCCGACTGATCGGCATTCGATCGACCTTGTAAAAGTGTCTGCATCAGCTCGTCATCGCTGGCAGCCGAACTCTGCGAAGCCGGTTGTGACGCACATGCAGAGACGAGAAGCGCGATAGCGGCAACTGACAGGCTGTATAGGATTGGTTTCATTACTGTTCCCCCGACTTTGAAGGCAGCTTGCCCCAGTTTCGTTCTAGCGTGCAACGTGAAAGACAAGTGCACGCAATTCTGGGGCGTTGTTGTAATCATGTCTCCTTGCGTAAATTGGCGTTTCTCGCGACTGGATTTTCGTCCGGAAACCGCCTATGCCACGCGCAATTCACGACTTCAGCCAAGAAAGCTCATTCACAAATGTCTGATCTTCCAATTAAACGCGCGCTCATTTCCGTTTCCGACAAAACCGGCCTGATTGACCGCGCTAAGAAGCTCAGCGAGCTGGGCGTAGAGCTCCTCTCCACCGGCGGCACGAAGAAAGCCATTGCCGATGCAGGCATTCCGGTAAAAGACGTTTCTGAAGTCACAAACTTTCCGGAAATGATGGATGGCCGCGTGAAGACGCTGCACCCTGTCGTTCATGGCGGTCTTCTGCATCTGCGTGACAATCGGGAACACGTGGAGCAGGCCAAGGCGCATGGCATTGAAGGCATCGATCTTCTCTATGTGAACCTCTACCCGTTTGAAGAGACAGTCGCCAAAGGCGCCGACTTCCATACTTGCATCGAGAACATCGATATTGGCGGTCCGGCCATGCTGCGCGCAGCGGCTAAAAACTATGCCTTCGTATCTGTCTGCACAGATGGCGATGACGTGGACGCTGTGATCGCGGATATGGAAGCCAATGACGGCGCAACAACGCTCGCGACACGTAAGAAACTGTGCGCGAAAACATATGCGCGTACTGGCGCGTATGATGCGGCGATTTCAAACTGGTATTTCGAGCAGCTCGGCGAAGAGAGCCCTGAATGGCGCGCATTCGGCGGCAAGCGTATTTCTGTCATGCGCTATGGTGAGAATCCGCACCAGAAAGCAGCTTTCTACAAGACACCTGAAATCCGTACGGGCGTTGCGACAGCAGAGCTCGTTCAGGGCAAGGCGCTTTCCTACAACAACATCAACGATACGGACGCCGCGTTCGAACTCGTCAGCGAGTTCTCAAGTGACGAGCAGGCGGCTGTTGCGATCATTAAGCACGCAAACCCGTGCGGCGTTGCGCTGGGTGGGACACCGCTCGACGCTTACATCAAAGCTTATGACTGCGACCGCACATCTGCCTTTGGCGGTATTGTTGCGCTAAACCGCCCCCTGACAGGTGAGACAGCTGCGAAAATCACTGAAATCTTCACCGAAGTCGTCATCGCGCCGGGTGCAGACGAAGAAGCCAAAGAGATTTTCCGTAAGAAGAAAAATCTCCGCCTTCTTCTGACTGACGGTCTTGCAGACCCGAAAGCGCCGGGCGTCTTCATGAAAGCGGTTGCAGGCGGTCTTCTTGTTCAGGATCAGGACCGTGGTTTCGTCGCCCGCAGCGACATGAAAGTCGTCACCAAGAAACAGCCGACCGAAGCGGAATGGGCTGACCTGTTCTTCGCATGGCGTGTCGCAAAACACGTCAAATCCAACACAATCGTTTACGCAAAAGACGGCTCTACCGCAGGCGTCGGTGCAGGCCAGATGAACCGTCTGGATTCAGCACGCATTGCAACGCGTAAAGCTGAAGATGCTGCGGAAATCGCTGGCTGGTCCGTGCAGCGCACAAAAGGATGCGTTGCAGCGTCTGATGCGTTCTTCCCATTCCCTGATGGTCTGCTGCAGACCGCTGAAGCCGGCGCGACCTGCGTGATCCAGCCAGGTGGCTCTATTAAGGATCAGGACGTGATCGACGCAGCTGACGAAGCAGGCCTTGCTATGGTCTTCACGGGCATGCGCCACTTCCGTCACTAGATTTGTAATCCGCTCGCGCGTGCTCAGACCCGAAAGGTCTGACGCGCTGCGCCTTCTGATTTCGTTTGTTCCCCGCTTCGTTCCTCTCCGCGATGGAACGTGCTCAAGGCTGTTTCGCGGGATGGCAATCATTCTTCCGGCATGATCCGGGCGTAATGGTCATAGGATTGCGGCAGCTCATAGTCTGTCTTCAGCCTGCCTACGCTTTCAGCCGTTTCTTCTGACAGGTCGCAGGCGTTTTCCAGATTGTAGTAATCGAACGACCGGCAGACAAAGTCTGTCTGCTCGATGCAGAGTCGCATGCAATCATGCCGATCGACATAAAAGAAACGGGTGTTGTTATGGCCGGAAATTGCAGCGTCTGGCGTACGAACATACTGGGCTTCTAACGCCTGATTTTCAGCATGAGTGATTCCAAACCATACGCCCGTAGCGACCACGGCAGATGCAAACGCGCCGCCCGCAGCGAAAATGCCATACCGCTTGACCCAGTTCGCCATCGCTCTGGATGCGCCGGTTTTCACGTGTTGCTCTGTGACCTCGCCGACGAACCGCAATCCAGTGTTCGGAATGGTTTTGATAAGACGCTGTTGCGTACCATTGTCGCCCACCGCGCTACGTGCTGAACGCAGACGACTGGCGAGTGCCGCGTCAGAGACGATTCGGCCGTCCCAGATCACTGAATTGATCTCTTCACGAGGCACAATGCGGTCATGATTTTCGACAAGCAAAAGGAGAAGACGGAAGACCTGCGGCTCGAGGTGAACGGGCGCGCCGTGGTGGTTTAGCGTCATCCGAGCCGGGTCAAGCTCAAACGAGTCAAACTGTAAGATCGCTCTTGAAGACAAGGTCAGGCGTCCGATTCATGCTGACATTCAGGATATCGCGGTTGTGATCGCGAATGTAACCCCCTGATTTTAAGCATGTTCATATTTCTTCAAGTCGCCCAACCGTTTCTGCCATTGAAGGTCTGACTGCTCGCTTGTTAGGCTCGTATCGCAATGTGTGGGGACGCGTGCGGAGGACGATTATGAGAATTGAAACTGTATTGAGAGCGGTGTTGGCTGCAGGGCTTATGCTGGGCGGTGGAGCGATATCAGTTCCGGCATTCGGGCAGGGCGCCGATGAAATCAGCCCATCCGTGCCTGACGTAATCTATCAGATGCGGCAAATGCAGGGGCGCAATGCGACACTTGTAGACACAGAAATTGCCGATCTTGTAGATGACTACAATGAAGGCATGAGCGGCAGCGACCACGTTCAGGGTATAACTTTGACCGCGTATGGCCGTATTGTTCTGACGATTTCCCGGCAGGAAGATGACACGGATACAGCATGTGAGGGCCTGATTGCCTATTCCAGTGAATTCGATCCTGCCAGCCCGGACGATGAGCTCGAATGGTTCTTTTATTGTCCGTCGAGCGTTACTCCGCAGCAGACGACCCCACCACGCAATCCGCCGCCGCGATCGCCAAGTCCGGAGCGGCATCCAAGCAATGTGCAGGCGACCGGCGAAATTATCATTGTAGGCACGGATGGAGGCTCGAGCTTCTATCACATTGCGGATGACGATGATGTCGAATATTTGGCGCATCTGGACATGCGCTTCACTTTTGACTCTGATGGCGACGGTGTTGTCGACGACAACGGCCGTGATGCTTCGGGCGTTGTGTACAACCATTCCGACCGGCGATTCTATGCGATAAATGCAGCTGGTCCGGTGCGGCCCGGTAACGCTCTGGCTGAACTTTGCCGCACAGATCAGGATGTCTCTCTTCTCGATCCTGCAACATCTTTCGACGAGTGCACCGAGTTCACGGCGTCAATTTCCGGTCAGGCATCAAATCTGATCATGCAGGATGATGGTCGCATGTTCATGGTATCGGCTTTTTCCTCTGATGAGTTCTGGCCGGATGATTCTGACGACAGCGAAACCTCAAAGGCCATCGCCTATGGCATTGCCTGTGGTGAAGAAAGCGCATCTGTTCCTTTCCAAGGCGGGTGGGATATGGAAGTCGCGTACGAGGACATTCTGCATGTTTCAGAGATCGATTATTCGAACTTCGCTTCGACGACAGCAAGTCTCGAATATGAGGCCAATATAGGCCGGACCCAATACCTGCAGGCCTGCGTGCATCTTCGTCCGGCGTTCCGTTTCTCCGGCGGCGCGGCCGTTCTTGAGAATGGGGATCTGATCGGCCTCTGGTCCGGTCGGCAAAACCCGCCTGTGATGACCCAGACAGATGATTTCGAGTTTGCCTATCAGATGCTTGAGCCTGCCGGTGAGCAGTCTCTGTCCTATTCCGTTGCGATTGACTGCTCGACTGAAAACATCACCAATGACTGGACGACAGCTACCATCACGGCGACGTACTTTGACCGTGCCTGGAATCAGGTTGGCCAGGGGAGCAGCTCAGATTTCACGCGGAGTGCCTGCATCTTCGGGAATCCCGAAATCGAGGTCACAACGAACGCAGACGCAGAGTATGTGAGAATCAGTACGAATGGCGGCGATGCTTTCATGATTGATCGCATCTTCCTCTACCGCGACGGCGATCAGTCCGCTTTGTACGGTGCAAACAATGATCGTGGCTGGTGTCTTTCAACAGAGGAATCTGATGGAACAGGCAACTGGGCGTTTGCAGCAAACGGAGTCTGCACCACAGATCATACCTGGAGCTATTCCAACCTCCCGGTCGATAATCCCCGTGACCAGATCATCGCTAACCGCGGAAATACAACAACACATCGCTATGCGCTGGATATCGATTGTGATGTCACCGGCATAGAAGATGAGGGTACAGGCAGTCGACTGACAGCCATATATTTCGATGATAACCGCCGCGAAATTGGCCGTAGCTCTTTCCAGGAGGATACGAACGCGCCGATCCTGCCAGTCTGTCGGGATATGGAGTGGGAAACGGTAGTTCAGGGTGATGCGCGTTACCTGCAGATTCATACGGATGGAGGCGATGGCGCAATGCTCGATCAGATCTTCGTCGAGCGTGATGGCGAAGAAATCAAAGTGCTGGGTGCCAGCAATGACTCAGGCTGGTGCCTTTCCACGCAGGAGAGCGATGCACATGGCAACTGGCAAGGCTACGCCTATGAAAACACCTGCCGGACCTACTGGGAGTTTGATCTTCGGTAGGCGGCCCAATCTTACCGTAGATTCCCCAAGGGGGCGTCGGGTTCGGCCCGGCGCCCTTTTTGGTTGGATTCAGCCTTTCGGTGAGTGGCTTCTGCCGAAGTCGTCTGCATCGGTATCCTGACCGGCATCGACGATGGATTTGCGAATGCCGCGGGAGCGTTCAAAGAACTTCTCCAGCTGTTCGCCTTCGCCCCAGCGAATGGCACGCTGAAGGGCTGCGAGGTCTTCGTTGAAGCGACCCATCATCTCCAGAACAGCTTCCTTATTGTAGAGGAATACATCGCGCCACATGATCGGATCAGAGGCCGCGATACGCGTAAAGTCACGGAAACCACCAGCGGAAAATTTAACGACCTCGCCTTCGGTCACGCTTTCAAGGTCATTGGCCGTGCCCACGATATTGAATGCGATGAGGTGGGGCAGGTGAGACGTAATCGCCAGAACGCGGTCATGACGTGACACGCTCATGATCTCGACTGTGGACCCGAGTGCTTCCCAGAAGCGGGTGAGGGTATTGAGGCTGGCGGCATCTTCATGGTCGTCCGGCGGTGTGATAATGCACCAGCGGCCTTCAAACAGGGTCGCAAAGCCTGCATCCGGGCCGGATTTCTCGGTACCGGAAATCGGGTGGCCCGGAATGAAGGATACGCCTGACGGGATATGCGGCGCGACGGCCTCCAGAACGGCCGACTTCACCGAGCCAACGTCAGAGACGATCGCGCCCTGTTTCAGGTGCGGCGCCATATCTTCGGCTATATGGCCCATCACACCTACGGGCGTGCAAAGGATAACGAGGTCCGCATCCTTCACGCAGTCTTCCAGCGTGTCTGCGATCTCGCCAAGATCAATCTCCCCAGCGCGTTTGCGCACGCTCGTTGACGCATCATAAAGCGTCACAGAGCCTGCTGCATCATGAGCGATAGCCGCGCGCGCAATGGATGAGCCGATCAGGCCGATCCCGACAATGGCAAGTCGATTAGTAGCCGGCATTTACCGCCCAGACATGAAGGTGGTGAGGACGGAGATCAGCTGGTCATTAGCCTCTTTGACGCCGATGGACATACGCAGGCAATTTGGCAGCCCGTAAGAGGTCACATCGCGCACGATGAGGCCATTCTCACGCAGGACTGCATTTGCGTTCGCTGCTGTGTACTGGCCTTCAGGGAAGAACTCGACGAGCACGAAGTTTGCAACGCTCGGATAAACCGTAAGGCCGGTTGCGCCGATGGCCTCGGAAACGCGCGCGAGTTCACGTTGATTGAACTCAGCAGACTTCTGTTCAAACGCTTTGTCTTCCAGCGCGGCAATGCCTGCAATCTGAGAGAGGCTGCCCACATTGAACGGTCCGCGCACACGGTTCAACGCATCAATGATGGAGGCGGCACCATATGCCCAGCCAAGACGCAGCGCGGCGAGGCCATGAATTTTGGAGAATGTGCGCGTCATCAGAACATTGTCCGTGCTGCCCGCCAGTTCCATGCCGGAACCATAATCATTCTTCTTCACATACTCGGCGTAAGCGGCATCCAGGACCAGCAGCACATCGCTCGGCAGGGCTTCATGCAGGCGCTTAACCTCGTCAAAACTGACATAAGTACCTGTCGGGTTGTTCGGGTTGGCGAGGAAGACAATTTTTGTGCGCTCGGTGACCGCTGCGATAATGCCATCAATATTCGCGGTCATGTCGATGTCCGGAACGGAAATCGTTGTGGCGCCGCATTGCTTGGCAACCAGCTGGTACACAAGGAAGCCGAACTGGGTCTGGATGATTTCATCACCCGGCTGCAAGTAAGCGTGGCCGAGCATCTGGAAGATTTCATCCGAACCCGCACCGCAGATAATACGGTCAGCATTCAGACCGTAACGGTCGGCAATTGCTGCGCGCAGCTTGTTCGCACCGCCATCCGGATAAAGCTCCATATGGTCGAGACTTTGCGCCAGAGCTTCGCGAACCAGTGGAGAATATCCGAGCGGGTTTTCGTTGGATGAGAGCTTGTAACCGGACTCTGCAGCGAGACCAGGAACGTAAGGCGTGATATCGAGCACATTTGCGAGCGGCTTAGGAGCCATGGAGCGTCACCATTCAGTCTGAAAAACGTGTTGAAGCGTCTCTAGACCAATCTGCGCGCGTATTGAAGCCGTGTTTGTCCGGAAAGAGACAGGCTGATCAGGCTGCGACGCTTTCCTTGACGTTCGGAGCCGGCAGGCTGCCGACAACACGAAGGCCTTCAAGACCCGCATTTCGCGCGGCTGCCAGACGTGGATCGCTCTCTGAGACAGGAAATCCGATCTCGAACAGAACCAGCGTTCTGGCACGTGAAATCTCGGCTACTTCGAGCCCGACTTCGGCAAAAATTTTCTGCAGGCGGTGGTGGTCATCATGCGCAATCAGCAGCGTGCGATGGTCAGACAGGTCTGCCAGCGGGCCTTTGGCGATCAGGGCCGCCTGAGGCGTATCATCGCTGAAAGACGGCCATGAACCGACAATCCGCATATCGTGATAGCGGGTCTCGTTCAGCATCGGCCACCACTGGCCAGCGCCCGGACCCATAACCCAGCCCATAAAGCCGATTGTGCCTTCTTTATCCATGCACATGGTCAGGCATTCGCGCTGGTCTTTGTTGAATTGCAGCGGTGCGGCATAGCCGAACATGTTGCGCGCCTGTTCCATAATGCGGTGTTGCTCAGCGCCGGAGACGATCACATTCTGCAGGCCTGCATCATACATATCGAGCGGGAATTCCACGTGCCAGCGCAGCATGAGTTCAGCCAGATCCAGCTTGGCAGACTGGCGTTTCAGGCGTTCAAGGCAGGTCATGACAGCCATTGCCAGTGTATCGCCCTGACCGCGCAGAGCTGTACGCATGTGCGCACCTGCGCGTGCACGCTTTTGGATAGCGGCGACGAGCTCTCTTTCTGCTTCGCGCAGGCGTGTCTCGAGCATGTCCAGACTTACGCGCGGTTGGTCGTCACTCATTTGGTCTACCTTTGTGGCCCCTGTCTTAGCGCAGGTGGATCCGAACGGGAATCATTTGGGACAGGATATGGTCGCAAAGTTTCCCTATACACTCAATTTTTTGTTGCGCTTTCAGGAGAAAACAAAAAAACGCCGTGACTTAATCGCGACGCTTTTGTGTTTTGTCGATATCGAACTGCCGGAGTTAGCGAGTCGGGATCGGCGCGTCACCGCGATAATCGTAGAAGCCGCGACCTGTTTTGCGGCCAAGCCATCCTGCTTCGACGTATTTTACGAGCAGAGGGCATGGGCGGTACTTGGTATCCGCGAGGCCGTCATGCAGGACCTGCATGATAGACAGACAGGTGTCGAGGCCAATGAAGTCTGCCAGTTGCAGCGGACCCATCGGGTGGTTCGCGCCGAGTTTCATCGCTGTGTCGATGCCTTCAACCGTGCCGACGCCTTCATACAGCGTGTAGACGGCTTCGTTGATCATAGGCATCAGAACGCGGTTTACGATGAAAGCCGGGAAATCTTCTGCGTTTGCAACGGTCTTGTGCAGGCGTTCGGCAAAGCCAAGCGCCATTTCGTAGGTTTCCTGATCAGTCGCAAGGCCGCGAATAACCTCGATCAGCTGCATCACAGGAACAGGGTTCATGAAGTGCAGACCGATAAAGCGTTCCGGGCGGTCGGTCGTAGACGCCAGACGCGTGATCGAGATGGAAGATGTGTTGGATGCTAGCCAGGCCGATTTCGGGACCGCTTTTACCAGCGACTCAAAAATCTGGACCTTTATCGCTTCTTTCTCTGTTGCAGCTTCGATTGCGAGATCGACGTCAGACAATGAAGACATGCTGGTTGAGAAGGTGATCCGGCCCATGGCGGTGTCCATCTCTTCCTGAGAGAAAACTTCGCGGCTGACCTGACGGGCCATGTTCTTTCGGATCGTGGCGTCGGCTTTTTTGAGGGATTCGTCGGCAATATCGTTGATAGCGACGTCGTATCCTGACAGCGCACAGACATGCGCAATGCCGTTACCCATCTGACCGGCGCCTACGACACCGATCTTGCGAAGTTCAGTCATGACCAGCTTTTACCCTGCATATTTGGTATTCTATTTTTTCGCGACGCTATCACGGACGTGCTGCGCTGCAACACTTGTTTGCTGTAGCGGCGATACTTTTTTCCTAAAGGCTCGATACTTTTCGGGAAGACGTGTTCTGTCTGTCGCGTGTCTGGCGGGCATTATTCCCGCAGCAGGTATCCTATAAAATTGATCAGCACGAGGATGAGAGCAATACGGGCAACGATCCATGCTATCGCGACCATCCGCTCCGTCTTCCTGGAGAAACGCGAAGGTTTTCCGTCTTCGGCCTGAGCTTTTAATTCGCGCTGGGCTTTTTCCCAAGGCGTGATGCTCTGGCGCCCTGTGGCAATGGCCGCAGTTTCAACAAGGCGGCTGATCCAGAGGTTCTCATTTCGCGTGACCCAGTCAGTGCCGGTCTGTTTGGACCAGCCGAAACGGTCATCGAGATGAAGCAGAATGGTAGGACTGATACGGTCTGAAACCCTCGCCACGGTGCGGCCTTCTTCAGGGCTCGTTTCCTGACAGACCAAGTTGCGAAGCCGGTAGGACAGCATCTGGAATGTATCGATCCCTTCAAGATGCTCGTTATCCAGAATAGCAAGCCAGGCGCTCCATTTCTGGCGCCGCTCTGCATCATCCATCAAAGTGCGGATCTGCTCTACGGCGTTCTTCACCAGTGTCTGGTCATCCGGTGTGAAGCCCCAGGGCTGCGTGGCCGGTTCTGCCGGTGGTGGCGCGTCTGGCCCGAACGGATCTGCATCATCTTGGGACCATTCGGCACCTGCAGGAGGCGGCGGTACAGTCTGGGGTGCCACGTCAGGTGTTTGCGCAAGCTCGGGTTCTGCGGTTGCCGGAGGCAAGGGCGGATTATCAGCGAACGCATTGTCTGCGTCGTTGTCTTCTTCCTCGTCCTCATATGTATCGTCATAACCGTTGGCGCGGTCTTCATCGCGCCATTTGATCGAATTGAGGGCGCTCTCGAAGTTCTTGCGCAGGCGCATAAATTCGGCCGGATCATCGTCCGGCCGCGTCACTTTCAATCGTTTGGCGTAAGCGCGTTTAACATCCGCGGCGGTCGCGTCTTTCCGGCTCAGCTCGAAATAACGAAACGGATCTTCAAAAGACATCTTTGTTTTCCAGTCGGGTGACCGGTTCTTCAAGGCGCTGGCGGCAGTCTGCGATGATGCGCGCATCCTGAGAGTGAAGCGCGCCTTCGAATTCGCGGATGATTTCGCGCACCATTTCGCGTTCGCCGCCTAACAGGCTCTCGTAAAGTGCAGAGAGGCGGGCCATGAATGCCGTGTTTTCCTGCTGGTCGCGTGGATGGATTTTGAGCCCCTCAAGCGCTTTCAGCCGAGCGTCTATTTCAGCCTGGCTGAGTGTGCCTGGATTGCCTTCAATAACGAGACGGGTTTCCTTGCCGGTAGAGATGACTTTGGTCAGAACCTCCAGAATTCCGGAGGCGTCATAGGTGAAGCGCACATCGACGGCCTCATAGTCCTTGGTATTGCGCGGAATTGAGACAGATAGGCTGCCAATTTTGACATTGTCTTTCACGAACGGTGCTTCGCCCTGATAAATCCGGAACAGGATTTCTGTCTGGCCCTTCTGAAGCGGGTAGGTGACGTGAGAGCGGCTCACCGGAACGACGGTGTTACGCTCGATAAGCGGTGAGAAATGACCATGCTCGAAGACGTTCGGGCTGATCTCGGTGGAGGTTTCATAGCCGAGCGTGAACGGTGCAACGTCCGTCATCACCATGTCGTCCAGCGCCTCATGGCGGGAGGCGAGGCCAGCCTGAACGCCTGCGCCGAGGGCTACAACATGGTCAGGATTGATGTCGTGCTCCGGAAAGCGCTTGAACAGCCGCGTGATCAGACCGCGCACGCAATCCATACGCGTTGCGCCGCCGACAAGAAGAATACGGTCGATATTTTCAGCCTTAAGGCCTGCGTCTGAAATGGCGCGCTGGATTGGCAGGCGAATGCGCTTGGTAAGCGGCTCTGTGATCTCGTCAAACGTCGTGCGGCTGATGGTCAGCGGGACATCTTTGCCTTTCAGAACAAAGCTGGCGCTTGCTTCATGCCCCTCGGTCAGGCGGTGCTTCAGCGTATCCACAACGGCGCGAAGACGTGAGGTTTCTTCTGCGGACAGTTTGTCGAGCGTGAGGTCGGCTTTTTCGGCGAGGTGCGCCATCATCGTGTCGGTGAAGTCCTCACCGCCAAGAAAGGCGTCGCCGGAGGAGGCGCGCACTTCCATAACGCCTGAAAACATCTCGAGAATGGAGACGTCGAACGTACCGCCGCCAAGATCGACGACAAGGAATGTCGTTTCCGCATCGCGGTTCTGAAGGCCATAGGCGAGCGCCGCCGCCGTTGGCTCGTTAATCAGACGCTCGACTTTCAGCCCCGCCATTTCGGCAGCTGCTTTGGTCGCCTTGCGCTGGACATCGTTGAAATAGGCTGGAACCGAAATGATGGCGCGCGTGACCGCATGTCCGAGATGAGCTTCGGCGTCGTCTTTCAGAGACCGCAGGATGAGCGCGGAAAGCTCCTCGGCGCGATATTTCTTCTTGCCAAGCATCGCTTCGTGGTTGGTGCCCATATACCGCTTAAATCGAGCCGTTGTGAGCTTCGGGTGCGTGACCAGCCTGTCCTTGGC